>PVBE011200681.1_pt1 | contig 21198 bp, 20 predicted proteins | sample 1631181 | NCBI WGS metagenome assembly PVBE01 (sample SAMN08397723, study PRJNA350692) | Marine metagenome, whole genome shotgun sequencing project. | isolation source: water | place: Pacific Ocean | collected 2012-04 | reverse complement strand
TTGTTTTTCGCTTTGAGATCGGATCATAGGTGCACGGTTTTCCATGGTTGACGGGACTTTTTCGTGCACTATTATACCTGAAATATCATATATTCCATAATAATATCAATGGCTTATAGTTTATGAGCAGACTCTACCTATTTGGCCTACCGGTTCGGTCAAATCTGTGCTTGTAAACAGGAGGACAGTTTATGACAATTCAGGTACCTTGAATCAAGCCGGCGCGCCGATGTACGACCCACAATGCGATGAGTTGCGCCTCCGTGAAACAGGGGGCAATATAATACGTTTCGCCATCTGAATGTGAGCTGAATCTGGTGGAATGGTTCCCTTATGTCCAAGAAATTCATATGTAACCCATGGATCGTGATCTGGTGGAATGGTTCGTTTATGTCCAAGAAAGTCATATGTAGCCCATGGATCTTGCTTGCGCTTGCCGGCTGGATCTGTCCTGAACCGGTTGCCGCCGTTCAGGTCGACGATCTCTACGTGGCAGAGGTCATGGTGACATCCCAGGACGATCGCGAACTAGCCCTGGCGGCCAGGCAGGGATTGCGGACGGTTCTAACCAGGATATCGGGCGTCACTGATGTGGATCAGGAAGAAGCCGTCAGGTTGGCACTTCAGAACCCCCAGGAGTACTATTTCCAGTGGGGCTATGATACGACCGACAAAACTTTCCAGGCTGGCCAGGAGATCGTTCCAGCGCAAATTGTGAGGATTCACTTCGAACCCAGTTCAGTAGCAAAACTGCTCCGCACGGCGGGGTATCCGGTGTGGGGCAACAACAGACCCAGCGTCCTTATCTGGCTGGTAGTGCAGACGGATTCGGGCAGAATGATCCTCAACGAAGCCGATAGCAGCGATGTAGCCCAGACACTGGTGGCGGAGGCTAAAAGAAGAGGGTTGCCGCTGATGTTTCCATTACTCGACCTGGAGGACAAGTCGAACATATCGGTGACTGTAGTCTGGGGACAGTTTCACAATCAGATTGAGGCTGCATCCAGCAGATACCGTGCTGACAGCATACTGAGTGGACGCATCTACCAGGGTCAGGATGGTGAATGGCTGGGGCGCTGGTCCTGGCAGATCGACGATCAGTGGATCAGTTTCGACAGCCTGCAGATACATCTGTCGGATTTGCTCGGCGAGGCGATCGATCGTCTGGCGGATAAGTTGGCGGCACGCTACGGGATTGCATCCTCCAGAGGAAGTGTCTGGTTGAGGGTGGAGGCCGTAGAGGACCTGGATGACTATGTGCAACTCAGCAGATATCTGGGGGATCTGACATCGGTACTGGATGTCTTCGTTGAGGAAGTGTCAGGCAGCGAGATACTTTACAGGCTCAGCACCGAAGGTAGAGTTCAGCAGCTTGTGGAACTGATCGAGTTGGATCAGAAGCTGTTCCTGCTGGCATCCGGCGATGGGCGAGACTCGAAAATCCTGCACTTTCGCTGGCTGCAATAGACTGAACCCTCGGTGTCGATGCGTGGCAGGAAAGCTGGGACGACTTAATTGGTCCGTCAAGTGCAACTGGTCCTCCAAATAGAGATGGTAACCCGATAGGAAACGAAGATGTCCGCAACGCAAAAGACAATGATCCTGTTATCCGTAGTTGCTGTGCTCCTGCTTGTCTACCTGCTCAAACCGATCCTGGCACCGTTCCTGGTGGGGTTGTTGATTGCCTATCTGGGTGATCCGCTGGTCGATCGTCTGGAGGCGATGGGGCTGAAGAGAACAGCGGCGGTCTGCGTAGTGTTCCTTGTTTTCGCCCTGCTATTCACCGGCGTGGTCTTGGTACTGGTGCCGATGTTGGGCAGAGAAATCGCCTCCTTCGTCAGGGCGATTCCCACTTTCATCAACTGGCTGCAGGATGCAGTCAGACCATTTCTACTCAACATGCTGGGAGTGAATCCGTTCGATGTACCCACGGATGAATTGAAGCAGTCGTTGATGGCCAACTGGAAGCAGGCTGGAGGCATTATCGGCAGACTTATAACCGAGATGACGAAATCGGGCGTAGTGCTGGTGACCTGGATCGCCAATATCGGCTTGATTCCCATCGTGGCTTTTTATCTGTTGCGTGATTGGGATCTTCTGATACAGAGAGTCAGGGAAACGCTTCCCAGACAGATTGAAACAAAGACCGTGACCCTTGTGACTGAATGTGACGAGGTGCTGAGTGCCTTTTTCAGGGGTCAACTGCTGATCATGTTCATCTTGGGTTGCATCTACTCACTGGGTCTATGGATCATCGGCGTGGACCTCGCCCTGCTGATCGGGATGTTGGCGGGTCTCGCCAGTATCGTGCCTTACTTGGGTCCGATTGTCGGGATCGTCGTTGCTTCCCTGGCAGCCCTGTTTCAGTTCCAGGACCTCATCCACGTTGTTTACGTCGCCCTGGTGTTCGGCATCGGGCAGGTATTGGAGGGTTCCTTCCTGACACCCAATCTGGTCGGTGACCGAATTGGGCTTCATCCGGTGGCAGTCATCTTCGCCGTACTGGCGGGCGGGCAACTGTTTGGGTTCGTTGGTGTTCTGCTGGCCCTGCCGGTAGCTGCTGTCATCATGGTGTTCGTGCGGGTGCTGCACGCTCGCTATAGAGAGAGCGAATTATTTGACCCTGACAAGGACGATGCATGAGCCAGCGTCCTGGTCGTCAGTTATCTCTGAGTATCAAACTGCGAGATCACGCTAATTTCGAGAACTATCTGGGTGATCAGCAGATAGTGGATCATCTTCACTCTCAACTGCAAGGGTTGAGCGGTAGTTCGTGGTTTATCTACATTTGGGGACACCGCGCCACAGGCCGCACTCACTTGTTGCAGGCATCCTGTCGGGAGGCGAATCAACTGGGTTACTCGTCTGTCTACCTGCCCATGTCCCAACAGGAGAGATTGGACGCGGCAGTACTGACAAATCTGACAGGCCGTGATCTGGTTTGCTTTGATGACATAGAAGCCGTTGCTCGCCAGCGCAGATGGGAGGAGGAGCTATTCCATTTCTTGAATGCAGCAAAGGACGGCAACACGCGGGTGCTGATGAGCAGTCTGCACCCGCCCGCTGAGCTGCAGGTCAGCCTGGCGGATCTACAGTCACGCTTGACCGCTGCCCTGGTCCTTCGAATCGAGTCGCTGTCGGACAGTGAAAAGAAGACGGCGATAATGTTGAGAGCCGAAAATAGGGGAATCGACCTGAGTGGGGAAGTCGCCGACTTTATCCTCAAGAGGGCAAGCCGCAACCTAACATCGCTGTTCAGCTCACTGGATGACTTGGATCGCGAGAATGTACGCCAGCAGAGAAGGATCACCATCCCCTTCGTGAAACAGGTACTCGACTTGTGAGTGGAAAACGGGCATGAAGAAGATCCTCTTTACCGGGGGAGGATCGGCGGGTCACGTCACGCCCAATGTCGGTCTGATCGAAACGTTTCTGCGGGACGGCTGGCAGGTCAGCTATATAGGGTCCGTCGACGGCATCGAAAAGGACATCATCGCTGAACTGGATATTGACTATTACAGTATCTCGAGTGGCAAGCTCAGGCGCTACTTCAGCTGGCAAAACTTCATCGATCCTGTGCGAATTCTACTGGGCATTGTGCAGTCCTTTCTGCTCTGCCGTCGACTGTCCCCCGATATCCTCTTCTCCAAAGGTGGCTTCATCTCCGTGCCGGTGGTTATTGGCGCCTGGCTGAATCGAATTGCGGTGATAACCCATGAGTCCGACATTACCCCGGGGCTAGCCAACAGGCTGTGCTTTCCATTTGCCGAACGGGTGTGCGTAACCTTTCCGGAGACCGTCAGCATCTTAGAGTCTGCCAAGGTAATGCTGACCGGTACGCCGGTCCGGGCCGCCATCCTGTCGGGTGATGCTGCTGCAGGTCGTCGTCTCTTGGGTCTGGACAGCGAGCGAAAGACCCTCCTGTTTTTCGGCGGCAGCCTGGGGGCAACAGCAATCAATACAGTCGTGCACGCATCTCTGCAGCAGCTATTGAAAGATCATCAGATCGTGCACATCTGTGGGGCAGGAAATATGCGTACCGATCTGGCCTCGCTGCAGAACTATCATCAGCTGGAATATCTGCACGAGGAATTCGGCGATCTGCTGGCCTGCGCGGACCTGGTGGTATCTCGCGCCGGAGCCAACTCCATCTATGAATTGCTGTTGTGCAAGAAGCCCCACATCCTGATACCACTATCCGCACAGGTGAGTCGAGGCGACCAGATCATCAATGCCAGAACCTTCGCCAAGCTGGGCTACAGTAAAGTGATCGAAGAGGAAGCCCTGACTGCGGAGGTACTCTGTGCAGCGATCCTCGGCACATTGCGGGACAGCACGGAGATCATTGCCAGGATCGATGCATTCCAGTCACCTGATGCTGTTAACGTGATCCATGATCTTATCCTCGCCACCGTTCAAAACGGGAAGTCCGCGTAGTTTCGCTCCCTTTACGCGGACCGGGTCATTGAAAGAAACTTGCATTTTGCTGTTCGAGTGTTATAGTTATGTATAACACCACTACATCGTATGCCTAACTGGACATAAACCTCTTATTATTCAATATGTTATGCAGATAAACTGGAACGACAGAGACCCCATCTATCGGCAATTGAGAGACAGAATAGTCGAGTTGATACTGGACGGTGTATTTAGCGACGGTGACTCGCTACCGTCGGTTCGGCAGATCGCCAACGAACAACGCATCAATCCCATTACCGTGTCCAAGGCGTTCCAGTTGCTGGTCGAGGATCATCTGGTCGAGAAGAGAAGGGGTTTGGGTATGTTCGTTGGTGACGGTGCCGGTGAAAAGCTGGCCGGTCTGGAAAAAGAACGATTCTTGAAGGAAGAATGGCCCGTGATAGCCGGCAAGATCAATCGGCTTGGACTGGATGCTCGGCTTTTGTTAGCACAGCTGGAGACAGATGGATGACCGCCATTGTTGAAGCGAACGGCGTTCGAAAATCCTTCGGGGACTTTGAAGCGCTGCGTGGGATCGACTTTGCCATCGAGAGTGGATCGATCGTTGGTTTGATTGGTCCCAACGGTGCCGGCAAGACCACCACGCTGAAGTCGATGCTCGGCCTGTGTGCGTTCGAAGGGCAATTGCACGTGCAAGGCCGGGATCCGCGCCGAGAACGCCATCAAATCATGGAGAGCGTCTGTTTCATAGCCGATGTAGGCATACTGCCGCGCTGGTTAAGGGTAGACCAGGCGATGGACTATATCGAAGGTGTTCACCCGAATTTTAGTCGCAGCAGAGCGGAAGAGCTGTTGGCAACCACGTCGATTAGCGCGACACAGCGGATACAAAGTCTCTCCAAGGGGATGGTAACTCAACTGCACCTGGCGCTCGTTATGGCCATCGACGTGAACTTGCTGGTGCTGGATGAACCCACCCTGGGTCTGGATATCCTCTACCGCAAGGAGTTCTATAATCGACTGCTGAACGACTACTACGATGGTGACAAGAGCATCATCATCAGCACCCATCAGGTGGAGGAGATCGAAGCTCTGCTGACTCATCTAATCTTCATCGACCGGGGCGAAATCATCCTGGATATTGCCATGGATGACATAGCCAACAGATTCTCTGAGGTGCTGATTCATCCCGACAAGGTGGAGCAGGCGCGGCAGTTGAATCCAATCTACGAAAGAGACCTTCTTGGTCGCAAGGGACTCCTGTTCGAGGACCAGGATCCAGATCAGTTGGCCAAACTCGGCGAGATACATGTACCCGGGATCGCTGATCTGTTTGTAGCCAAGATGAGAGGAGTGCGATCGTGATGTATCAACTGCCGATCTTGCTGAAGCGCGAATTCTGGGAACACAAGGGCATATTTCTCTATTTCCCGCTGACTATCAGTGCGCTGGTCATCACACTCTCTTTGTTGGCTGCACTAGTCAACGTCAACGTCGGTGGCGACGTAACGATTGATGCCGGCGATCTGCGGGGCCGGGACATCGAGTGGCAATCGGATTCGAGACCCCTGCAGGATATTTATCTTGACCAGCTACAGCAACTCTCTCGGCAAGATGCACGGGAGAGGGAGGAATTCGTGGTTAAACTGCTGACGTCTGTGAGCGCGCCCATTCGTGGCACTCTCTGGTTTGTCATCTTCTACTATCTGCTGGGATCCTTGTATGAGGACAGAAAGGACAGAAGTGTGCTGTTCTGGAAATCGATGCCCGTATCCGATGCCATGACCGTGCTGTCAAAGCTGTTGGCTGCCGCGATTGTCGCTCCTGCGATCGCATTTCTATTCATATTGGTGACTCAGATATCGATTCTGGTGATCGCTTCTGTTATGTCCATCAACGCTGACGTATCCGTTTGGAGCACGCTCTGGGGCCCGGCCCAACTCTACTCCTACTGGCCACTGCTGCTCGCGGTCCTGGCCCTGCAGGCGTTCTGGTCGCTACCCATCTATGGGTTTGTCATGCTGGTGTCATGCTGTGCACGGTCTGTTCCCCTGATCTGGCTGCTGGCTGTTCCTGCCGTCATCGGCCTGGTGGAGGCCATGTTGATGAGTGGGGACAGGTTCGCGGACTTTTTTCTCGGTCACCTGGTACCGTTGTCGATTGGTAGTGATCCGGAAAACCTGAGAGGCTGGTCGGATTTAGTGGATATCTCCTTTAGTGTCAACATGGGACTCGGTTTGCTGGTAGGAGTGGCACTCCTGTTCGCCACCATCCGGTTGCGAGGGAGGAGCGATGAAATCTAAGGGCCGCTGGTTGCTGCTCGCCGCCGCGCTAAGCCTGTGCGCCGCTGGGTGTGTACGTATCGCCCCTTTTGCAGTATCCTGGTTCACCAACAAAACTTATGAGGGGTGACCATGGACGAGAACCTGTTGCTTACCTTTGCAGCACTGCTGTTTATCGTGACTCATCTCGGAATCTCCAGCAGTCCCCTAAGAGGCATCCTGGTTAACATTGCCGGCGAAAATGGCTATCTGGGGATCTATTCGATCATTTCCCTGGCAGCGCTCGTCTGGTTCATCCAGTTGCACGACAATATAGTACCGACAGTTTTCCTGTGGCAGGAAGGCGCAGCGACCAATGCCATCCCGTTCGTTTTCATGCCTTTCGTCGTCATATTCGTTGCTAGCGGCCTGCTCGCCAAGAACCCCACCGCCGTGAAGATGGAAGCCGCCCTGGGGCAAGAGGTGACCGGAATCCTACGTGTGACCAGACATCCGGTTCAGTGGGGCATATTCATCTGGGCAACGACGCACATGATTGCTAATGGCGACGTGCCTTCGCTGATCTTCTTTGGCTGCTTCGCGATTGTCTCCGGCGCTGGAACTGTGCTGCTGGACAGAAAATGTGCTCGCAGGGAGGGGGAGAAGTGGGCTCCATTTGTGGCGAAGACGTCAAATGTGCCTTTCATGGCAATTATTGCCGGGCGGAACCGGTTTGCGCCGGGAGAGATCGGCTGGCTCAGTGTCGTCGTCAGTGTGGTGCTCTTTGTCCTGCTGGCCATGTTCCACGGCTTCTATACCGGCGTGGCTCTGTTCGGCAGTTAGGAAGGGCGCCGTACAGCGCTCGCGTATTGCGGATACAGATTCCACAGGCCGTACACGTGCCGCAACGATGAACCGGAATCAGCGTCGCCGTCCCCTTCGAATTCTGCAGCGTCCCGCCGGCGGTCGTGCAATCTGACTCTGCACAACTGATTCAGCCCTTGGGTTGTGTCGGCACCGTTATGGTCATCCTCCCAGCTTAACCCAAGAGATGCGATCGGTATTGGGAAACAGCTTGCCGCGGTGATATGCAACATCGCCATCATGTACAATGTAAGATTTTCTGAAAGGGACACTGCAGGCATGTACAAGGTACGGACGTTAAACCAGATATCGTCCCGGGGGCTGGATAAGTTTTCCGATGAAATCTATGAGTTGGGTAACGAGGTCGAGAATCCTGATGCAATTCTGGTTCGAAGTTTCAAGTTGTCAGAGGATGACGTAGGCCCTTCCCTGCGAGCCGTAGGAAGGGCCGGCGCCGGGGTCAACAACATTCCTGTGTCAGCCTGCACGGATAAGGGAGTCGTGGTATTCAACACGCCAGGGGCTAATGCCAACGCCGTGAAGGAGTTGGTATTGGTAGCGATGCTGTTGTCGGCACGGGGCATCATCGATGGTATCGACTATGTCAAGGGACTAACCCACGTCACCGATCATGACGAACTCAGCAAACTGGTGGAGGGATCCAAGAAAAACTACAAGGGAAGCGAGATTGCCGCCAAGACGTTAGGGGTTATCGGTCTGGGAGCCATTGGATCCCTGGTGGCCGATATGGCAGTGCGCCTCGGAATGAACGTCGTCGGCTATGATCCGGAACTGTCAATCGACGGCGCCTGGGTTCTGTCCAGGAGTATTCAGAAAATGGACAGCATCGGCGCCTTGCTGTCCCGTGCCGACATGGTCTCACTGCACGTGCCGGTGCTGGATTCGACTCGAGGGCTTATCAATGCCGAAACCCTGGGCCAATGCAAAGATGGTACCGTGCTGCTGAACTTTGCCCGGGGCGAACTGGTCAACAGCGAAGATCTGCTGCAAGCCATGGAGATGGGCAAGATCTCTCAATACCTGTCCGATTTCCCGACCCCCCGCTTGCTGGGAAAGAAGGGCGTGACGGCCATTCCTCACCTCGGTGCCAGCACGGAGGAGGCGGAAGACAATTGCGCCATGATGGTCGCTGACCAGGTGATCGACTTCCTGGAGAACGGAAACATAAGGAATTCAGTCAATTTCCCTTCGCTCAATCTGGGTCGCAGCGGCGCTTGTCGCATCGCCCTGGCCAACAGGAATGTACCCAGCATCCTCAGCAATGTTCTATCCATACTGGCACAACGCAACATCAATGTACTCGATATGTCCAACAGGAGCCGCGACGACGTGGCCTACAATCTGATCGACATCGAGACGACCCCGAACCAGGAACTGGTGGACGAAATCGGCGCCATTGATGGGGTGATCAACGTACGCACTTTTGGTGAAACGAGCAGTGGCTAGTTGCTGTCCGGAAACTGAAGTTTCCGTTCTCTTTGGCAGGATCGAGGGTGTTCTTGTCCTGTTATTGCAGGGCTAAATGGTGCCAAGGACAGGCAGTTTTGTGCGTCTGTCCTGGAAAACTGGGGTTTCCGGTGGGCCGCATCCGGACAAGAACTAGCTAGTGAGTGCCTTTTTGTTGCTTCAGATCTCTGATCAGGAAGCGGATTGGGCTGATCAGTTCAGCCATGGCTTGAGGCAGAGGATCCGGTTCACCACATATGGCAGACGCAAGATGTTCCGCGCACAGCGGGATCTGGTTGAGGCCATGGGAACCGAAAGCGGTAGCGACAAATAGCCCGGGTAGATTGGCCTCGAATCTGGGAATAAAGGCATGGGCGTTACGTTGCAGAGGGCTGTAGTGTGCTGCCAGCGCATGCCAGTCAGGCACGGCGCCGGCGATGGGAAAGCGATCTCTGGACACAGCTCGGATCCCCACCAGTGCATCCTGCGGGGAGGAATGATAGTCGACGGTTATCATCTCCTGCAGATGTTCCTGCAGCAGTCTATGATCGGAATTGCGGCTCTGCAGGTCATCGTCGTCCGGATCGTAGGTAGCTGCCAGGTTGTGTATTTCCTGATGCGCGGGAAACAGTGTGGCTGAGCCAGCAAGGATCGTATTCAATCCGTTCAACTCTGGATTGGTCAGCAGTAGGCTGGTTTGTCCCCTGACTCTCGATAGAGGCAGAGGATGAGTCTGATCAAAGCCGGTCGCCAGATGACCATTGGCGATGATGACCAAAGGGGCTCGCAGCAAGGGTTCACCTGTGTGATCCATTAGTGACCAGTCATCGATCGTCTTCACCAACGAGACTGCTTCGCTGGCGTACACCACCTCGATGTCAGGATGATCCATTTGGGCAGCGCAGAGTTGCCGCGGATCTGCCCAGCCAGCCTTGGCGAAGTAGAATCCACCATCAGTCAACTGCAGGCCAGCCGTTTGCGTTGCCTCGTCACGATTCATCCACCTTGCTATCTCGTTGGGAGCATCGAAGTGACGACGTAGCCTGTCGTGCTGCGCTCGATCTCTCTCATGCGTGTCGAGTTTCAGAAAACCGCAGGCTTGCCAGTCCATACTGCCACCGACTGACAGCGTCTGCAGGTGGTGCGCTGTGTACTGAAATGCCTGCAGGGAATAAAGGCTCTGCCAGGTAGGGTTGGCTGCAAGTTGGGGATAGAAAGCCAACTGGTGCATGCCGGTTGCACCTTCTGCCACTCTCCCGCCCCTTTCGATAAGCGAGACACTGAACCCTCTTCGTGCCAGGGCGCAGGCGCAGCTGGTGCCAGCCAAACCGGCACCGATGACGGCGACCTTTCTTCCGTGTGGACGAACTGCCGGCTCCCAGCGACCGGGCTTCTGACCGCACAGCAACGCCCTTTTCCGGCCAAATCCCGGCTGCTTTTGAACGTCGAAGCCAGCGGCCTGCAGTCCGCGTCTGACCCAACCGGCTGCACTATAGGTGCTGAAGGTGGCGCCCGGCGTGCTGAGCTCGAATATGCGGGAGCAGCACTGTTCGCTCCACATGTCCGGGTTGGTCCGGGGTGCGAATCCATCCAGAAACCAGGCGTCCGCGGCACAGGTCAGCTGTTCCAGGCCCTGTAGTACATCAGCATAGAGGAGGGTCAGATTGACGTTGTCAGCAAAATGGCGCCGGTGAAAGCCGACCGATGGGTCCGGATATACGGATAGCAGTTCGTCCCCCCGCAGATCTCCTGGCAGACCCCGTATGGCGCGTCGCAGATCGGCTCTGGCCAGCGGATATCTCTCGATGGAGAGATAGTGCAGCTGCCAGGTCGAGGGTGCCGATTCGCACCATAGTTTGTATGTTAGTAAGAAGTTCAGCCCCGTGCCGAAACCCGTCTCCACCAGAGTGAAGTGCCCGGCTGTTGTGGCGGAGAGACGTTGCCAACGTGATTTCAAATGGTTGCGGTCGAGGAACACGAACTGCTTGTCCTGCGGGCCGTCCTCATTCGAGTAGTAGACGTCGTTGAATCTCGAGGCGAACGGGTGGCCTGCCTGGTCCCAGCTGATTTCAGCCTGGTCAAGCAGATAGTTTTGATCCATTAGCTGCTGCCTGTCCGGAAGTGGGCGCCCGCCCGGAAACAGGGACGCGAGTGCGCCAACAGGGCAGGAAATTTAACATTAAAATCAATAACTTGAGACGTAGTGTGAGGACGCTGACCGGAAACCTGGGCGGACACTAGCTGGGGGCGCCTAGCCAGCCGCACCTAGCCGGCCGCACCTACCTGGTCTCGATGGGACGTTGCGGATCCAGGATCCACTCACTCCAGGAGCCGCCATAGAGGATGGGTTCCGGCAAGCCTGCATGCACCATGGCCAATATGTTGTGGGCAGCCGTCACTCCGGAGCCGCAGTAGCACACGACGTTCTGATCGTTGCCGCTGGGCCCGTCGGCGTTAGTCAGGTGTCCATCGAATCTCTCTTTGAGCTGCTCAACCTTGAGGAAAAACCCATTCCTGTCCAGGTTCTCACCAAACGGAACACACAGAGCCCCCGGGATGTGACCGGCCACGGCATCCAAGGGTTCTTCTTCACCGCGAAATCGGGCTGCCTCTCTCGCGTCAAGGAGACGTATGCCTTTGCTCTTATCCTCTAACGCCTGCAACAGGTCCGGCGCTTCTATCATGCGGGTCAGCGAAGGCCGCAGTTCGTAATTGGATTCAGTGGCGGGATCGGGCAGGTCGGGTGAAACCGGGTACTTTCTATTCATCCATGCGCCCAAGCCACCATCAAGTACAGCCACCCGTTCATGACCGCTCCAACGGAACAGCCACCATAGGCGGGCTGCAAAGGGGCCACCGGAGGCATCATAGGCGACTACCTGAGTTGTAGGCTCGACTCCCCAACTCCTGACCTTCTCGATCCATCTGTCCATGTCAGGCAGCGGGTGTCGGCCCGTCTTCCCTGTAACGACCGGAGCGCTCAGGTCGTTATTCAAATCTGCATAACGAGCATTAGGTATGTGATCGAGATGATAGCTCTTCAGGCCCGCCTCACTGTTCGCCAGAGAAAAGCGACAGTCGAACAGAGCCCAATCCGAACTTTCGAGATTGAGCAGTAAGTCATTGACTGAAACCAGTGTTTGCATGCTATTGGCCACCCCATACAGTCATGTTGTAGCTCATACAGTATAGGTGTAAATATGCAGGCCCGCCTCCTGCATGGTGTTCTGGCAGAGATTGGTGAGTATATAGAGATATTCGGACAGGTCATCCTGGCCCAGATCGGCAGCTTCCACATCGCTGCATTCGCGCCAGTTATCCACGACTTCCGTTAGCTGCTCATCAGCAAGGTCGGCGATCTGCTGGGTCAACTCCCTCGGCAGACGGGTTATCCATGGTCCCTCATCCGATGAAGTTTGCAGTGGCTCTTCCAATAACAGGCAGTCATCCAGGAATTCACCGTTAATCAGGGAATATAGCTGAGCACGCATCTCAAGGTCGATGCCAAGACCGTTCATGCAGGTAAAGGAATCTTTGGGGTTGTCGTCCGGCTGCAGCTTGCTGAGTTCATCCTCGTCGGCGATAAACAGGAGATTTTGCATGAGGCCGGGCGTTCACTCAGACGTGTGCACGTCGTCCGCCTGCAGTCCTTTCTTACCTGAGATTACTACGAATTCTACCCGCTGCCCTTCAGAGATCGAACGGCGGCCACTCCCTCTGATGTTGCGAAAGTGTACGAACACATCTTCTCCCTGATCTCTGGTGATGAACCCATATCCCTTCTTCACGTTGAACCACTTGACCGTGCCCAGTTCCCGACTGCCTCTGCTGGCAAACAGATTGTCGGTAAGTTGCAGCAGCAGTGCGCCGACAAAAACTGCGACGGTAAATTGCAAAAGCAAGCCATAATCTTCTGATACGAATGGTAAGCCAAGATTGCCACGGTCAATCAGATGGCCGCTGATCACCGCCACAAGAGCGATGAAGACGCTGATTATCAGGTTTCTCAGCAGGAGCAATGCTATATCCATAGTTAAACTCGAGTTAGCGTAAAGTGACAGTGGTTATCGATATCTGCTCAGTGCTGCCTGCAGGGAACCGTTTTGCTTACCAATCATAATACTCAACTGGGATGAGTCAAAGCATTCACTGTCTGGGTGCACGGCTGGCCGATAGGAGCGTAACCGGTTCTGCCGGGAGATTTGCAAAGCTCCCGGAGCGCTTGGTTGGGGTCATCTCGATCTTGTCCACCACCTCCATACCTTCAATGACCTTGCCGAATACCGCATAGCCGTAGCTGGATTCGGTATGGTTGAGAAAGGCATTGTCCACCGTATTGATGAAAAACTGCGATGTTGCACTGTTGATCACGGACGTTCGCGCCATGGCGATGCTGCCACGAACGTTGTTAAGGCCGTTGCCCGCTTCATTCTTGATGGGATCCATGTTCTCTTTATCTTCGAGTTTCAGACCAAAGCCACCCCCTTGAATCATAAATTCCGGAATGACCCTGTGAAAAAGCGTGTTGCTGTAAAAGCCCGAATCCACGTAGGCAAGGAAGTTGGCAGCAGAGATGGGGGCTTTCTCAGCGTCGAGCTGGATGGTGATAGTGCCGAGATTAGTGGTCAATATGACCAGCGGTTTTGTGTCCTCCGGTTCTGCTTGAGCCATTGGCAGCAACAAGCAGCTGAGACTGAAAATGAGAAATCTTGAAACAACCGAAACCATCGACCCTCTCCCGACCAAATGTTCCAGTATAACTCAGAGCGGCGAGAGTTGGTTGAGAAGAAAGTGCCAAATCAGCAGTGCACGAGCATGCTGTCCCGCAATTAACTGGCCTTATTCAGTGGCCTATTTCGTCCCTGGACTTCGACTGGGCGTCCCCGTTGCTCCTCCTTGTGGGTGCCCAACCCGCGGCGTCCTCGCGCCTCGCCAGGAACAAAATATGCCGACCGAGTAATGACCACTTAATTGCGGGACAGCGTGCTAGGTCTGGGTAGGGCTGTTGACCTTTACCTTCAGACCGCTGACAGCCTTTGGCAGTTGGGTGGTCACGATCTGATCACCCGCCCTGATCTGGGAAGAGCGGATTAGAATTTGCAGTTCACCTTGTGCTGATCGTTCGCCGATGCGATGGATATCGATTCCGTTTAGGCGATCCATCTCGGTGAGGGTATAGATTCGGCTGTCGCCATAGATAGCTTGCACTGGGACTGCTATCACATTTTCCTGCAGGGGTAGTGTCACTTTGAGGTCAACAACTCTACCCAGTTCAAGGTGTTCGGTGGGTTGACTGAGTCTAAACAAGGCATCTACGCCGCTGCTGCCCTGATTGACTTTGCCGGACAATCGATCCAGATAAAGATCGATCGACTCTTCGGCGGTGGTAATCACGGCTTCGATACGTTCTTTTTCGGCCAGAGCCGTTCTCATTTGCGCCAGATGCTCACCTGGCACCTGTGTGCGTATCTCCAGGGCACCGGTATCGTACAGTTCCACAACGGCGCTGCCAGTCAATGTGCGGTCACCAACGGCTACCAGCACGCTAGCGATACGGCCCGAATAGGGGGAGCGGATGGTGGTTCTTTCCTGATCGATTCTCACCTGTTGCAGGATAGCCTCGGCTCTATTCAGTTGCGCTTGTTGCTTGGCCAGCATGTTTGGAAAGTTCTGTACCAGGATTCGATGTTTCTCGAGCAGGATTACCTGCCGGCGCGCTTCCTGACGTATCCCCTTCACGATCCAAACACAGAGGATTACACTTTGATGGCTGCTGGTTTTTGTTCTGTCCTATCTGAACAATCGCTGCTGCCACCGGCACTTAACTCGGGTAAAGCCGGGAGGGGCTCATGGGCGCAACCCTGGCGATCAACAACAATAAGGACCGTATCCAAGTGAATCTCAAATTATCGAGCCTAACTACTGAAGAGGTCGGACCGGCCAATGATCTAGCAACTATTCTGCAGGGCTATACCAGTTCAACTCTGTCCGCGGGCGATGCCCACCTGGCATTTGCCACGGATGTGGATCGAGGGCTGCACTGCAGACCCAGGCGGCTGGACTGCAAATACCTCTACGACCAGCGCGGCAGCGAGCTGTTCGAAGCGATCTGCGATCTGCCTGAATACTACCTCACCCGAACCGAAACGCAGATCTTGACCAAGGTAGCGGAGGAGATCGCGGCAGAGACAGGTCCCTTGACCCTCGTTGAACTGGGAGCGGGCACCTCTCGTAAGACCCAACTGCTACTGGATGCTTACTGCGCGATCGAATCACAGCCTGATTATATCGCCGTGGATGTAAGTCGCTCAGCACTCGACAAGGGCAGAAGGATGATCGGAGAGACTCTCCCCACGGTAAGATTTCATCCACTCTGCGCCAGCTATCAGCAAGCCATGCCGATATTCTCCGAGACGGGTAAAACCATTGTGGTTTTTCTCGGCAGCACCATCGGTAATTTCTCAGAGCAGGAATTCAACGTCTTCTTTCACCAGGTTGCTGACAATCTTACGATGGGTGACTACGTTCTGCTGGGAGTTGACCTGCACAAGAATGTAGAAACATTGGAGGCCGCGTATAACGACTCTGCTGGTGTCACCCAGTGCTTCACTCGCAATCTTTTCAGCCGCATCAATCGTGAGTTGGGTGCATCAATCGATCTGAACCAGGTGGAACATCTGGCATGTTACAACGAAGCAGCACATCAGATTGAGATCTGCGTAAGATTTCTCGAGTCTCAGGAAATATTCATCGAACCATTGAACGCTCGTCACAGAATAGAAGCTGGCGAACGAATCAACACCGAGATTTCGCGTAAGTTTACGCTTGATGGGCTTGCATCGAGGCTGGCGGCATTTGGTTTTAAGACGCGAAAGGTATTTTCCGATCCTGATAATCTGTTCGCACTATTGCTGCTGAAACGGCAGGAGACTCACCTGCATCTGGAGTAAGGACCTTTGGGAAAGACAGTACTTAGAGACGATCAGGCCACAAATCGGTCCACCTCGGCGGACCCCTCAACAAACGCCCCAATTGCCTTGAAACCGGTCGTTGAATCCCGCCATACCATCTGTGGTATCTGCCCGGCCGGGTGCTTCGTGACTTCGAGGCTGGAAGATGGTGTGGTGACTCGTGTGGATGCACGTGCCGATCATCCCCTTGGCATGATCTGTACCATCGGCGCCCACTCGCCACAGATCATCAACGACCCGGACCGACACAAATACCCGTTGCGCAGAGTCGGTGACAAGGGAAATTTCCAATTCGAACGCATCTCCTGGGACGAGGCGTTTGAGACTATTGCAGCGAAGTTCAAAGGGATTAAGGCGGAGTCTGGAGCGGAAGCAACCGCCATCTATACGGGTAGAGGTAGTTTTGAACTGTCCCTGTGTGACGTATTCCAGCCCGCCGGAGTAGCTGTGTCGTCTGCCTCCAGCGTGCTGTTTCCGTTTGGCTCCCCCAACACCCTCGGCGTAGGGGCGCTCTGCTATGTTTCATTTGCAATGATCGCTCCCCACGTCACCTTCGGTGAAATGTACATCTCCCTGGAAATGGACGTGGACCAGGCTGATCTTGTGGTCATCTGGGGAGCGAATCCAGCGACCGATTCTCCGCCGCTACAGCATCAAAGGATCGTGGCGGCGAGACAGCGGGGAGCGGAAGTACTGTGCATCGATCCGCGCCGCAATGAGACGGCCAAGGCAACCGATGCGGAGTGGATCGCACCCAGACCCGGTACGGATGGTGCCCTGGCACTCAGCATGATCCAGGTACTCGTAGAGGAGGAACTCTATGACGACGAGTTCGTACAGAACTGGACGGTTGGATTCGAACAGCTCGCTCAATACACGCAACACTTCCGTCCGGAAGTAGCCGCCGAAATCACCTCTGTTCCGGCCGATGTTATTCGTCGTGTTGCCAGGGCAATTGCCGCCGCCCGTGGCGCTACCCCGGTGATGTATACCGGTCTCGAATACTCCGACAGCGGCGTTCAGGCCATTCGTGCTGTATTCACGCTTTGGGCGTTGGCGGGACAGCTAGACGTACCGGGCGGTTTATGCATTCGTATGCGGGAGAACCAGTTTCCCATCAATCGAGAAGGACTGATCGCCAATCCGAACGTGAGCAAGGCGCTGGGCATCGATCGATTCCCCATCTACAGCCACTATCGGGGAGAATCCCATGCCATAGCACTGCCGCAATCCGTGCTTGAAGGCAACCCCTACCGCATCAGAGCCATGATGATCCTGGGAGGTTCCATCATCACCGCCTGGCCGGATCCTGAACTGTGGAAGAAAACCCTGCAGGGCCTGGACTTTCTGGTTTGTGTGGATCGTTACCTCACTGCCGACGCGGCCTACGCGGACATCGTCCTGCCCGCCACCACCATGTATGAAACCAACTCCTACATGGTTTACGGACCGGTGTTTGCACTGCGGGAAAGACTGCTGGAACCGTTAGGCGAAGCGCGTGATGACTTCCATATCCTGGCCGAATTGGCCCAACGACTGGGCTATGGTGAGCTGTATCCCCAAAATGACGAGGAGCGGCTGCGACATGTATTGAAGGGTTCCGGATTCTCCCTCGAAGAGGTCCGTGCGGCAGGGGGCAGTGTGCGTCTCGATGGGGTAATGATGCAGTACAAGAAGTGGCAGAAGGGTCTGCTGCGTGAAGATGGCGAACCCGGTTTTGCCACTGCCAGCGGAAAATTCGAGATCAGCTCATCCATCCTCGCCGAACATGGCTACGATCCTTTACCGGTTTACACCGAACCGGCTGAAGGTCCCATCGCCCAACCGGAACTGGCAGACCGATATCCACTGGTATTCAATTCCGGCGCTCGTATCTTCGCTGACTTTCGCACGCAACACCACGGCGTACGCAAGCTCAAGGATCACGCCCTGGAACCTTGCGTGACGCTGAATAGCCAGGATGCAGCAGCTCGGCAGATAGAACACGGCGACTGGGTCTGGGTCGAAAACAGCAGGGGTAGAGTGAGGTTTCGTGCCAACGTCAGCGATGACATCGTGGCGGGAGCGATCGATGCCCGCTGGGATCCAAAGCGTGGCAGGAGTGCAATGTCAATGAACTCACCGATCTGCAAAGATATGATCCCATCAGCGGTTTTCCGGTGTACAAGGCACTTCTGTGCGAAGTGGTGCGGGACCAGCCTGGCGGTGAAAAGAGCAAATTGGCAATGACACAGCAACCCCCTCACGAAAAACCCATGAAGACTAAAGCGAGCGGCAAGCCACCGAGACAGGTTTATCTGGATCACAATGCCAGTACCCCGGTGCATCCGGACGTCCTAAACTCGATGCTTCCGTTCCTACAAGACAGCGGCGGCAATCCTTCCAGCATCCACACACAGGGGAGCGATGCTCGCACCGCGGTGGAAGCAGCCCGCCGGATGGTGGCGGCATCCATCAATTGCACAGCCAGAAGAATCGTCTTCACCGGCGGCGGCAGCGAAGCGGACAATCTCGCCATCAAGGGAGCAGCCATAGCCCTATCGTCAAAGGGCAAACACCTGGTCACCAGCGCAGTGGAACACCCGGCCGTGTTGGGCGCCTGCCAGGGCCTGCAGGAACTGGGCTTTCAAACCAGCATCGTACCAGTCAGAAGTGATGGTCGTGTTGACCCGCAAGCTGTCCGGGATGCACTTCGACCGGATACGGTTCTGGTCACGATCATGCTGGCCAACAATGAGCTGGGTTCCATCCAGGATCTACACGAGATCACCGAATTGTGTCACCAACAGGGCGTACTGGTTCACACGGACGCGGTCCAGGCCCTCGGCAAAATAGACGTGGATGTCGAGCAACTGGGAGTCGACTTACTCAGCGTTTCAGCGCACAAGCTCTACGGCCCAAAGGGGATCGGGACGCTTTATATACGCAAAGGTGTGCAACTCTCGCCGCTCATCCAAGGAGGAGGCCAGGAGCACGGTCTGCGAGCCGGTACGGAAAACGTTGCCGGAATCGTCGGTTTCGGCAAGGCCTGTGAAATCCTCCGCAAACGATTAAACAGTGGCGCAATGGGGCAAGTGGCAGCGTTGCGCGACCAGTTGGAACACAACTTGTGTAACCTGATACCCGGCACTCGTACAAATGGATGCACCACAAACCGAACCCCCAACACGACCAATCTGCACGTACCGGGACTGAGGGGCGAATCCCTGGTCTTGGCCCTGGATCGTCACGGCGTCTACTTCTCCTCCGGATCCGCCTGCAAGTCCGGCAACCCGGACCCATCCCACGTCCTCAAAGCCATCGGCCTGTCCGACGAAGAAGCCCACTGCTCCATCCGCCTGTCTCTCGGCATCGATACCACCCAAGAAGACATAGACTACGTGGTGGAAGCATTCCAACGAGTCGTAAAGGAGAGCCGCAACTCGATCCAGTTTGTTGGTTGTCGGTAGGGTGAGTCGATCCAAACTAATGGCACTTCGTAGATAGTCCCGGATCGGCGAGCAGGTGTCATTTCCGGCACACGCGATAAATACATCCCTGTAGGCTCAGCGGTGGCGTCCCTGCCACCGATGGTACCGGAAATGACACCTGCTCACCGATCCTCCAAAATCTGATGGGTTAATGGTGTTACTAACCAAGACGTGGTCAAGCTTCAATTCTTTCTGCTGCCAGATGGTCAGGCAGTCTGCCGGGAAGTGAGTGGCAAGGTACTGCCGCATGTGCTTTAGCAGAAGACAGGAGTCCTAAAATTAGAGGGACAAATTAAAGGGACAGTTTACCTAATTGTCCGAAATTAAAGGGACAGTTTACCTAATTGTCCGAAATTAAAGGAGCTACGGTCAAATCTGGTGTCTGAAGAAGATTGAAGAATGCGGCGTGCCTTGTTGAAATTGGTTTTGCGAAGAACTAATTAACAGACAAGGAAACACGCCACACATGAAAAACAATACTGTGATTGATCTGGACAATCCAGAGGAGATTGATCCGTTGACCGAGTTGTTGAGAACCGGGGCCAAGAAGCTGATAGCCGAAGCCATCCAGGCAGAACTGGATGAGCAGATGACCCAGTATGAAGATCAAAAGACGGCTGATGGACGCCGACGCGTCGTGCGCAGTGGCCATCACCCCGAACGTGAGATCGTGACTGGGGTCGGCAAGGTCAGCGTCGAAGTACCGAAGATCCGCAGCCGTGATGGAGAACCGGAGAGCTTCCAATCAATGGTAGTACCACCCTACATTCGACGGACAGCGACGCTGGATGCTGCCATTCCTTGGCTGTATTTGAAAGGTGTCTCCAGCGGTCAGATGCAGAGTGCCCTCGAAGCCATTGTTGGCCCGCAGGCCAAAGGCCTGTCGTCTAATGTCGTTGGTCGTTTGAAACGACAATGGGAAGTTGAGTACAAGGAATGGTGTACCTGTTCCGTGGCTGATGAGTGGGTTTATATTTGGGCTGATGGTATTTACAGTGGTCTGCGAGGCGATGATGGCAAGCTGTGCTGTCTGGTGATCATTGGCGTCAATAGCCGGGGTCAGAAGCACTTTCTGGCGATTGAAGATGGCGTCAGGGAGTCGAAGCAGAGTTGGCGGGAGGTCTTGCTGTCGTTACAGCAACGCGGTCTGAGGCAATCTCCGAAGTTGGCGGTTGGAGACGGTGCGCTCGGCTTCTGGGCGGCGTTGGAAGAGGTGTATCCAGCGACCCTGATACAACGCTGTTGGATGCACAAGACCGGCAATGTGCTGAACTATCTGCCGAAGTCAGTTCAGGAGAAAGCTAAACAAGGTATACATGACATCTGGATGGCAGAGGGTCGAGCGGAAGCGGAGCGTGCCTTTGATCATTTCGAAGATCGATTTGGCGCAAAATATCCGAAGGCTGTTGAATGCTTGTCAAAAGATCGTGATGTGATGCTGACGTTCTATGACTTCCCGGCAGAACACTGGATTCATATCCGTACGACCAATGTGATTGAATCAAGCTTTGCTACGATCCGTCATCGAACAAGACAGGCAAAGGGATGCGTCACCCGGAACACGATGCTGACAATGATCTACAAGATGGGGCAATGCGCAGAAGATTCCTGGCGCAGGCTGAGGGGCTTTAGACACCTCGCAAAGGTGATTGAAGGGGTAACGTTCAAAGATGGAATCGAGGTAACCGATGACGACAAGGCAGCCGCATGATCAACCTGTCAGACACCAGATTTGACCGTAGCTCT
>PVBE010827400.1_pt1 | contig 21202 bp, 28 predicted proteins | sample 1631181 | NCBI WGS metagenome assembly PVBE01 (sample SAMN08397723, study PRJNA350692) | Marine metagenome, whole genome shotgun sequencing project. | isolation source: water | place: Pacific Ocean | collected 2012-04 | reverse complement strand
TCTGTAAGAAACATTTTTAAATCAATATCACTAACTCTATCTAGTAATGAAACCCAAAGAAGAAAAGAAACTCAGGATATTAGCAGCTGGCGATATACATGGAGACACAGGGCTAGCTGAGAAACTTGCAGAGAAGGCTGAGAAAGAACATTGTGATTTGGTTATTTTGTGCGGGGATTTGACAATGATGGAGCAATCCACAGATAATATAATTGGCCCATTCAAAAAAAGAAAGGAAAAAGTTTTGCTTTTGCCAGGCAATCATGAGACTGTTGCTACTGCTGATTTTCTTGCAGAACTTTACGGCGTTAAAAATATTCATGGCTATTCAGTTAAATACAAAGAAATTGGCATTTTTGGATGTGGCGGAGCAAACATTGGGTTGTTCCAATTAGAAGAAAATGAAATTTATGATTTATTGAAGAAAGGTTTTGATAAAGTTAGATACTTAAATAAAAAAATAATGGCAACGCATGTTCATCCTTCAGAAAGCAAGATGGAGAAATTTACAAAAATCTTTCCAGGAAGCAAAGGTGTGAAAAAAGCCATAGATAAATTTCATCCTGATTTACTGCTATGCAGTCATGTTCACGAGGCTGAAGGCATAGAAGAAAAGATTGGCAAAACTAAGGTAATTAATGTTGGTAAGAAAGGGAAGATTATAGAAATCTAATGATACTCTTCTACACCAGGTATGTTTGAATCATCATCTTTTTTTTCATCATCTTCTTCTGATGTTTCTTCTGCTGCAGTTTCAGAACTTGTATCACTGGCAGAACTTGAATCGCTTCCACTGTTGAACATATTAAAAACACCACCACCAGAAGAACTGCTGGAACTTTCAGAAGAATCCTCAGAACTGCTAGGTTCAGAAGAATCAGTGCTGCTGCTATCAGTAAATATATCAGAACCTGAGCTACTGCTTTCGTTTGTACCGCTAAAAAGATCAGAACTTTGGTTTGTACTGGAGGTGTCATCACCAAATAAATCTCCGGAATTGTTCATCACTTCCTTTCCAGTCAGAGAAGAAAGCATCTTTATGACTTTCTGAATCTCTTCATGAGAATCCTCTTTTGTATCAATTGTGATTTTCATCTATAACCCTTTTTTACTATCCTTAATTATTGAGCATATAAATTTTTCTATGTTAAGTCTTCTAGAGTATATATAAATTTGATTTCTAATTATATGATTTCAAAAAATTTTTGGTGAAGAAGTAAAGTTTTTATATGGTTCATTGTTCAACATATGGACAGAAACCCTGCTCTCCAAAGAGAGCTTTTTAAGCAATTTAAGGGAAATCCTCATGTTGCACGCAGGGATGTTGCATATTTATTTGATAGGACCCTATCTAATTCAGGACAGCCTATATGGTTTGGCACACAAAATGATGAACCAGCTGATGTTTTTGCTATACAATGTATTTATCGTGCTCAAGCTGTTAAACCTATCTTAGAGGATAAAAATAGAAATGAATATGGTGAATTGACAGAGGCTTCAATACGTATGGTTAGTGCGAGGTTACATGCTTATGACCTTCCCTCCATTGATAAACAATATCAAGGTACTGTAAGAAAGAATAGAAGTAAGAAACGTGGGAAAAAAACAGGCAGAGCTCTTATGTTTCTAAAACCTAGGAAGTAACTTATATCTACCTAATTTTATTTCTAATCAATAACTACTATAATCAATGTAAATCAATAAATTTAAATATAATCTGTCCAATTTAATTATTAAAAATGGCAGAAGATGATGTTAATGATATTTTCAGGGATTTTGAGCATAAAGTAGAAGGTAAGAAAGAGCCGGAAAATGAACCTGCCAAAGTGCTTAAAAAAGAGCCTGTTAAAAAATTAAATGAAGAAGGGGCTTTGAAAAACAAATATGAAAGAGCAGAGCAGGTTTTGAAAGATAAGTACAAAAAAGAAAAAGAATCCTTGCAGGAAAAAAGAAAGAAAGAGATGACGGGCCATGGAGAGATGCATGGCAAAAATTCTCCAGGTATTGAAAAAGTCGCATATGTGGCAATAATTCTTGTTTTGGTTGTATATATAGGCATTGATTTGTCTTTTTATCATGGTGGAAGTACTGAGGTAGCAGAGCAAGCTGTTACTGCTGCTGCTGTTCAGGAAGAGGAAGAAGTTATAGAAGAAATAATTGAAGAAGAGGTTGTTGAGGAAGTAGTTGAAGAAGAAATAGTATTATCAGGCGAAATTACATTCACGATTGACACTATCTATATAGAAGTAGTTGATGCGGATGGTACTTTGGGTCACCTAAGCAAAATTGTTTTTACTATTGATAATGGCAAGGCAGAGGTTTTAACACCTGTTGTTGAGGCTTTTGCTTATGATTCTGAGCTGGATGAAGACTGGGAAACAAAGGTCAGGGGAAAATACATTGGCGCTGTAATTGAATCAGGTAAAACAGGTACAGGAAGCGTTGATTTAGTCCCAAAAACATGGAGAAACCTGGAGTTGAAGAAAAATATTCGGTTAACATTGAATGATACTGAGACTGGGTTTATTACCAGTATAAATGAACAAGTTCTTATTGAGTGATAAGGAAAACTTTAAATATAATCTATATTTGACTCTAAATATGACTCACTTAAACAATTGTTGTATGTGTTGTTTCTGTATGTGCTAGTTTGCACTTTCATTGTTGTTTCTGATGTTTATTTGCTGTTAAGACATCAGAGTTCTCTATAAAATTTAATCATAAAAATTGGAGGTTAGAAGAATAAATGATAAAATTACCATATGCTTCAAAATTATATAAATCAGTGTCGGAATATATTGGAAGGAAATATGACGATATTACAAGTACTCTTGGGAGTGCAATTAAGCCTTCAGGATTAGAATTAGCTTTAGCTGGAGTGCATAGTAATCCAATGGGCAATCAATATGGTCCATATGATGGAATGTTTTATGCAAAATCAAATGGGTGTTCCAGTAAACCTACAATAAAGAGGATGGGGTTAGACGGAAGATCAAATAATGTTTATGTGGAAATAACTGGAGGCGGGAGACTAACTATACGGCCAATGAATGGGAAAAGAAGAAAAGTTAAGGAATATGTTCGGGGAATGTTAGACGCAAATGGCATAAGTTACAAACCAAAAGATGTTAGTGCAATAGTTAAAAAATTAAAAAATCCTAGTTAAAATATCTTCTGCCAATTCATATAAATATTGTTTATTACTTCTTTTAATTCCATACCTTTTATTTCAGCAATTTTTTTGTATGATTCTAAAACAAAAGCAGGCTCATTTCTCTGGTCCTTGAAAGGAGTTAAGTAAGGCGAGTCTGTTTCGCAGAATAGCTGTGTAATGGGGATTAATTTTGTATTTTCCTGGAACTGGAAGCTTTTTGTGACATTAGTCGGGATTGTTGCAAACCAGTTATTGTCAATTATTTTTTTGACTAAAGCTTTCTTGCCGGAAAAGCAATGCATTATGATTTTTTTTAATTTTGAGCTTTGCAGGATGTTTACTGCATCTTCTTCTGCTTTTCTTGAATGAACAATAATAGGCTTGTTTATTTTCTCTGCAAGAGAAATCATTTTTTCAAATAATTCTTTTTGTTCCTTTTGCTTATCTTTGATCCAGAAGTAATCCAATCCAACTTCTCCAACTGCTGTTATCTTATTTTTATTCTTTTCTATGAATCTTATTTCTTCATCTATATCAAATTTATTTTCCTTTAAAGGATAATCTCCAGAGTCTATTTCTTTCTGCAGGGTCTGTATTGGGTAAATGCCTAAACACGGTTTAACAATATCATATTTTTCTGCTATCTGCAAAGCTTTCCTGTTTGTTTCCGGGTTTATTCCTGCTGTAAGAATTACTTTCAAATTAGCTTTTTTGGCATTATCAATCACTTTATCCAAATCATCCTTGAAATAGCAATGGTCCAGATGAGAGTGTATGTCTATTAGCATTTTATATGTTGAAACAAAAATGTTTATAAAGGTTATTGCATTAGTATAGTTTATGGATAGTGTTCGTAAATCCGGTGCATAAAGAATTCTCTGATTTTATTAGTTTATAGTCTGATTTTTATTTATTATTGTTTTATTTATATGGTGATTAAAATGTCAATATACCAAAAAAATCCAAAGTGGAAAGGGCATCTGAAGAAATACATGTCTATGGATAGCTTTCCTAAGATACAGGGCTATGATTTTGATGGAAAGTTCGATTTTAAGAAGTTTATTGAAGGCTATAGTAATATGGGGTTCCAGGGTTCTAATCTTGGAAGAGCTTTTGATATTCTGGCAAAAATGATTGAGGAGAAGAAAAATGGGAAATTAAGCATATGGATGTCTTTTACCGGGAACATGATAAGTTCAGGAAACAGGGAAATAATCAGATATTTGGTTAAGAACAAGATTGTAGATGGCATTACAACAACTGCGGCTGCATTAGAGGAAGATATTATCAAATGCATAAAGCCATTTCATCTGGGAAATTTTGACATAAAGGGAGAATTTTTACTGGACGAATCAATTGGAAGAATAGGCAATATTTTAGCACCTATGGATAGGTATTTGTATTTTGAAAGGTTTTTTAATGATTTTTTCAAGAAACTAATGAAAGAGTTTAAAGGTATACCCTGTACTTATGAAGTTGCAAGAGAAATGGGAAAGTGCATTAAAACTAACTCATTAACAAAGAAAAACTATGATAAATCATTTTTGTATTGGGCATGGAAAAATAAAATTCCTGTTTTTTGCCCTGGAATAACAGATGGTGCAATGGGGGATTTGACAACGTTTTTCAAAAGAAGGAATCCAAAATTTGCAATTGACGTTACAAAAGATAATTTTGAACTTACAAAAATATTACAGAACACTTCTAAAGCAGGATGCATTGTTTTAGGGGGTGGAATTTCAAAGCATTTTTTATTGAATTCTGCAATATTTAGGGAAGGTTTTGAATACTCTATTTACATAACTACTGCAAATGAATATGACGGTTCTGATTCTGGTGGCAACCAGGAAGAGGCAATAAGCTGGGCAAAAATAAAGCCAAATGCTCAACGTGTAAAGGTAGTTGCTGATGCTACTTTGATATTTCCTTTGCTGATTGCAGGGAGTATAAATCGCAAAATCAAGCTTAGTAGAACTTAACAACTTCTGGAAAACAATAATCTTTAAATATGCCCATATATGCCCTAAATCCTTATGCTTAAGCTGAAAATCAAAAAGGGTGTTAAAGCGGATATTGTTGTTATGAGTATTCCTTCAAGAGAAAAGCAGATAGGGGCTTTTCTACAATGTTTAAGGGATTTGGATAAACTTAAGTACAATATAATTCTTGTCTGCAATACTGAAAAAAATAAGGAATCAAGAGCTTTTGTTAAAAAAATATTCAAAAAATACAACAAGGGAAAACTGCCTCACCAGGTTGTTTACAATCCACAAAAAACACTGCCTACAGGAAGAAATGCAGGAATTGCACGCTCAATCCAGAACGCATCTAAAGGGACAAGGCTTACTTACATAATGGATGATGATGTTGTTATCTACAAGCCAACACAAATACTGGACTTTATAGAGCAGGGGCTTCAATACGCTTCTTTTGTTGGTTATCCTACATTTGAAGTTGCAATGCTGTCCAAAACTCAAAGAGTGGCAGAAGCAAATACTCTTAGTAATGCAATCAAATCCAAGAAAGAGCTTTCTTCTAAATTCTTTAATTTCCTTGAAATAGAAAAACCAAGAAGGTATACACCTTTCAGAGGCCGAAAATATGAAAATGCTTATGTTCTGTATGGTCATGTTCATGGAAACCTGCAATTGCACTTTACAAGAGTTCTTGAAAAGATGAAAAAAGAGCATGGTGGTGGAAATGGTATCTTCAATTCAAATAGGCAATGGTATGGTGAGTTTACAGAATTAAATTACCGCTTCCAGAGATACGGCCTTATTGGGGGCTTTTTGTTTAGAAGTCCAAGTAAGATGGAGCATTTGCATAAAGCCAGTGATTGGGGCCTTGTTTTACATAATGATACCAGTGTATCTGAATCTCCTACAAGGACAATGAGGAACAGAAATGAGAACATGTTGAGGTCTTATATTTATTTGGCTATAGAATCAAATACAGTCTCTTTAGACAGGCCCAAGGAGGATTTCCTTGAGCGTTTTCTTAAGATTATCAATTCTGATTTCAGGTTTTTAAAGCCAGTAACGCAGGAGTTTGCAAAGCTGCTGCAGATAAGGTACTCAAGCCAGGATTACTTGTTTGGTACAAGGTCAATGTCAAATGAGCTGTTTGAGCGCAAGAGGAAAAAGATAATAACCAAGGTTTTAAATGATATTTATTCGAATAAAGAGCTGAAAGATTCCCTCTTAAGGAAAAAAATTGAATACGAGACAGCACCGTTTAAATTAGAGCCTTTTGAGCAGATGTCAAAGAGGAGCTTTAACGAACTTTTGCGCTATCAGAACGAGATGCTTAAGCCCTTTAGGGAAGAAATCTATGATTATGAATAAGGTTATTATCTTTTCGGATATGGACGGAACATTTCTTGATCATAATACTTATTCTTATGCAAAGGCAATGCCTGCTATCAAGAAAATAAGGAAAAATAAAACTCCTTTGGTTTTCTGCAGTTCAAGAGTATGTCATGAAATGGATTTATATGATGAAAAATTGAAGTTATCCAATCCGGTTATAGCTGAAAACGGCGCTGCAATTTTTATTCCAAAAAATTATTTTAAATTCAAATATAAATATGATTATGAGAAAGATAACTATAAGGTTATACACTTTGGCTCGAATTATAAAAAACTGCGCCAGGTTTTAACAAAAATAAAAAAAGAAACCGGTTATGATATCAAAGGTTTTGGTGATTTAACCCTGAAAGAACTTTCAAAAAATGCTGGTATTTCTATTGGGAAAGCAAAATTAGCAAAACAAAGAGATTGCACAGAACCGTTTATTCTGAATAAAGGAAATATAGAGAAAATTAAAAAATTGATAAAAAAATACGGCCTTAACTATACCAAAGGCGGAAGATATCACTATATTATGGGCAAAAACGACAAAGGCAAAGCTGTTTCTGTTTTAAAGAAATTGTTTAAGAAAAAATTTGGGAAAATTGTTACTATTGGAATTGGAGATGGATTAAATGATTTACCTATGCTGAAAAATACTGATTATGGTTATTTGGTTAAAAACCATAAAGGAAAATATAGCTTTAAGCACAAAGGCATTATTAGAGTAAATAAAAAAGGTCCTGCCGGGTTTAATGAGGCTGTGATGAGATATTTGTAAAAAAACAAACAAAAGAAATAAATATACTTTAATTTAATTCTAAATTATGGAGTCAACTGCTTTTAATTTTAAGACAAGAATGGGGAGATGCCAACAACGGATGAAAAATTCCAGCCATTGGACATATTAAAGTATGCTGTTGAAGATTATCCTGGGCTATATATAATACATGAAACTCAAAATCCATTTGAAACTCCAGAATCAACTAGGTTTACAGATAATCTAAGAGAATTAGGAATAGAATCTAGGATTAGATCAGATAATCCCAATATTTATACAAGAGAATTAGTGCATCCAGATGGTACCAGGTACATTTTTACATTATCCACATCAACAGAAGAGCAAAAAGGAAGAGTTACAGTAGGAGATGATGTATTAGATCTCGATTTAGGCCCAAGAGTAGCAGAGGTTTATTCTATTAATGACCTAGGTAAGGCCAAGATATTTTCATCAGCTATTTTTAGTTAAGAACTACAACCACTTACTCCTAATATGCTTCTTAAGCACTTTATCTTTCTCAATGGCATTCATTAATTTTATCCAGCGTTGGTTGAATATAAAATAGCCGGGTACCAATTTCCTTGCTCTGTCTATGGAATTGTTGATAAATCTTTCAGCAGTGATATTATGTTTTTTTAATTCTTCAGGATACATATGCTTTAGTGCATAAACAGCATCCCCAATAAGTTTCTTGCCAAAGAATTCACCAGGATACGGCTTTAACTCGTCTATATCTACCTTATGCAATGGGCAATATTTATCATTACATCCTCTAATCTTCTCCCTCTCATAAACAAATCTCATTATATCCTGCTCAAGCTTATGGTAACTTGCCATACTGAATGCACCCGTTTTAAGAAATGATTCCATTTTTTTGCCCCATGTTTCAGGAGGCATATGTATGATATAAAGTTTCTTGTCAAAATAAAAATCCAATCCATGCGCTTTTGCATTAATGAGATAATCCATATTTTCTCCTCGTGGAATACCAAGATCATAGGAAATGTTCATGAACATTTTCCGGTGCATGACCATATTCCCCCCAAATACAAAATTTGATTTTTGCACCCTGCCCTTTTTCCTGTCAATATTTATGAAACCCTTGTTTTTCATAATCCTTTTCTTATAAAAAAGATTGTCGACCTTAGGTTTCTTAAGATCCTTCATTATATACTCTCCATTCTTGTCCCTATAATAACCGCCAATGCCATAAATCATGTTTCCTTTGTATTTTTTGCCTATGAATTTTGTCGCCTTTTCGACATGGTCTGGCATAATGATTTCATCATCATCCAATCCTATCATCACATTAGCATCTAAGGCATTAGTCGCAATAAGCTGGCAGTTTCTAATAGCAGGGTAGTGTCCAAGATTAATTTGGGAAGTAACATCCGCTAGACCATATTTTTTCATCCTGTTTTTTAAGAACTGAACATCAGACTTTGAGAATTGCATTATAGGATAATGTTTATTATAGCCTTTAATCAGAGAATGAATCTTTTTATTAACTTGTTTGTATAGATTGTCATCACTATAGTCTACGGTTGCAACCACAATAACAACCTTAAACTTTCCCTGCACATTTTTAAGGCTGTCTAATGTCCTAGTTAAAGTTTGGTTGCCATTCAAAGGCGTAGGATGGTCAAAATAAGCATCGCCAACCTTTTTTTTTGCATCTTTTCTAGTCCAGTATGTAGGTATAGTTATTATTGGCACTTTCATTTTTGACTAACCTCATTGTTATTATGAATTTCAAAAATAAAAGCTACGAACGTCCCAGAGGGACACCAAAAATGCAAAGCATTTTTCTGTGTTAGTGAGTATGCTTTCATTTTGAACTCTTTTTTACCTCTTTTAATAATCAGATATATATTAATCTATTGTTGGTTTTTAAAACTTTTTATTTATTTCTGTTGTTAGTAGGTATAAGGTTGAAAACAAATAATTTTATAAACTTAAGACTATCCCAAAAAATGATGAAAACCACAATTCAAAAAATAAAATCAATGAAAGGAAAGGAAAAAATAACTATGCTTACTGCTTATGACTGTAGCACAGCAAAGGCTATGGATGATACTGGAATAGACATAATCTTAGTGGGAGACAGCTTAGGAATGGTTGTTTTGGGCTATGAAAATACTTTAAGCGTTACAGTAGAGGATATAATAAGGCATACAGGCGCTGTTTCCAGAGGAACAAAAAATGCTTTAATTGTTGCTGATATGCCTGCCGGAAGCTATGATGATAAAGAAAGTGCTGCATTGAATGCAGAAACATTGATTAAATCCGGAGCTGATACTGTAAAACTGGAAAATAAGCCGGAAATTGCTAAGTTTTTAGTGGACAATGCCATTGAAGTTATGGGCCATATTGGATTGACTCCGCAAACAGCTACTAATTTTAAAGTTCAGGGTAAGGATGAAGAAACTGCCAATAAACTTATTAAACAGGCAAAAGAATTAGAAGAAGCTGGATGTTATATTTTGATTTTGGAATGTATGCCTGTAGATTTAGCAAAGAAAATCACAGAAAGCATTTCAATACCAACAATGGGGATTGGTGCTGGCGTTGAGTGCGATGGGCAGGTACTAGTTTCAAATGATGTTGTTGGATTGTATGACAAATTAAGCCCAAAGTTTGTAAAGAAATATGCTTCATTAGGTGATGAAATGAAGAAAGCTTTTAAAGAATATATCAAAGATGTTAAGGAAGGGAAATTTCCTACAGATAAGGAAAGTTTTCATTGAAAAATTCTACTGAGCATACTCTGGTGTTGGTTGTGATGATTCTTTCAGTGAATTTAATACTTTTCTGCATATACTATTGACCCATCTTTCCTTGCTGGCATTTACTTTTAAAGATTTAATCACTCTCAAAGCGCTTTCCCGGTCTTGTGCAGATTTTAGCCTTTGTATGAATCCCTTTCTTCTTACATCCAGAGCATCTTTTATTCTAAGGGCTTGAATAATTTTAGCCCTTATCCCGGCTATTTTCTCTTCAGCAGTCAGTTCTTCTCTAATTGCCTCTTGAGGGGTTTCCATCCTCTTATTTTTGATTTATAGTTATAGAAATCTTTCTATATCCATTTTTAATAATAAAGATTTATAAACCAATATTTCTTCTTGTTTTCTATATGACTCTAAAAGATAAAAATATCGTAATCGGGATATCCAGCAGTATAGCGGCCTATAAAGTTCTTGATTTAATTAAGAAATTAAGGAATCTAAAAGCTAATGTTTATGTAATCATGACTGAGAATGCTGCTAAATTAGTTAAGGTAAAAGATTTTGAGAAGGAAAGCGGTAATGTAGTTTCAATAGACTTATTCAATAAAAATGTCAATTATGTTGATTATATCAAAAAAGACAAGCCTATAAAACATATCTCATTGGCAGATATTGCTGACCTGTTTCTAATATGCCCTGCAACTGCAAATATAATCGGAAAAATAGCTAATGGGATTGCTGATGATTTACTGAGTACTAGCGTAATGGCAACTAACGCTGCTGTTTTAATTTGCCCTGCAATGAATGTAAAGATGTGGAAAAATCCTATAATGCAGGAAAATGTAAAGAAATTGAAGAATCTAAGATATGAGTTTGTTGCTCCGGAATATGGAGAATTAGCTTGCGGCTACAAAGGCATGGGCAGGCTTGCAGATTTAGATAAAATAGCAAAAAGAATTGAGACAACTGTGCAAAGAAGATCTGATTTGGCAGGAAAGAAAATCCTGGTTACAGCAGGAGCAACTTCAGAAGAAATAGACCCTGTTCGTGTAATTACAAACAAAAGCTCAGGAAAGATGGGTGTTTATATTGCTGAAGAAGCTTTTTTGCGCGGGGCAGATGTAACCTTAATCAGGGGAATAAATGCAGTAGAACCGCAATACCATTTTAATGATATAAAGATAAGCAATGTTGAAGAATTATTCAATGAAATTAAAAAAAACCTGAAAAATAAGGATGTTATGATTCATGCTGCTGCTGTTTCTGATTTTACAATCAATAACAAACATAATAACAAAATAAAAAGTCATGAAAACTTGCATTTAGAGCTAACTCCAACAACAAAGATATTTGAAAATATAAAAAATCTGAATAAGAAAATATCTTTGATAGGGTTTAAGGCAGAGTATAGGGTAAGCAGTAAAGAACTAGTTAATAGGGCATATGAATTGTTGAAAAGCGCAAATGCAGATTTTGTTGTTGCGAATGATATTGGCAAAAAAGAAAGAGGTTTTGACACAGAGACAAATGAGGTTTTTGTTGTTGATAAACATAAAAAAACCAAGCATTTAAACTTAGCAAATAAAAGAATAGTTGGAAACAAAATACTGGATGAAATAAAAAGAATTTCTTAAATATTACTTCCTGCCCTTTTTTTGGGTTAATACCTCTACAAGATGCCTAGTCTCATTCAATTGTTTTTTAGTAACATCGACAGCCAGGCTTAATGATACAAACAAAACAAGAAGCATAAGCCAGTTGAATATTGCTATTACCATCAGCCAGCTCATCCCTCCTTCCTTAACAAAAACCTGGTTTATAAGCTGGAAACCCAGAATAGTCGTAGTAATACCTGCAATCAAAAGAACTACTTCAAAAGTGCTGACTTTTTGCATATGTTAGCCTCTTCTATATTTTTAGTCCTAACTTCGCTTATATATAAAATTTTCTTTTTTTAATTCGAGAATACATAACATTTAAAAACACACAATATTTCCATTTTAAAATGTCAAAGAAGGGTAGAGGAATGAATGCTGGAAAGAAGCTTAAGGCTAGAAGGCATAAGAGCAGATATTCTGATAAATGGTTTGTAAGACGAGTTAGAAGGCTAAAAGCTAAATCTGACCCCTTAGAAGGAGCTTCTCAGGCAGATGGAATTGTACTGGAAAAAGTGCAATTAGAAGCAAAACAGCCAAATTCTGCAATGAGAAAATGCGTAAGAATCCAGTTAATTAAGAATGGCAAGCAGGTAACTGCATTTTGCCCTGGAGATGGTGCTACTAAGCTAATTGATGAGCACGATAAGGTAATGGTAGAGTGTATTGGCGGGGCTATGGGCAAATCAAAAGGAGACATACCCGGTGTAAGATGGCATGTAATCAAAGTAAATGATCAAAGTCTGAATGCATTATTAAGAGGTAAAGTAGAAAAAGCAAGGAAATAATTCTTAAAATGGCATCACAAATATTAGTATTCAACAAATGGGATGTAGAAGGGATTAAAGTAGACGATCCTGGATTACAGTCTTACATTACACTGCAGCCTAAAATTGTTCCTAAAACAGGAGCAAGATATGCAAAAAACAGGTTCCATAAAAGCAAGATATTCATTGTTGAAAGGCTTATTAATAAAATTATGATTCCCGGACATAAAGGCAAGAAGCACACTAAGTCCAGTTCTCATACAACAGGTAAGGCTAATAAAGCATTTTCAATTGTTGAGAAGGTTTTTTCTTTGATTGAGAAGCAGACAAAGGAAAATCCAATAAAGGTTTTTGTAAAAGCTTTGGAAAATTCTGCTCAAAGGGAAGAGATAATAACAATTGAATACGGTGGAGCCAGGTATCCAAAGTCAGTTGAATGTACACCTCAAAGGCGCGTGGATATTGCTTTAAGGCATATGACGCAAGGCGCTTATCAAAAGTCTTTCAATTCAAAAAAATCAATTGAAGATACCTTAGCAGAAGAGATAATTAATGCTTATAGATTAAATGCAGGTTCTAACGCAGTTTCAAAGAAATTAGAAGTTGAAAGACAAGCTGATGCTTCTAGGTAGTTATTTCTTAGGGTTTTTTGACATCTCCTTAATCCAAACATCTCTTTGAGGGAAAGGTATTGTTATTCCGTTCTTGTCGAATTCTTCTTTTATTGCCTTTACAAGGTCAAAATAAACTGCCCAATAGTCTTCTTTCTTTACTGAAGGCCTTACAGCAATATTGACAGAACTATCTCCCAAGCTTTTTGTCACAACCTGGGGTTCAGGTTCTTTAAGAACGCGTTTATCATTTTTTAGCACCTTATGTATTATTTTTATTGCCTTGCCTATGTTAGAATCATAACTTATGCCTACTTCAAGATTAAATATTTTCCTTATTGGATTTCCAGTGTAATTTTGTATTGTATCTCTCCATATTTTGCTGTTTGGTATTGTTATCTTTACATTGTCAGGGCTCTTTAAAACGCATGCCGCTATGCCTATTCTTTCAACTCCGCCAACAACACCTCCAATCTTTATCCAATCTCCTACTTTGAATGGCCTGTAGAAGAGAATAAATACTCCTGATGCTAAATTGCTTAAAGTATCCTGCAAAGCAAATCCTATAATTATGCCTGCTATTCCCAGGCCTGCAATCAAGCCTGCGACATTAATACCTAAATTTGAAAGTAAAACTATGATAAGAATCGCCCATAAACCTACCTTGACTATATTTTCAATAAAAGTCTCAATGCCCCTGTCAAAATTGGCCTTGTCAAAGAATTTTTCTATTAAACGTATAAGAACTCTTATTGCTATGTATCCAACAATTAATGTTATGGATATAGTTATAAGTTTGGGTACATAACCGGTTAACTTGACTAAAAAATCACCCCATAAGTTCTGCAATAATGACGGCATATTAGAAAAAAGTGTTATTTGATTATTATTTAAAGGTTATGGTTTGTTTCAGATAGGAAATGATATTTTTTTGAGAAATCTATTTAGGGGCTGGTCCAAGAATTATTTTACGTATTGTGGTTTCAAAATACCATCTTTATCATCTTTTTGTTCACATCCAATAGAAAAAACAAGTAACAATATAAGGAGTAATAATATAATTTTCTCTTTTTTTATCAAATCCATGAGTTCAATCTTTAATTATATAATATTTAAATATTGCCTTTTAGTACTTAAGAAAAACTAGCAAACCTTTCCAATTGTAACCTTCTCAACAGAAACTGTTTCCTTGCTTGTTTTTAATTCTAAATTGTTGAAAAGAACTTTTCCATCTTTTACTTCAATCTTCAATTTTTGAAAACTTTCAAAACTTAATCTTTCATTGGAATTCTCTAAATTACCAAATTTAACTTCACTTCCAGGTTTAGAATCTTTAACTGTTAGTAATCCTACATTTTCCTTATCTTGTGCAGCTAGCAACATACCCTGGCTTTCTACTCCTCTTAGTTTTGCATGCTTTAAGTTTGTTACAACAATTATTTTTTTATTTTTTAACTGTTCTTTAGAATAATAATCCTTCAGCCCTGCAACTAATTGTCTTTTCTCTTTTCCAAGATTAATCTGCAAAACATATAATTTATCAGCATCAGGATGGTCCTTAACTTCAATGATTTCCGCAACTTTAAGGTTTAATGGAAATAGTTCTTCTTTAGTTTCCTCAATCTTTTTTACCAATATCTGTTCTTTTCCAATTTTGTGGTTCTTTAAATCAAAACCAATATCTTTCCATTTTAGATTTTTCAAATTTAATTGTTTTTGCAGCTCTTCAGAAAACTCCGGTAAAATTGGCTGTATAAGGATACTTAGATTCTTAGCAATATTAATGCATAATGAACAAATTTCCTGCACTTTAGCTTTGTCTTTTTTAATCAATGCCCACGGCTCATTTTTCTGGAAATATTTGTTTCCAATGTCAGAAATCTGCAGTATTTCGTTAATGGCATGGTTAAAATTCAGTTCATTGTAATTTTTTCCAACATTTTTAACTTTCTTATTTATTTCATTGATTACTTTCTTATCATTGTCTATTGTTTTTACCTTTCCATCAAAATTCTTGTTTGTAAAGCTTACTATCCTATAGCAAAAATTTCCAAGATTGCCAAGAAGCTCATTATTGATTCTTTCTTTTAACAGATCTTCTGAATATTCTCCATCCCCTTCAAAAGGCATAGCGCCGATAATATAAAATCTGAAACTTTCATTTCCATACCTTTCTATTTGTTCGAATGGTTCAATTACATTTCCGGATGATTTGCTCATCTTAGTTCCTTCTGATAAAATAAATCCATGAACAAACAGGCTTTTAGGCAAATCTAATTTAGCAGAAATTAGCATTGCCGGCCAGAAAGCAGCATGAAATCTTAGTATGTCTTTTCCAATAATCTGGATGTCTGCCGGCCATATCTGTTTGAATTTCTTTTCATCTCTTCCGTACCCTATTCCAGTTATGTAATTGGACAAAGCATCGCACCATACGTACATAACTTGCTCATCATCTCCGGGAACAGGAACTCCCCAGGATAATGAAGTTTTTGGCCTAGAAAAACTGATATCTTTTGCAGTTTTTAAGAAAGATAATATTTCATTCTTTCTGCTTTCCGGGATTATATCAAATTTATCGGATGTTATTTTTTTTGTAATTTCATCTTTGTATTTTGAAAGCTTAAAAAAGTAGTTTTCTTCTTCAATTAGTTCTATTTCTCTTGTAGAATGATTAGGGCATTTTTCATTTACAAGTTCTTTTTCGGTTTTAAATACTTCACAACCTGCGCAATACAGTCCCCTGTAATTTTTCTTGTATATATCTCCTGATTTAACCAGTTCTTTCCAAAGCTTTATTGCGCCCGGATAATGAATTTTCTTATCACTTGTCCTGACAAAATGATCATAAGAAATGTTTAATTTTTTGTACAAGTCTTTGAAAACACTAACATTCTTATCAAGAAATTCTATAACATCCTTTCCTTCTTTTTGAGCTGCCTGCCAATTTTTAGTTCCATGCTCATCAGTTCCTGTCTGGAAGAAAACGTCTTTTCCTAATAACTTATGAAAGCGCACAGCTACATCTGCCTGAATTATCTCCAAAGCATGGCCTAAATGAGGCACTGAATTGGGATATGCTATTGCTGTGCAAATATAAAATTTCTTATTCTTGAATTTGATCACCTATGAACACAGAATAAGTTTTTGTTTAAAAAGGTTGTTTTATTGGCAACTAATTTGACACTAAAAATCGAGTGTTTTTATAGTCTCCGCAATATCCAAGTTATGTTCTCTAATTTTTGCATGATATTCCTGGGGAATTGGTTGCATAGTTTCAGCATTAATTCTCACGTATCCTCTTTGAGTTAAACTTTGCTCAAAATTAGCGAGATGGTCATCACCATAAAGGACACCCACTGCACTAATTTCTTCATTAGATTCAAACTGTTCAATGTAATCCAATACCTTCTGCTCCCTTCTTTGATCATGTTTATTGTCAAGTTTCATCGCAATATCAACCCTTTTTAAAAAAATATTTACATCCTCTTCTTTAGTAAAATAAAAATCTGTTCTTCTGTACTCTTCAGGCAGTTGTTCAGAAATAAAATCATCAAATTCTTGACTGCTCATGTCAGCTTTGTACCAGTTTTCCGGAAGATTAGTATGATCTATTGCTTCGACTTGATGAATTAACAGATCTTCATATAAGTAGTTGTTTATTATTGCAGCTGTCCTCGCTTGCATATCATCCTCTTTAAATGAGGTATATCCTCCAGTAGGTATATCACCGTGTAATTCATATAGCACTGTATCCATAGACTCTAAATGTGAGCTAATTGTTGAATAGTATTAGGGAGTAGCTATGTGCTGATTTCCAACTAGTTTTACTGTCATACCGGTTGAAGAATTTACTAAGGTTATAATCTGAGTTCTACCTAAAATATCTTCAATATTGAATTCTTCTGAATCAGAGGTATTTAAATCCATTTTATTACTTTAAATGTGAGATATAGTACTTTATAAATCTTTCTAATTTTAACTACTCTAAAGGGGTGTCACAATTATAATATAGACTATTCTTTAAAATTGTTTCTTGACTATTTAAAGACATTAGAACTTTTTCTTCTTACTTTTCTTCATCTTCTTAGTAATCCCAATCTTCTTATTGCACTTATCACATTCAAAAACATAAGAAGGAACACCTTCAAAAGTTTTTCTTTGGTATTCTGTTGTTGCCTCTCCTTCATTCCCGCAATGAGGACACTTATACTGGATTTCTACTTTTAATTTTGCTTCAGTATCTTCATTAGTCTCCTGATGCTTGCATGCAGAGCACTCATAAACATCAGCTTTCTTGTCTACTTTACCGTTTTTTTTAATCGGTTTTCCAACTGTAGGAGTATTGCACTTTGGGCATGTGCCTCTGTAAACCCATGCTTTTGCATAGCCTTCTCCAATACTTCTATTAGTAAAATAAAGGCACTCTTCCATGCTGTCCGGTATTTTTAATGGCATATTATCACCTTAAATTGTTATGTTCAGTTCTTTTATTTGCTCTTTGCAGACGCTTTTAATAGTCTTTGCATCTCTTGCTGCTTTTTCCTCAACCTGCTGGTATGATGCCTGTAGGATTAAGACATCCTTTTGAGTTAGATTTACGCTTTCTGCTTCTTTAGGAAATTGATTTACCAATAATCTTAGGCTTTCTAATGACTCAAAGCCTTTCTGAGCTGAAGCATTTCTTATCTTTGATGAATTAAGAACGTGAGCAGAGCCTTTTTTACATCCAAAGCCCCAGTCAGTTGTGCTGCCTCTGCCCCATTGCCATCCTTCTGTATGCAGCTTTTCTGCTTCTAAGGATTTTATTTTGAAGTCAATGAGATATTTTAATGATAGAGTCATGTCGTCATTTACTGCGCTAAAACCTGTAAGCTGCACAAGCAATCCGTCTATTTTTTTTAATGAATTAGGAGGTGTTTTCATAGTAGAGCCAAATTCATCATCTATTTCATTGATTCTTTTTACACCCTGGTTAAATTTTGCAGTCTCAGGGCTAGCGCAGCCATATAAGACTATTGAACTCAACACAAAAATAAAAATTATTGATTTATTCAACATAAACACCTGTTAGTTCTAGTAGTTTTTTCAAACTAATATTTATTCTTTTCGTAATAATTTACTAATTTCTAAGAATGGCACCATCGAGTTAGAAAGCTTAACACAGTATCAATTTCTTGGAACATTTCAGGAGATTGGTCACGGTAAGTCTGCAGATATGCATGTCCCTCTTCTGGTGCCTCTCCTAGCGCAACTTTTTCATTATCAGCATTAATGTCTTTACGCCCTAAGGTTTGCATGTAGAATTGGGTAACACTATCCAGGTTTGTAGTAGCTGGTAAGTTTACATCGCCAATAGGCTGTCCTTCAAGCTGTAATCCTTCAACTTTTTGTCTGTCTCCAGCCAGGTAGATGATGGATTTTGCTTTAAGTGATTCAGTATCCTGAAAAAGTGCAATGACAATGCCATGCAAATATGATCTAGGCAAATCTAAATAACCGACCCTATCTACAGCACCAATACTTTCAATATGGTCTCTAATCGGTCCTGGGAGATCTGAAGTCATATTAAGGGGTAAATCAATTCAATTTAAAAAACTAATGTTTTAGAGCTGAAACAACAAAATAATTATAAATACCAGCAATTTTTTTTTAATGAATTAGGAGGTGTTTTCATAGTAGAGCCAAATTCATCATCTATTTCATTGATTCTTTTTACACCTTGCTCAAATGTTATAGTTCCAGAATTAGTGCATCCGCTTATCACCACCAAAACCAGGATTATTCCAAAAATTGTTGCTTTATTCAAGCCTCTTCACCTCAATGCTTATTGCATCTTCATTAACTTTTATCATTTTTGGGCATTCAACTAACTCATATTTATTCTTTTCGCAATAATTTATAATCTCATTTTTTTCTTTTTCATCACTGAACTTCACTATTACGTTTATGCCCCTTTTAGCTCTATGCAAAATGTTAAATTGTTTTAAATCATCTTTTATTTTTTTATTTACTTCATTAAAGAATTTGTATCTTTTATTTAAATTTATCAATTTTTCATACAATTTTGAATAAGATTCTTCATTAAATTCCAAACTTCGCAGTAATTCCTTATTTTTATCAAACAAATTGTGATTATTGACTGAAATAAAACCCCCATAGCCTAAATTAACTGGTTTCCACTTGCCAAAGCTGCATACAATCATATCAGCACAGTTTCCACCGTAATAATCCGAACCGATACAGCCGGAAACATCAAGAATAACTAATACATTATTTTCCCTGCAAATTTCATAAATCTCTTTTACATTTTGTTCAGCATAGTAAGCAGCAGGATTTGAATAGATTACAGCAGAAGCGCCTTTTATATTCTCCCTAAAAAAATCCAAATCAACAACACCATAATCTGTTTTCAGTTTTACAATATCCAATTTTAATTTCTCAGCATATTGGAAATATGTAAGCCATCCGCCCTGATCAGGAATCAGTATTTTACTATTAGGATGTTTTTCTCTTACTATCTTTAACGCTGTTAAAATAGCCTTATTTCCTCTTTCAGCTAAATAAATATGATTATGTTTTGTATATTCTTTCAACAAATTTATTATTTCATTTTCCATAGATAGTAGAAATAGGGTGAGGTTTTTAAAGGATTATGAAAATTAATGTTTTAGAGCCGAAATATCAAAATAATTAGATATTATAATAATTAACAAAACTAATATAAACACCAATAATTCCCAAAAACATATGAACTTTTACAATTTAATAGCACCTGGATATGACGAGCTGTATGGAACAGAGCAAAGAATTAAAGTAGATATAATAAAAGAAAATCTAAACATAAAGACTAATGACTTATTATTGGATGTTGGCTGTGGAACAGGAATTTCTGACTTTAATTGTAAGGTTCTTGGCATAGACCCTTCAGTTGAATTATTAAAGCAAAATCTGGGAAATCAAACAATACTTGCAAAAGCAGAAAATATACCATTCAAAGACAATGCTTTTGACAAAGTGATTTCAGTTACATCCATGCATAATTTTGATGATATAGGAAACAGCATAAAAGAAATAAAAAGGGTTGGGAAAAAAGACTTTGCCTTCAGTATCTTAAAAAAAACAAAAGATTTTGATTTGATTGAAAATGAAATAAAGAATAATTTCAGAATTGCAAAAATAATTGACGGGAAGCAAGACTGGATTTTTATTTGTAGTAAGATTTTTAAATAAAAGATAACTTTCTAAGTATATAACTTCTAAAGATATTTGTTATTAATTATTTCAATTTTTACATTTTTAAACTTAATAGTGTTCAACTATCAAATTATGATTTTCTTATTGTCGAAATATTTTCAATATTGTAAATAAGCACTGGACATTCACACGTAGGGTATTTAAATAAGAAAATCATTTACATAGTTTCACTTAAGGAAATTGTTTGAAAATGGAAAGTAAAAAAATTTCAAAAACTGAATTAATACAACAAGTTATTAGTTTAAGTCATAAATTAAATAGAAAACCTATGAAAAGAGATGATGTTACTTTAAATTATTACGCTAGGAAAATATTTGGTTCTTGGAACAATTTAATGAAAGCAGCAGGTTATAAGGTAAAATTTTATCAGAAAATCGATTCGGTAAAATTTAATGAAGATTTTGCTTATTTCTTAGGGTTATTAGTTACTGATGGTCACATTTACTACAATAGAGACTTAAAAAATTATTGGATAGCTTAACAATCTTTTCAGGTAGAGTAATAAATGATAATAAACGTAGTAATACATTTTCTATTAGAATTTGTAGAAGGAAGGATTTAATAAAAATTAAATCAATTTATGGAGGTTATCCTTGTTATACACGTAAAAAAGAAATTATTGACAAAATTTAAAAAGAGTGCTATAATCTAATAAGATATCCCCGTGTAGCTCAAACTTGTGATATCGCAAGGAGCAGTGGCAGAGTGTTCGGCTGTAGATAGTATTTGACAAAGCAATACTTGCTGTGGATGAAAAATACTCAGCTGTTCCCGAAAGGTTGCTGGTTCAAAACGATTGGTTACGCGCGATCGATACGCAAGGTGCGACATTTGCTTCACAAAGTCCCACAAGCTCACTTTGTTCGCAATGTTACCATTCGGTGAAAGTCCGGCCGCGGGGATA
>PVBE010679477.1_pt1 | contig 21205 bp, 20 predicted proteins | sample 1631181 | NCBI WGS metagenome assembly PVBE01 (sample SAMN08397723, study PRJNA350692) | Marine metagenome, whole genome shotgun sequencing project. | isolation source: water | place: Pacific Ocean | collected 2012-04 | reverse complement strand
TCCGCTTCATTCCTTGCCCGACAAGAACTTCAACCTGCCGCAACTTCGTCACTATTTCTTCGGGTTTGGGACGTCTGTTCGCCATTTCTGATCCTCCGTTTACTAACTATAACGGTGGACCACTTTTTTGGGGGAGGACCAGTCGACATCAGTGATTTCGCCGCCAGCAGAATAACGGCAATGGCCGGTTGAATAATCGGTGAAACTAACCCCGTAGGCTCAGTTTTCCTTGTTGATCTCGAGATAGATCTGATCACCCCAATTGCCGGTACCGCCGTGGAAACGGGACGCCCGTTTAATCTCCACCGTCAAACCAGCCAGCACCGCTTCGGTGATGGCCTCATTCAGCCGATGCAGGCTGTTGGTGACGATACGGAGATTGCTTTCCTGTGCGTCGGTATATCCGACCGGTGTTTCCACCGGCTCGGTTCCTGAGGGATAGGGTTCGGACTCTGGCGGTCGTTCCCTGATGGTCATGGAATCCATTTTCATGCTCCTTTCTGTCCCGGGGCGATCATCCGGGACCGGTTTGGTGTCGGTGTGCGTCATTGGGCGGCTTGCGTCGCTTGGCCGTGGTCCTGGAACTGGTCGGTCTCGGTCGACTCGCCCATCGCCGTGGTCGAAGAAGTGCCTCCCGAAAGCGCCATCGCCACGGCATCGAAATAACCGGTGCCGACCTCGCGCTGGTGGCGGGTGGCGGTGTAGCCGTCGGCCTCGCTGGCGAATTCCGCCCGTTGCAGGTCGACGTAGCCCGACATGCCCCGCTCGGCGTAACGCCTGGACAGCTCGAACATGCCGTGGTTGAGCTGGTGGAATCCGGCCAGCGTCACGAACTGGAACCGATAACCCATGGCCGCCAATTCGGTCTGGAATTCGGCGATGGTTTGGGAATCCAGGTTGGCTTCCCAGTTAAACGAGGGCGAGCAGTTGTAGGCCAGAAGCTTGCCGGGGAATTGCTCGTGGATGGCGTCGGCGAACTGGCGCGCGGCGTCCAGATCCGGCGTCGACGTTTCCCACCAAATCATGTCCACATAAGGCGCATAGCTGAGACCACGGGCGATACAGCTCTCGACGCCCCCGTGCAGCCGGAAAAAGCCCTCGGGCGTGCGTTCGTCGTTGACGATGAACGGGCGGTCGCGCTCGTCAATGTCGCTGGTGATGAGTTGGGCGCTGTCGGCGTCGGTGCGGGCGATGATCATCGTCGGCACGCCCATGACGTCGGCGGCGAGCCTGGCGGCGTTGAGGGTGCGGATGTGCTGCTGGGTCGGGATCAGCACCTTGCCACCCAGGTGCCCGCACTTCTTTTCGGACGCCAACTGGTCCTCGAAATGCACCGCCGCGGCGCCGGCCTCAATGTAGGCCTTGGTGATCTCGAAGGCGTTTAACGGCCCGCCGAATCCGGCTTCGGCATCGGCGATGATGGGCGCGAACCAGTCGATGGTGGCGCCGTCTTCGCAATGCTCGATCTGATCCGCCCGCTGCAGCGCGTTGTTGATCCGCTGACAAAGCTGGGGGCCCGAATTGGCGGGATAAAGGCTCTGGTCGGGATAGATGGCGTTGGCGACATTGGCGTCGGCCGCGACCTGCCACCCGGACAGGTAGATCGCCTTCAATCCGGCCCGGATCATTTGAACCGCCTGATTGCCGGTCATGGCGCCGAGCGCGCACACCCGGTCCTCGGATCGCAATGATTCCCAGAGCCTAACGGCGCCCCGTTCGGCGAGGGTGTGGGCGATTCGCACCGATCCGCTAATCCTCTCGACATCGGCCGGGTCGTAATCTCTGGCGATGCCCTGGAAACGGGCGGCCGGGGCGGCGGGAACGAGGTCTTCGAAATTCTGGGCTTTTCCGGACATTGTCGGGGTTCTCCTTTGTCGAAAAATTAAATAAATAGAACTTACACAATATTTAATCTTTACAGAATATCGTCAATAACCTATTGTAAATAAAAAAGTTATTATGTTTACTAATTGATATAGTTTTTAATAAACTTGTAAACATTGTAAATTTTTGGAGAGCAGCATGGCCACGGGCCAGAAAAAAATCTACGCCGGCAGACGCATCCGAAGGCTGCGCCGCGAGTTGGGCTTGAACCAGAATGCGATGGCCGACGACTTGAGCATTTCATCCAGTTACCTCAACCTTATCGAAAGCAACCAACGCCCACTTACGGTGCAATTGCTGTTGCGCTTGGATGACATTTACGATGTCGACTTGAAGGAATTGAGCGGCGAGGACGATGCCCGGACCGCCGCGTCCCTGAAGGAGGTGTTCAGCGACCCGCTGTTCCAGAACCTCGAAATCACCAATAACGAGCTGACCGATATCGTCGGCGCCAGCCCGGATGCCGCCCAGGCGATGTTCACGCTCTACCGGGCCTATCGCGAAACCATCTCCAATGCCGCCGCCATTACCGAGAAAATGGCCGACGGCGAGGTCACCATCGACATCGACGCCAACCAATTTCCCGCCGACCAGGCACGGGATTTCTTCCACGACCACAACAATCATTTTCCGCAACTGGAGACGGCGGCGGAGACGCTGTGGGCGGACGCGCTGGAGGGCGCCGATGATCTTAATTACGCGCTACGCCAGCACCTCAAGCGCGCCCATAGCTTTACGGTCAAGGTCATGCCCATCGATTACATGCCCGACCTGATGTGGCGCTATGATCGGCACTCAAGCCGCTTGTTCCTGTCAGAGATGCTGAGCCACGCCGGGCGGACCTTCCAGTTGGCCTTCCAGGCCGGCATTCGAAGCCATCGGGATCTCATCGACGGCATCATCTCGGAGGCCGGCGTCACCGGCGAGGAGGCGGTGCAGCTTTGCCGGCTTGGGCTGGCCAACTATTTTGCCGGCGCCGTGATGATGCCCTACGAACGGTTTCTCAATGCCGCCGAAAAACTGCGCTACGATATTGAGATCCTGGCGCGGCGGTTCGGCGCCAGCTTCGAACAGATCTGCCACCGGTTGACCACCTTGCAACGGCCCGGTTCCCGGGGCGTGCCATTCTTTTTCCTGCGCGTCGATCGGGCCAGCAACGTCTCCAAGCGGTTCAGTTCCAGCGGCTTCCATTTCGCGCGGTTCGGCGGAACCTGTCCCAAATGGAACGTCCATGAGGCCTTCCGCACCCCCGGCAAGATCGTCAATCAGGTTGTCGAGATGGAGGACAGCACCACCTATTTCTCCATTTCCCGCACCGTGGCCGGATTGGGCGGCGGCTTTCATCTACCGGAGCAACAATTGGCCATCGGCATGGGGTGCGAGATCAAACACGCCCGCCGCCTGGTCTATGCCGACGGCCTGGACCTCGGCGATCAGGCAAATGTGACCCCGATCGGTGTTAATTGCCGGCTTTGCGAGCGCGTCGATTGCCACCAGCGCGCTTACCCGCCCTTGAACCGCCGCATCTCGGTCAATGATACGTACCGCGGGTTCGTGCCGTTTTCCTTCGCCGAACTGTAAGGGAACCGAAAATTGCCAAAAAAAAAGGCCGGGGAAAAACCCCGGCCTTTAGGTTGTGCTCTTGAGGGAAGGGAGGATCCGTTTTCATGAAATCCATCCTACCCCTCCATAGAACCACACCGCTTCCGGCTTGCATGTGACGATCATCACAGGCCGCAATTTTATTGAATTTTCTTTATTCGGCGAGGGATCGCTTGGCCGCATCGACATTTTCGGCAATTTCAAAAACCGTCTCCAGGCGAGCCAGCTTGAGAACCCGGTCCACCGACGGGGCAACGGCAACAATAATGAAGCGCTTGTTCCGCTTGCGTGACGCCTGCAACGCCTCAAGCAGGCTGGCGACGCCGGAACTGTCGATCATGCCGACGCCGGACATATCCACCACCACCGCCAGCCCTTCGTCCGTCGCCTGAAGCAGGACGTCACGGGCGTGGTTGGAATAATGCAGGTCGATGTCGCCGTGCAAGGCGACCACGACACAATCGCCGTCAATGGTGATGGTATGATCCATGGCGTATGGGATTCCGCGTTCTTTACATTAACGCGCCTATAATATGCCCATCAGGCGGGCAAGGAGTAGGGGAATATTTGGGCGGCGCGGCGCGATACTTATTTTGGCCAGGCGCCGGAAACCAATTGGCGGCCGGCTTCGGTCAGGCCGCAGACCTGCCAGTCCGGCTTGATCGGGTTATCGAACCATGGCTTGGCCCAACCCTTTTCGATGCAACTGAGAACCGTGCGTTCGCTGATCCGCTGACCGTCTTGGTTGAACAGCGGCAGCTTGCCGCCGGCCTGATCGAGCCCCTGCGAAAGCCAGGTCATCTGGTTCGGCGTCGCCGGTCCGCCAGCTCGTTTTTGGCCCCGTTTCCGAGCCGTTTTCCGAGAGGGGGCTTTCTTCAGCTTATTTTCTACGACCAACTCTAACGGCATTTTCCCCTCGAATCCCTGGAATCAAGACAATATTCATTGCCCCATGCTACGATAGTTTGATTCCGGGGCCAACCCCCCAGAGGAAAATGAGGTAAAAAGTTACAAAAGACCGCAGAAACCCGAGGATTTTACCATGTCCCAATCGCTGATTTACGTGACCGCCGGAACCCGCGAGGAGGCGCTTGAAATTTGCCGGACCCTGGTTGAAAGCCGTTTGGCGGCCTGCGCCAACGTCCTCGCCCCGATGACATCGATTTATTGGTGGCAGGGCGCCGTCGACGAGGGCGACGAGGTTCCGCTGATTTTAAAGACCCGAGACGGCCTCGTCGAACAAGTGATCGAAAAGGTCAAATCGATCCACAGCTACGACTGCCCGTGCGTGGTTTCCCTGCCCATTAGCGGCGGCAACCAAGCGTTTCTCGATTGGATCGAGGCGGAAACCGCCAACCGGGGTTAAACAACCACCGTCGCCACCGCCTGCGCCGCGATGCCTTCACCGCGGCCGGTGAAGCCGAGGCGCTCCGTCGTCGTCGCCTTGATGCTGATGCGGTGTTCGGAAATGGTCAGAATGTCGGCCATCCGTTTGATCATGGCGGCGCGATGGGGACCGATTTTCGGCTGCTCGCATACCAGGGTGACATCAATATTCGATATCCGGCCGCCCTTGGCGGCGATCAGTTCACCGGCATGGCGCACGAAAACGTCGGACTCCGTTCCCTTCCATTGCGGATCAGAGGGTGGAAAATGGGTACCGATATCGCCTTCGCCGATGGCCCCCAACAACGCATCGGTGACGGCGTGAAGACCGACATCCGCATCCGAATGGCCTTCGAGGCCAAATTCATGGGGCATAGCGACCCCGCACAGCATGACATGATCGCCGGGGCCGAAGCGGTGCACATCGAACCCCAACCCGGTCCGCGCCTCGCCGGCGCCGAGAAGCCGCTCGGCGCGGATCATGTCCCCGGGCCGGGTGACTTTGACGTTGTCTTCCGATCCTTCGACGATGGCGACGGCCAGCCCGGCGCGTTCGGCAACGGCGGCGTCATCGGTCAGTTCTTCACCGCCGGCCTGGCGGTGGGCGTCGAGGATTTCCTGATAACGGAATCCCTGTGGCGTTTGCACCCGCCACAACCCCTGGCGGTCGACGGTGGTCTCGACGAATTGGTCGTCACCCCGCTTCAGGGTATCGGCGACGGCAAGGGCAGGGACGGCGCCGGGCGATGTTTCCAGGGCCGCCAACACCCGCGAGATGACGCCGTGATCGACCAGCGGCCGGGCGGCGTCGTGAATCAGCACCGTTGACGGCGCCTCCGCGGCCCGGCTTGCTAAACTTTCCAACCCGTTGAAGACCGACCCCTGACGGGTGGCGCCGCCGTCTACCGGAACCGGCAGGGCCAGACCCCGAACCGCCTGGTCATATAGATCATGGTGATTGGGGTGAATTACCGCCTGGACCGCGGTGACTTCCGGATGATCCATAAAGGCCAATAATGAGCGCCGCATCACCGCCATCCCGGCAAGCAGGTGGTATTGCTTTGGCAATTCGCTGCCAAAACGCTGGCCTTCGCCGGCGCCGACCACCAATGCAACGGTTCCGCCCATGTATTCTCTTTACCCCTAATTTTCTTTATGCTTCGCGGGCCGACTGTAGAGTCCGCCAAAGGTCTTGCCAAGGGGCGGTTGGGGCGCGATGGTGCGCTCAACAAACAAAGGGTAAGCGACTTTTCATGCCTGAAAACATCATTCTAAGCCTTTCCGCCGTTATCGCCCTGGTGCCGTCTTCATTGCTGGCGCTGCGCCGCGATCACCGTCCCGATACCGTCTTCTGGCTGGTTCTTCTGGTGGCGGTGGCGGGACCGTTGATTTTGGTGTTGGTAACCATGGCCGGGTCGTGGCGAACCGATCTGGCGACCGCCCTATGGGTCACCATCGCCGCGACCATGGCCATCTTCGCCGTCATTTGTGTCCTCGCCCATGAAACCTGGCGGCTGGCGCCGTTGGTATCCACCTACATGGCGGTATTGGGCATCATCGCCATCATTTGGAGCCAGGTCCCCCATCAGCCAATGAGCAGTGCCACCACCGGCGGCGGTTGGATTGGAATCCACATCGGCGTTTCGGTCGGCACCTATGCGTTGGTCACGCTGGCCGCGGTCGCCGCCTTGGCCGCTTTTCTGCAGGAACGGGCGTTGAAAAACAAACGGCCGACGGCGCTGAGCCGGCTTTTACCGTCGGTGGCCGACTGCGAAGGGCTGGAGGTGCGGCTGTTGGTGTTGGGCGAAATCGTCCTCGCCATCGGCCTGGCCACGGGCATGGCGCTGCAATACGGCGAAACCGGGACCTTGTTGGTTTTCGATCACAAAACGATTTTGACGATCACCGCGTTTGTGGTCATCGGCGGATTGTTGGCTTCGCATTTCAAAACCGGGCTGCGCGGACGCCAGGCGGCAAGGATCGTGCTTTTGGCCTACCTGTTGCTGACGCTTGGATATCCCGGCGTAAAATTCGTCACCGACGTGATAATGACCTAAAAGTGCCTTAAAAAAGCCCGGATGCCTGCCAAATAAGCAATAAACCCTACGTAAAATCATTGTATTCGCGGTGAAATTGCCTATTAAGTAGGCAAATAGATAAAGCTCAAATCCCATGTCTCTGCAAATCGGCTCAATTCGCCTGGATAGCCCCGTTGTCCTGGCCCCAATGTCGGGGGTGACCGACATGCCCTTCCGCCGCCTGGTCAAGGAATTCGGCGTCGGCCTTGTCGTGTCCGAGATGATCGCCTCGAAGGCCATGATTCACGCCGCCAAGAAGACCATGAAGATGGCAACCCATTGCGCCGTTGAGCATCCCATCGCCGTGCAACTGGCCGGGTGTGAGCCGGACGTCATGGCCGAGGCCGCCCGGCTGAATGAGGCCCGAGGCGCCACCTTGATCGACCTCAATCTCGGCTGCCCGGCGAAAAAGGTCACCAACGGCGATGCCGGATCAGCGTTGATGCGGGATGAACCCCTGGCGGCGCGGATTTTCGAAGCCGTCGTCGATGCCGTCAACGTGCCGGTGACCTTGAAAATGCGAACCGGCTGGGACGACGCCACCCGCAACGCGCCGCTGCTTGCCCGTGTCGCCGAGGAAAGCGGGATCCAGGCGGTATCGGTGCATGGCCGCACCCGTTGTCAATTCTATAAGGGCCAAGCCGATTGGAACTTTGTCCGCCAGGTCAAGGACGTGGTCGGTATTCCGGTTTTCGTCAACGGCGACATCACCAGCGTTGACGACGCGGCGCAGGCGCTCGCCGTTTCCGGCGCCGACGGGGTCCTGATCGGCCGCGGCACCTATGGCCGGCCGTGGTTCCCGAATCAGGTCCGGCATTTCCTGGACACCGGGGAGAGATTGGCGGACCCAACGCTCGCCGAAAAGTTTTCCACCATCCTCCGCCATTATGACGCCATGCTGGACCATTATGGCGTTCTGCACGGCCTCAAGATCGCCCGCAAACATCTGGGTTGGTATTCCAAGGGGCTGCCGAATTCGGCCGAATTACGCTCCAAAATCATGCGGGCGGATGAACCGGCAATGGTGAGAGGGATGCTCGGCCAATTCTTCGAGCCGTTAATCGGCCGGGAGGCGGCATAAAATGGCAAAACCAGCCCTGGCGGCGCGGCCCAAGGCCAGCGACATTGATGACATTGATATCGAAAGCATTTTCAATGCGATGGCGACAACCATCGTCGTCGTTGATGCCGACGACGCCATTGCCCACGTCAACTCGGCCGGTGAGCAATTTCTCCAGGGCGGCGCCGATTATCTGAAAGGCCGTCCGCTGAAAGAAATGCTGCCGTTCGACAGCCCGCTTTTTTCCCTGATCCGGCAAGTCCGCAAGGAAGGCCTGGCGGTTTCCGAATACGGCGTCACCCTTGAATCGCCGCACATCGGCCGCCATCTGGTCAACATTCAGGCGGCGCCGCTATTGGATGTCCCCAATGCGGTGGCGCTGACCATGCAACAGTGGTCCATCGCCGACAAGATCGACCGTCAACTGACCCATCGGGGCGCGGCACGTTCGGTCACCGCGATGGCGGCGATGCTGGCCCACGAAGTCAAAAATCCACTTTCAGGAATCCGCGGCGCGGCGCAGCTTTTAGAACAGGACGCCAGCCCGGATGACCGCGGCCTAACCACATTGATCCGCGAAGAAGCCGATCGTATTTGCGACCTGGTTGACCGCATGGATGTGTTTTCGGATTCAGGGCCCTTGCAACGCGAAGCCGTCAATATTCATCAGGTCCTGGACCGGGTCATGCAACTGGCGAAAAACGGGTTCGGGCGGCATTTGCGGTATACCACCAATTTCGACCCGTCGTTGCCATCGGTTTTGGGGCACCGGGACCAATTGGTGCAGGTGTTTCTCAATCTGATCAAGAACGCCGCCGAAGCGGCCCCTTCCGTGGGCGGCGAAATCACCCTCGAGACCGCCTATCAACAAGGCGTGCGATTTACCGTGCCGGGCACGGGGTCGCGCATTCACCTGCCGCTCAGGGTTGCCATCATGGATAACGGCGACGGCATCCCGGATGACATCATGAGCTGCCTGTTCGATCCTTTCGTGACCTCAAAGCCAAAAGGCAGCGGTCTCGGCCTGGCGTTGGTGGCTAAGATCATCGGCGACCATGGCGGCGTCATCGAGTGTGACAGCATGCCGAAGCGGACCGAATTCAGGGTCATGCTGCCGATGGCCGATCTAACGGCCACCGATGAGGCCGAAAAAATCCACGTCACCGAGGCGGAGGAGGGGGCCCGATGACGGCACCGACCATCCTGCTCGCCGATGACGACGGCGCCATCCGCACGGTGGTCAGCCAGGCGCTCGGCCGCGCCGGTTATGACGTCAGGGCGGCCAGCAACGCGGCGACCCTGTGGCGGTGGATCAGCGACGGCGATGGTGACCTGGTCATCACCGACGTCGTCATGCCCGACGAAAACGGGCTCGACCTGATCCCGCGCATTCGTTCCATCCGTCCGGAACTTCGGATCATCGTCATGAGCGCCCAAAACACCCTTCTTACCGCCGTCAAGGCGACCGAACGCGGCGCTTTCGAATATCTGCCCAAGCCCTTCGACATCAACAAATTGGTCAGCGTCGTCAAGCGCGGGCTCGAAACGCCACGCACCAATGATGACATCACGCCTGAGGAAGCCGAAGAAGCCTTGCCGCTGATCGGCCGATCGCAGGTCATGCAGGATATCTACCGAACCCTGGCCCGCTTGATGTGTTCGGACCTGACGGTGATGATTAACGGTGAATCCGGCACCGGCAAGGAACTGGTCGCCCGGGCGCTGCATGATTACGGCAAGCGCAAGGACAATCCCTTCGTCGCCATTAACATGGCCGCAATCCCGAGGGACTTGATAGAAAGCGAGCTCTTCGGGCATGAGAAAGGCGCCTTTACCGGCGCCCACGCGCGCACCGCCGGACGCTTCGAGCAAGCCGAAGGCGGCACCCTTTTTCTGGACGAAATCGGCGACATGCCGGCCGCTGCCCAGACCCGGCTGTTGCGGGTGCTGCAGGACGGCGAATTCACCACCGTCGGCGGCAGCACCCGGGTCAAGGCAAATGTCAGGATCGTCGCCGCCACCCATCACGACCTTAAGCGGTTAATCCGCCAAGGCCTGTTCCGCGAAGATTTATATTTCCGCCTCAACGTGGTGCCGATCCGGCTGCCGCCGCTTAGTGAACGGGTCGAGGACATTCCCGAATTGGTACGCTCATTCCTGGCCAAGGCCGCCGAAGAAGGACTTTCCTGGAAGGTCATCGACAACGACGCCATGGACCGGCTCAAGACTTATTCCTGGCCCGGCAACGTGCGCGAACTGGAAAACCTGATCAAGCGGTTGGCGGCGCTGTATTCGCACGAAGTCATCACCGTCGATGACATCAACACCGAATTGTCCGACGCCGCGCCCGCACCTTCCGAAGACGACGATGAGAAGGGGCTTTCGAAAACGGTGGAAAACCGTCTGTCCACCTACTTCTCTGCCCATGCCGAAGAGCTTCCGGCGGCAGGCCTTTACCAGCGCGTCCTCAAGGAGGTCGAACGGCCGCTGATCACGCTGACCCTGCAAGCCACCCACGGCAACCAAATTCGCGCCGCCGAGGTCCTCGGCCTCAACCGCAACACGCTCCGCAAAAAGATCCGCGACCTCAATATTCCCGTCATTCGGGGGCCGAAATGAGCGGTTTGGCCAGCTTTAGCGATAAGGTTCGCGCCTGGTCGGAAGATGCCAGCCTGCAACGCAAACTGGCCTTTGTGCTGGTGATCGCGGCGGTGGTTTCGGGCGCCATGACCGTCGCCACCTTGACCGGGGACAGCGCGATGACCGTTGACGTGAAAACGGTCCTCAACCTTATTTATGTCGACGGCATCATTTTATTGTTGCTGGGCCTGTTGGTGGCCCGAAAATTGGTCAGCGTCTGGCAAGAGCGCCGAAGAGGTCAAGCCGGTGCCGGGCTGCATGTGCGCCTGATGATGCTGTTTGGCCTGGTCGCGGTTACGCCCGCCATTTTGGTCGCCGTCTTTTCAGTCTTATTTATCAACTATGGTCTTGAGGCTTGGTTCACCGATAAAATCAGCGCCGCCGTTAAACAATCGGTGGTGGTCGGCAAAGCCTACCTTCTAGAGCACCGCAAAAATATCTACGCCGACGCCTTCGCCCTGGCCGGCGACCTCAACATCAATGTGCCGAGGCTGGGCAGCGACCCCCGGCAGTTGAGCCAAATTCTGTCCCACCATGCGGCGCTACGCTCTCTTTCAGAAGCCCTGGTCATTAACCGCGAAGGACGTGTCTTGGCGCGTTCCGAACTCAGCCTTTCGGTGAAGGTTCGCGAGATATCGAACGAAGTTTTCGCCAAGGCCGGTCGTGGAGAAATCACCGTTCTCGGCGGCTTAAAGGATGAACGCATCCGGGCCATCGTCCGGCTGCAAAGTTTCGTCGATGCCTATTTGCTGGTCGAACGCTTCGTCGACCCCAAGGTGATCAACCAAATCAATCTGATCGAAACCGCCCAGAGACGATACAATGCCGTGCAAAAGGAAATGGGCGGCATTCAAACCAGGTTCGTGATGATCTTCGTCGTCGTCGCGGTGCTTTTATTGCTGGCGGCAATCTGGATCGGCCTGACGGTGGCGACACAATTGGCGAAGCCGATTAGTTCCCTGATCGCGGCATCGGAATCCATCAGTAATGGCGACTTAAGCGTCCGCGTCGATACCACCGACAGCCCCGACGAACTCAGCGCCCTTAGCCGTTCCTTTAACTCCATGACCGAACAGCTGAAAAACACCCAGGAAGGGCTGATGGACGCCAATCGCCAGATTGACGAACGCCGGCGTTTCACGGAAACGGTGCTGACCGGGGTATCAGCAGGCGTCATCGGCCTTGATGCAAAGGGAAACGTTCATCTTCCCAACCGTTCGGCGTCGGAGCTGTTGGCGACGGACCTGGACAAGCTCATTGGCCAGACCCTCGGCGACGCCATCCCAGAAATGGCGGGCCTTTTGGCCAAAGCGATGGAACGGCCCGGCCAGTCTCATCAAGCAGAGGTCAAGGTCGGTCGCGGCGGGCAATTCCAAACCCTGATGGTTTCCATCGCCGCCGAAAGGCTGGAAGGAAAGGTCATTGGCTATGTCGTCACCTTTGATGACGTCACCGAACTGCTGTCCGCCCAACGCAAGGCCGCCTGGTCTGACGTCGCCCGCCGTATCGCTCACGAGATTAAGAATCCGTTGACGCCGATCCAGTTGTCGGCGGAGCGCCTGAAGAGAAAATATCTGGATGAAATCCAAACCGACCCGGATACGTTTTCCAGCTGCACCGATACCATTATCCGCCAGGTCGAGGATCTTCACCGCATGGTCGATGAATTCTCATCGTTCGCCAGAATGCCGCAATTGTCGCTGAACGATGAAAACCTCTCTGAAATTTGCCGCCAAGCCATTTCACTTGAACACAACCGCCATCCAGACATCGAATATGACGTCGATCTTCCGGATCAAGACGTCAGGCTTTATTGCGACCACCGCCAGGTCTCCCGCGCCTTGACCAACCTGTTGAAGAATGCCGCCGAAGCCGTCACCGGCCTTCCGGACGAGCCTAAGGGAAAGACGTCAAAGGGCCGTATTCACCTTTCCGTCACTACCTCTCAGATAGACGAAAAGAACGGCGGCGGGGGCAGGGATGTGGCTGCGGAGGACAAAGACACCATTACAATTCATATCAAGGACAATGGCTGCGGCCTTCCAGGCGAAAATCGCGAGGACCTTACCGAACCCTATGTCACCACACGCACCAAAGGCACCGGCCTGGGCCTTGCCATCGTCAAAAAAATCATGGAAGACCACAATGGCCGCTTGCTCCTCGATAACAACCCCGGCGGCGGCGCCAGCGTGTCACTGATTTTCCCTCCCATGGAAACGATCGCCGTCACGGATGGGACCGGGGACGAAGAGAGCGCGATGAAGGTCGCCACCAGCCTATTGGCGCAAGGATCGTAGGGACCGGGTATGGCAACGGAAATATTGATCGTCGATGACGAGGCCGACATCCGGGTGCTGACATCCGGCATCCTTCAGGATGAAGGCTTTCAAACCCGCGAAGCCGCAAATAGCACCGAGGCCCTTGGCGCCGTCGAAGCCCGGCGGCCCAATCTTGTTCTGCTGGACATCTGGCTCCAGGGTTCGGAGTTGGACGGCCTCGGCATCCTCAAGGCGTTGAAGCAAGACCACCCGACCATCCCGGTGCTGATGATGTCCGGCCACGGCACCATCGAAACGGCGGTCTCCGCCATCCAGGACGGCGCCTATGACTTCATTGAAAAACCGTTCAAGGCCGACCGCCTGATTTTGTTGGTGGAGCGCGCCATCGAAGCCGACCGCCTGCGCCGCGAGAACGAAGAACTGAGAATTCGCGCCGGCACGGCCAATGAATTAATCGGGCTTTCGCAAGCGACACGCGACATCAAGCAATCCATCGACCAAGTGGCGCCATCCAACAGCCGGATCCTGATTACCGGCCCGGCCGGATCGGGAAAGGAAGTGGTGGCCCGCATGCTGCACGCCCAATCGAGGCGCGCCGAAGGGCCGTTCGTGGTCGTCAATTGCGCGACCATGTCGCCGGACCGTTTCGAGGTCGAGCTGTTCGGTACCGAAAATCCGGATGCCGACGGCAACGCGCCGCAAAAAGTCGGCACCTTCGAAGCCGCCCACAACGGTACGCTGTTTCTCGATGAGGTTGCCGATATGCCGCTGGAAACCCAGGGCAAGATCGTCCGCGTCCTTCAGGAACAAATCTTCGAGCGCGTCGGCGGCTCGGTCCGGGTCGAGGTCGATGTCCGCGTTATCGCCTCGTCTACGGTCAGCCTGGCGGACGAAATCAGTGCCGGGAATTTCCGCGAGGATCTTTTCTACCGCTTGAACGTGGTTCCCCTTGAGGTGCTGGCGTTAAATAAAAGGCCGGAGGATATCCCGACCTTGGCAGAACATTTTATGGAGCGCGCCGCCCGGACGACGGGGCAGTCGCCGCGTGAGATCGGCGCCGACGCCATGGCCGCCCTTCAGGCCTATTTATGGCCAGGCAATGTCCGTGAACTCAGAAACGTCATCGAACGGCTGTTGATCATGGCTTCCGACGACCCGTCCTCCCTGATCAACATCGAAATGCTGCCGCCCGAAATCAACGCCAACGCCCCGGTCGCAGGCAACCTGGAAACCAACCTGGAAATCATGGGCCTGCCGCTTCGCAATGCGCGGGAGATATTCGAACGCGAATATCTGATCGCGCAAATGGCCCGGTTCGGCGGTAATATCTCCAAAACCGCCGCATTCATCGGCATGGAACGCTCGGCCCTGCATCGAAAGATCAAATCCTTGGGCGTGCGCAACGAAGACAGGCAATAGCAATGTTGACGGTAATAGTACCAAGGATCGCTGATAATGACTCATAGAGATCGCCCATGCGGCCCGTCGGGTAGGAGGAAAGCCGCAGGCGATGCGGTGCATCGTCAAGGTTTTTCGACGCCCTCCGACGGGCCGCATGGGCGACCGGAACGGCGACTTCCCAAGGCTTTCGGACAGCGTCGCGCACGCCTCGCGATGCCCCGCATCGCTACAGCGCACGCTCCTAGCCGAAAACCTTGGGAAGCCGTCTCTATGGGTTATTATCAACAATCCTTGGTATTGAGGTTTTGAGAATATGAAAGTGATCGTCTGCGGCGCCGGACAGGTAGGCTTCAACATCGCCCGCCATCTGGCCCTTGAAAACAACGATGTCACCGTTGTCGACCAGAACCCTGACCTGGTCCGCCGGGTCAGCGATACCCTGGACGCCACCGGCGTGTTTGGCCACGCCTCGAACCCCGATGTATTGGAAAAAGCCGGCATCGCCAATGCCGACATGATCATTGCCGTCACCTATGCCGACGAGGTCAATATGGTCGCCTGCCAGGTCGCCCATTCCTTGTTCGACGTGCCGACGAAGATCGCCCGGGTGCGCCAACAAAGTTACCTGCAACCCATCTACGCCAATCTGTTTTCACGCGACCACTTGCCCATCGACGTTATTATTTCCCCGGAGATAGAGGTCGCCCGGGCGGTGACGCGACGGCTTCAGGTGCCCGGCGCCTTCGAGATGATTCCCCTGGTTGATGACAAGGTCAAATTGATCGGTGTGCGGTGCGAGGAAACCTGCCCGCTGATCAACACGCCGCTTCGTCAACTGACCCACCTTTTTCCCGATCTCAATATCGTCATTGTCGGGCTGATGCGGGACGGCAAGCCCATGATGCCGACGGCGGACGACTACATGCTGCCCGGCGACGAGGTTTATTTCGTCGTCGACAGTGAGCAGGTGTCACGCGCCATGGCCGCCTTCGGCCATGAAGAGGCGGAAGCCCGCCGGCTGTTGATTTTCGGGGGCGGCAATATCGGTTTGTTCCTGGCCCAGGAAATCGAAAAGAACCACGACTGGGTCAAAGCCAAAATCATCGAAGCCGATAAAGAGCGCGCCGAAGGGGTAGCGGGGATGCTTGACCGGACCATGGTCATCAACGGCGATGTTCTCGACCCTGAAATCCTGGAAGAGGCCAACGCCTCGATGACCGAAACCGTGGTCGCCGTCACCAACGATGACGAAACCAACATTCTGTCCTCGTTGCTGGCCAAGCGAAACGGCGTCAAGCGGGCCATTACCTTGATCAATACCGCGGCTTATGAGCCGTTGATTAATTCGCTTGGCATCGACGTGATCGTCAGTCCCCGCAATATTACGATATCGACGATCCTTCAATACGTTAGACGCGGGCGCATTCATTCCGTCCACACGCTCAGGGAAGGCTTCGGCGAATTGATCGAGGCCGAAGCCCTGGAGACGTCGGATTTAGTCGGCAAGCCCTTGAAAGAGGTGAAGCTGCCCACCGGCGTTTTGCTGGGGGCCATCGTCCGTGACGGCCAGATGATCTGCCCGCGCGGCTCAACCGTGGTCGAAGCCAAGGACCGGGTGGTACTGTTCGCTTCCGAGGACGTCATCCGCCAGGTCGAAAAGATTTTCTCCGTGCAGTTGGAATATTTTTAGGCATGTCACGCATCGCTTACGTCAACGGCCAATATGTGCCTCACCAGGACGCCGCCATTCATATCGAGGACCGGGGATATCAGTTCGCCGATGGCGTCTATGAGGTCTTCGCCGTTCACCAAGGCCGCCTGGTCGGGGAACAGGGGCATATGGACCGTCTCGGCCATTCACTCAGCGAGCTTCAAATCGACTGGCCGGTGTCCGCCCGCGCGCTCGGCGTCATTATCCGTGAAGTCGCTCGCCGCAACCGGGTTCGGGATGGGCTGGTCTATTTACAAATTACCCGCGGCGTCGCACGGCGCGACCATCCGTTCCCCGACGATGCGGAAAGCGCTTTGGTGGTCACCGCCCGTCGAACGCCGCCGCTGGACAAGGATCAACTGCGCCAAGGCGTCGGCGTCATCACCATTCCCGATATCCGTTGGCTGCGCCATGACATCAAATCGGTCTCCCTTCTGCCCAACATCCTTGGCAAGCAGCAGGCGCGAGAAGCGGGTGCTTACGAAGCCTGGATGGTCAACGAGGATGGGATGATCACCGAAGGGACGTCATCGAATGCCTGGATCGTCACCAAGGACGGTGAGCTGGTCACCCACAACGCCGCCTATGCCATCCTCAACGGGATTACCCGGTTGTCGTTGCTGGAGGCGGCAGAGGCGGCGGGGGTTCAATTTTCCGAACGGGCGTTTTCCGTCGACGAGGCGATGCAGGCCAAGGAGGCTTTTGTCACCAGTTCGACCTCACACGTTAAAGCGGTCACCAACATCGACGGACAGTCCGTCGGCAATGGCCACATCGGGGAAATGACGGCCAGGATGCTCGACCTTTATGTCGATTTCATCGAAACCAAGGGCGGCCCCCAAAACACCAACACCTGGAACTGACGGCTTTGAACCGTAAACCGCGCGCCATCCTGTTTGATTGGGATAATACCCTGGTTGACAGTTGGCCGACCATCCTGGATGCGCTCAACACCACCCTCGAAGCCTACGGTATGGCGCCTTGGACCCTGGACGAGGCGCGGGCGCGGGTCCGTAAATCCATGCGCGACAGCTTTCCCGAGCTTTTCGGCGATCAATGGCAACACGCCGGCGAGGTATTCTACGAACGCTATGCCGCCATTCATGTGAAACGCCTGCAGCCACTGCCCGGCGCCGAAGAGATGTTGAAATCTCTTGTCGATGCCGGAATCCATTTAAGCATCGTCAGCAACAAGAAGGGCGATTTCCTGCGCCAAGAGTCCAAGCACCTCGGCTGGGACCAATATTTCAGTGTCTTAGTGGGCGCGCTGGACGCCGAAAAGGACAAGCCGGCGATTGAAGTGGTCGATTTGGCGTTGGCGCCAAGCGGCATCGAAAAGGGCCCGGACGTCTGGCTCGCCGGCGACGCCGACATTGATCTTGAATGCGCCTACAATGCCGGTTGCTTGGCCGTCCTGGTCCGCGAGCAACCGCCGGGACCCGGAGAATTGGATCTCCACCCCCCGGCCAAGCACTTCCCGAACTGCGACGCCCTATGCAAATATATTTATAACATGTAAGATTATTTTCACTTCCAGGGGCTCCGTAGAGAGTCGCCGGAGGGGCACGGGGAAAATAATTATAAGTTCTTGAAAACAGGGAGAAACTCGCAGTCTATCCCCTGACTGATCGGGTTAAAAATAAAAGGGGGTGACATTCATGTCGTCCGAAAAATTGCAAAACGTCCAAGACGTGTTTCTGAACCACATCCGAAAAAATAAAACGCCAGTGACCATTTTTCTGGTCAATGGGGTGAAGCTTCAGGGAATTGCCACTTGGTTTGATAACTTTTCGGTGTTGTTGCGCCGGGATGGGCACACTCAGTTGGTGTACAAACATGCCATATCAACGGTTATGCCATCGGTGCCGATCCAGTTGTTTGAGCCGGAAAAAGATGCGGAGGCAGAGGCCGACGCATAAACGGCCGGGCCTTTGACGGGGATAGGAAAACCCGACACTCGTGATTCCAGCGGCAACCGGGCCGCATGGAAAGGGGAGTGTTGCGTGGTCGTTCATCCACGCCTGAAATCCCACGATCCGTTAACATCAACCTCAAGGACCGGACGGGAGGAACAACTCCTGGCCGAAGCCGTCGGCTTGGCGCACGCGATTAACCTTAACGTCGCCCATGCCGAAACCGTGCCATTGGGCAGGCCCCGCCCGGCAACCCTTTTCGGCGCCGGCACCGTCGAGCGCCTCGGCCATCTCATCCACGACGAACCCAAGGCACCGGAAAGCCAAGGAAAGATCACCCTGGCCATCGTCGATGCTCCGCTGACGCCGGTACAGCAACGCAATCTGGAACGGGCCTGGGAATGCAAGGTCATTGACCGCACCGGCTTGATCCTGGAAATCTTCGGCGAGCGCGCCCGAACCCGTGAAGGCCGCCTGCAGGTCGAACTGGCGGCCCTGGATTACCAAAGAAGCCGATTGGTTAGAAGCTGGACCCATCTGGAGCGCCAACGTGGCGGCGCCGGTTTCATGGGCGGCCCGGGCGAAACCCAGATCGAAACCGACCGCCGCCTGATCAGCCGGCGGATCACCCGGCTCAAAAAAGAACTCAAGGACGTCAAGCGTACCCGCCAGTTGCACCGCCAGGCCCGCAAGCGGATTCCGTATCCGGTGGTCGCCCTGGTCGGTTACACCAACGCCGGCAAATCGACACTGTTCAACCGTCTGACCAAGGCCAAGGTCAAAGTCGAGGACCAGCTTTTCGCAACCTTGGACCCGACCATGCGCGGAATTGAAACGCCATCGGGGCAAAGGGCGATCCTGTCCGACACGGTGGGTTTCATCTCGCAGCTTCCCCACGAGCTGGTCAGCGCCTTTCAGGCGACCCTGGAAGAGGTCGTCGAGGCCGACATCATCGTTCATGTCCGCGACGCCGCCCATGCCGACCGGGAGGCGCAAAAAACCGATGTCCTGGCGGTGCTTCGGGAACTGGGCTTCAGCCAAGATGTCGAAAATTCACTGATCGAAGTGTTTAATAAATCCGACCTGCTGGAACCGGCGGAAGGGAAGGCGCTGGCTAATCAGGTGGCGCGCAGCAACACCCCCGCCGTGCTGTTGTCGGCGGCGACGGGCGACGGGTGCGAGACCCTGACCGCCGCCATCGATACACGGATCACCGAAAATTACCTGATCGTCGAAATTGCGCTGCCCCATGACGATGGCGCCTCCCTGGCGTGGCTGTATGACCACGCAGACGTGATTGAGCGCCGAGACGAGGAAGATGCCGCCCACCTGAAAGTGCGGATCGACGCCGCCGACTGGGCCCGGTTCGAACAACGACGCGGCCCGTAACGCCCGGATATTTTGACACTTAAAAATATTCTTGGTACAAGCCGCCCCATGAGCACCTTGTTAGGCTTCAGGCCATGAAAGCCGTGGTGGGATAGATGACCAAAAAACGAAAAAAAATGCTGGTATTGCTCCTGTTAGCGCTGGTGATGTTCGGCGGCGCCCTGGTCCTGATTGAAGGCGGCGGCGACGGGCTCTTTTCTTACGCCACTTTCAGATAGATTCCCTTGACCGGTGTTGGCCGAAGGTCGGTTCATGAAATTCAAGAAACAGAAGGAGACGCCCCATGGCCACCGCAACCAACCAGAATAAATGGCGGCGTAAGCATCGTCTGGTGAAAAGCCAGCTTAACGTAATGGCCAGGAAGAAGACCCACGAAGAGCTTGAAGACTTCGCCGGAACCTTTCAGTTACGCGGCAAAGGCGAAGCCGTGACCTTTGCCGCCTTCGTCACCCAGGCGCTGATACAGCGGGCCGATTTCGATGCCCAGGCCGCCAGGATTCTAGACGACGTTACCGACGCCTATCACCGCGACCGGGACATTCATTCCGCTTAGGACCGCCAAAAAAGAAATCAAATATTCAGTTTTGCTTGATAGCCTGAACCTTAGCACCTATTTTTTTGAAGAATACCTGTTGCAGGGCCAGCCGACCGGCATATGTAGAAGGCAATAACAAAAGGAATACGCCCGGTCATGAAGGTTGGTTTTATCTATCCGTCCTGGACGAAGTCATACGGAATTTTCGGATATTTCGCGCGCCGAAATTCGAGTTACCCGCCGTTGAACCTTGCCCTTCTGGGCGCCGTCGTAAAGCAACACGGTCACGAAGCATTCGTCGTCGATGGGACGTTGGACGACATGTCGGTCGAGGAAACCATCGCTAAAATTCTAAGCAAGAAACCCGACATCATCGGTCTTACGTCCTATAGCCCCTTTTTCCACGTGCAGGTGGAACTGGCCACCGCCCTCAAAAAAGCGGCCCCGGACTTGCCGATCATGATCGGCGGCGCGCACGCGACCATTGTCAAGAAACAGGCGCTTTTGGAGTGCTTTGATTACGTGTTCGTGGGCGAGGCCGATAACACACTCCCTGAATTTTTGAACCGCCTTGAGGACGGCAAGGACCTTTCGTCTTTGAAAGGCGTCGTTTGGAGGGGGGCGGACGGCGAGCCTGTCTTTGAAGGACCGGCGCCGGCGACGGAGGATTTCGACGCGCTTCCCTTCCCCGATCGCACACTCGTGGATAACAACCGGTATTTTCTGGGCACCCTGGAGGGACGGAATCCGGTTACCTTGATACAGTCCACCCGCGGCTGCCCGTGGAAGTGCATTTTCTGCGCGTCCGAGGACCTCAACACCACGCGCATCCTGCGCCGTTCGCCTGAATCGGTGGTCGCGGAGATGAAGGGGGTTGTCGAAAAATACGGAATCCGGCACTTCCTTTTCGTCGACGATGTGCTCACGCTTCATGACAAGCACATTCTCAAGATCTGCGACCTGATCGAAGAGGAAAACCTGGATGTAACGTGGGAAGGCAGCACCAGGGCCAATCTGGTCAACGATGCCCAAGTCAAGAGAATGGCGGATTGCGGCCTGATCCGGTTGTCCTTCGGCCTTGAGACCGTGGACGCCGATATGCGCAAGACCATGAACAAAAAGGTGCCGCTGAAGTACTACATTGAGGCCAACCGCATCCTTAACAAATACAACATCGAGGTCATGAATTCGGTCATGATCGGCCTGCCGGGGGAAACCGAGGAAACGGTTCGCACGCTGTTGAAGTTCCTGAGTGAAAACCGCGACGTCAAACAAGCGAACCTGGCCATTGCCGTTCCCTATCCGGGAACCGAATTTCACCGGATCG
>PVBE012628347.1_pt1 | contig 21206 bp, 23 predicted proteins | sample 1631181 | NCBI WGS metagenome assembly PVBE01 (sample SAMN08397723, study PRJNA350692) | Marine metagenome, whole genome shotgun sequencing project. | isolation source: water | place: Pacific Ocean | collected 2012-04 | reverse complement strand
CCCGAAGCATGCTGAGGCGCAGGTCGCAGAGCACCGAGGAGTTGGTGAGCGTGAAGCCGCGAAAGGCGATCTGCCCCTCGGCGAAGTCTGCCACCTCACTGGAGCCGGGCATCTCGACCAGCTTGGTCACGGTGTCGACAACCTCTTGCTCGGGATGGATCAGCCGGCTGATCCGCAGTCGCTCGGTCAGGAACTCCTCGACCTCGGAAGAAAACGGCTGACGGACCCGGGCGATCTTACGACGCACACCATAGTGGTCGGCCAGCAAGCCGATGATCATGTTACGGTGATCCCGATCGGTTACTGCGATCACCAGTTGAGCACCCGCGACACCCGCACGCTCGAGAGTCTCGGGCGTGGTCCCCTCGCCATGAACCGCCATCACGTCCAGCCGGTCGGCCAGCCGGTCGACCACCTCCTGCTGGGAGTCGATGATCGAAACCTCGTGTCCTTCGATGGTGAGCTGCTCCGCCAAGTTGGCGCCCACCACGCCGGCGCCGACGATCAGTATTCGCACGCCGATATGATGTCAGCTATTCGGCCAAGTTCCAATGCCTGGCGTGACGGAAATTCCAGATCCCCAGTGGTGCACAGCGCCAGGGACAACCCGACAACTCCTGGATCCAGCTCCAGCACCGCCGGCTACCAGCGATCCGTGCGAAACGGAGCCGCGGGCAGCCCCGCCTTGTTGCGCAGGTTCGGCTGCGCCTGCTGGTGCCAACCGAAACGAACGGCAACGGGTGCCGGGACCTTCGGGCTGGCGACGATGACACTGCCCTTGTCGATCGTCGCCTGCGCCAGATGGAACTTTCGATCCTCCCCAGCGACGTAAAACCAGTTCAGCGGCTTGCCGTCGCGCGATTCGAGGCCCCCCGCCAGGTGAGTGAACGTCAGCCGCACGCTGCCGTTTTCGACCGTCATCCCCTTGTAGCGCGGGCCAGAAAACGCCACGTCCTCATGCCCGTAGGTCTGAGACAAGGCCCACCGTGCCAGCCTGTCGCCGACAGCTCGCTTGTTTCGCGGATGGATATCCCTCAGATTTCCCACATCGGTGGTCACCGCCATCCCGGTGGCCGGCAAAGCCAGCGCGGCGTCCTGGGCCTCCCAGATGCGCGGCAGCTGCTCGGGCGACCCGCCGTAGCTGAAGGGGGCCAGCTGGACATAGTAAAATGGAAAGTTGCCCTGGCCCCAGACCTTGCGCCAGCCGCCAATCAACCCCTTCATCTTCTCGAAGTACGCCATCCCGTCCTTCAGGTTCGATTCGCCCTGATACCAGATGGCGCCACGGATGCCGTAGGGCACCAGCGGATGGACCATTGCGTTGTACAGGCCGGTCGGGGCCCCGTGGCTTGCCAGCTGGTGCCGCGGCAGCGTCGGCGGTGTCGGCGCGGCCTTGCCCGCAGCCAGCGCAGTACGGGCCGACTCGACCCAGTCGGCAATGCGGTCCAGACGCCGCACCACCTCGCGCTGATAATGGGCCTCCGCCTGGGACACGCGCTGCGCCAACTTTCGCAGCCTGGGCACCGCGTCGAAACCAGCCCGAGGTGTCCAGGGTTCGATACGCGTCCCCCCCCAGCTGGTGCCGATCAAGCCGATCGGCACCTGGAGCCGCTTCCGCAGTGCCAATCCATAGTAATAGGCAACGGCCGAGAAGCGCTTGACGGTCTCGGGCGAACAGGGCAACCAGGCGCCTTTCAGGTTCCTCTGCGGCTGGCCGGCGAAGGCCCGGGTCACATGGAACAGCCTGATCGCTGGACGCTGAGCCTCTGCGATGGCCTGGGGTCCGCCGTAGGTCGCGACGACCGGCCAGGCCATGTTGGACTGTCCGGAGCAGACCCATACCTCACCGACCAGGATGTTCCGCAACACCCTCTCCCCTGCCGAGCGATCACCCGCGATACGCATCGTCAGCGGCGTGGCGGTCGGCTCGAGTGCGGCCAACTTGACCAGCCAGCGGCCGCTCTCGTCCGCGGTCGCAGTCAGCCTCTGCTCGCCCAACGCGACGCTGATCTTCTCACCTGGGTCAGCCCACCCCCAGATCGGCACAGCGGCGCCTCGCTGAAGGACCATGTTCTCAGCGATGACAGCCGGCAATCGAATGTCGGCGGCCGCCGGTGCAGCGGCCAGCAGGAGCAGCAGCAGGATACGCATCTGATTAGCGTAGCAGCCGCGGGTCCGGACAGGCGACAGATTGTCAGCAAAGATCCCATGGCCCGACAGACCAGGCGGCTCCTCTGCGGTCTTCAAGACAGGGCCACGGCGATGTTCAGCGACGCAGAGGCCGCCGGCAAGGCGGCGGCGGCCCGAGCGCGGAGAGCGCACCGACGACCCGCTCGCGCAGTTCGGCCGTCAGACGACCGCGATCCGCATAGCCCATGCCCGCCGTCGGAACCGGCGGCAGGAGATACAGGTCGATCCGACCGGGGCGGATCTCGATCGCCCCACGCGGCAACACCTCGCGACTCCCCTCGATCGCCAGCGGAACGGCCGCAGCCCCGGTTTCGATGGCCAGCACCGCGCCCCCCTTCTTGAACGGTAACACCTCGTCGGAAGCGGTACGGGTGCCTTCGGCGAAGACGACGACCACGATTCCCTCGCCCAAACGCTCGCGAGCAACCTGCAGGTCGCGAACCGCAGCCGCCCGACGAGTTCGCTGGACCGAGATGTGCCCCATACGCCGCATGGCCCAGCCAAAAATCGGGATCCTGAACAAGCTAGACTTGGCCACCATCCGAATGTTACCCGGCAGGTACCCCAGAATCGCACAGATGTCGAAGAAGCTCTCGTGGTTGGCGATCAGCACCAGCGGACCGGCGGGCAGATTTTCCCGACCGTGAACGGTGACCTCGACCTTGCACAACCTGAGGACTGCCCGGGCCCAACAGCGGACGATGGCGCTCATCAGTTCCTGGCTGCCCGAGGTAAACGCCGCAACCAGTTCCGCACTGGAGCAGAGCAACGTCATGAAGACCCCCATGACCCAAATCAGGGCCGCAGGAACGTGGGGTGGATAGTCGGGCAGCCGCTCACTCATCAAGACAACAGAATAGCATCGTTTTCACTTCCGGGAGCCCCACGATCGGATAAGATCGTCGCGCGATGTCACTCAGTGAAGAACAGCAGATGATCCGTGATATGGTTCGCGAATTCGCCGAGCGCGAGCTCGCGCCAGAGGCGGATCGAATCGACCGTTCCGAGGAGTTCCCCAAGTCGGCGATAGACAAGGCAGCCGAACTCGGCTTGCTGGGGATCCCGATCGCCGAAGAATACGGTGGAGCGGGTTGCGACCTGGTCGCATTCTGCCTTGCCATCGAGGAGCTGGGCCGGGCCTGCGCCTCGACCGCCTACACCATTCTGGTCCACACCGCACTGGGAACCTGGCCAGTGGGCCAAGCTGCCGACCCCCAGTTGCGCCAAGAGCTCTTGCCCCGACTGGCCAGCGGACAGCTGCTGGGCACCCTGGCACTGAGTGAACCCCAAAGCGATGGCGACCCCACCTCGATCCAGACCCGTGCAACCAGCAACGGCGGCGGCTGGCTGCTCGAGGGGGACAAGTCCTTCGTCAGCAACGGCTCAAGGGCCGGGTTGATCCTGGTTGGGGCCCGGACCGGAGACGAACACGATTCGATCGACTTGTTCGTGGTCGAGACCGAGGGCCAGACAGGCATCGAAGTGACCGAGAAGATCAACCAGATGGGGTTTCGCGGAGCCGACACGGTCCATCTTTCTTTTCGTGGGTGTCGAGCGGAGACTCGACTGACCAACGATCAGCGCGGGTCCGAGGCGATCAAGGATGTGCTGAGCACCGCCCGCCTGGGAATGGCCGCACTGGCCGTCGGAATCTCCCAGGCGGCGTTCGAACGCAGCGTCCGCCACGCTTCCGAGCGCCAGCAGTTCGGCCGAGCGATCTCCAAGTTCCAGGCGGTCTCGAACATGATCGCGGAGATGGCGACCGACATCGCCGCCGCCCGCTGTCTGGTGCTCATCGCGGCCCGCCTCCAAGACAGCGGCGAGCCGGCGCGGCAGGAAACGGCGATGGCCAAGCTGTTTGCCGCCGAGGCCGCGATGCGGGTCACCCACAAGGCCGTGCAGATCCATGGCGGATATGGCTTTACTCGCGATTACGTCGTCGAGCGACTCTACCGCGAGGCCAAGCTGACCGAGATCGACATGGGCAGCAACGAAACCCAGAAGCGGATCATCGCCGGCGAGGTGCTCAGTAAGCTGTGATACAATTGGTGCTCCCCTTTCAGGAGCCACGCCAATGAGCGAGATCGAGAGAAGTCTCCGCAAACAGCTGGTCAGCACGCTGGACTACGCCACACCAGTCGCCGTTCCGGCCGCCACGCCTGTCGCCCAGGTCATCGAGAAGATGCAGGACGAACGGGGAGGCTGCGCCTTGTTGACCGAGGGAGACCAACTTGTTGGCATCTTCACCGAGCGGGACGTGGTAGCCAAGATCCTCGGTGACGAGGCCAACCTGACCTGCCCGGTGTCCCAGTTCATGACCCCGAACCCCATCTGGGTGACGGCAGACGATCCGATCAGCAAGGCGATCTTTCAGATGCACCAGGGCGGATTCCGCTATGTTCCCGTGCTGGACCGCGAGGGAAGCCCCCGCGGTTACGTGGCGCATCGAGACATCATTCATTACCTGGTCGAGCACTTCTCTGGGCACGTGCTCAACCTGCCCCCCATGCAGGACCAGCAGAGCACCGCCCGAGAGGGCGGATAAGCGCCAGACTTCTGGAGAGAGCATCATGACCGCGACCACCAAGGAACTGCAGCAAGTCGACGGGGTGACGATCCTGTTCTGCGGCGACTCCGGTGACGGTATGCAGCTGACGGGCACCCAGTTCACCAGCACGTCGGCCTTGTTCGGCAATGATGTCAGCACCCTGCCGGACTTCCCCTCGGAGATCCGCGCGCCAGCAGGTTCGCTGGCCGGCGTGTCGGGATACCAGCTCAACTTCTCGAGCACCGAGATCCACACCCCCGGCGATCGCCCACAGGTGCTCGTCGCAATGAACCCGGCGGCGCTGCAGGTCAACCTGGCCAGCCTCGAACCCGGCGGCATCCTGATTGCCAACAGCGATGCCTTCGGCAAGAGCAACCTCAAAAAAGCGCTCTGCACCGAAAACCCGCTGGAGAACGAGGAGGTGCTGAACAACTACCGGGTTCACCCGGTCCCGATCACCACCCTGACCCTGAACGCTCTGGAAGACATCGACCTGCTCAAGCGGGGAAAAGAACGCTGCAAGAACTTCTTTGCTTTGGGCCTGCTCTACTGGCTATACAGCCGGCCGATCGAGCCGACAGTCGAGTGGATCGAGACCAAGTTCGGACGCAATCCGGCCGTTGCCGAGGCCAACCGCCTGGCACTCAAGGCAGGCTACCACTACGGCGAAACAACCGAGATGTTCGCGGTCCACTACGAGGTGCCGAAGGCCGACCCGATGCCGGGCACGTACCGGATCATCACCGGAAACGAAGCCGCAGCGCTCGGCTTCGCCACTGCGGCACGCCTGGCCGACAAACCGCTGGTCTACGGTACCTACCCCATCACGCCGGCCAGCGACATCCTGCACCACCTGGCCAAGCTCAAGCAGCTGGACATCCGCACGGTCCAGGCCGAAGACGAGATCGCGGGCATGGGCGTCACGCTGGGCGCGGCTTTTGCCGGAGCCTTCGCACTGACCGGCACCAGCGGCCCCGGCATCTGCCTCAAATCAGAAGCAATCGGACTGGCCGTGATGCTCGAGTTGCCGATGGTGATCGTCAACGTTCAGCGCGGGGGCCCATCGACGGGACTTCCGACCAAAACCGAGCAGTCTGACCTACTACAGGCGATGTACTGCCGCAACGGCGAGAGCCCGATCGCCATCATCGCACCCGCGCGGCCGAGTGAGTGCTTCACGATGGCCATCGAGGCATTCCGCATCGCCGTCAACCATATGGGCCCGGTGATCTACCTCAGCGATGGATACATCGCCAACGGCGCGGAACCCTGGCTGATCCCGTCCGTCGACGACATGGAGCCGATCCCGGTCGAGCATCTCACCGACCCCGAGGGCTTCCTGCCCTACCAGCGGGACGAGCAACACCTCTCGCGACCCTGGGTCATCCCAGGGACCCCTGGCATGGAGCACCGCCTGGGAGGCCTGGAGAAGCAGCAGGAGACGGGAAACGTGTGCTATATCCCGGAGAATCACCAGCAGATGTGCACGATCAGGGAACAGAAGGTGGCGCGCATCGCCAACGACATCCCCGAGCAGGAGGTGGAGGGAGCCCAGGAGGGGCGGGTCCTGGTCCTCAGCTGGGGCGGCACCTATGGCGCGACGGTGAGCGCGGTCAACCGCCTGCATGGCGCCGGCCACGCCGTCGGCCTGGCACATCTGCGCTACCTCAATCCCTTCCCCAGCAACCTCGGTCAGATCATCGAGCGCTTCGAGAAAGTGCTGATCCCCGAGTTGAACTTCGGACAGCTGGCCCTGCTGATCCGCGCCCGCTACATGACCGATGCCGTGTCCTTGTGCAAGGTCCAGGGACAACCCTTCGTGATTTCCGAGATCGAAGCCAAGATCCAGGAGTTGCTATGAGCACTGCAACCACCGAAAAGCCGAAACTGACCCGCAAGGACTTCACCTCCGACCAAGACGTGCGCTGGTGCCCAGGCTGCGGAGACTACGCCATCCTGGCTCAGATACAGAAGACCTTGCCCACCCTGGGAGTTCCCAAGGAGAAGATCGTGTTCATCTCGGGCATCGGTTGTTCCAGCCGTTTCCCGTACTACATGAACACATACGGGATACACACGATCCACGGCCGCGCACCGACGATTGCAACCGGGATCAAGGCAGCCAACCCGGAGTTGATGGTCTGGGTCATCACGGGGGATGGGGATGGTCTGTCGATCGGCGGCAATCACCTGCTGCACGCGATCCGGCGCAACGTCGACCTGAACATCGTGTTGTTCAATAACCGCATCTATGGCCTGACCAAGGGGCAATACTCACCGACATCCGAGCTGGGAAAGAGAACGAAGTCGTCGCCATACGGCTCGATCGACAACCCGGTCAACCCGATCGGCGTGGCAATCGGCGCGGAGGCCAGCTTCATCGCGCGCACCATCGACACCCATCAGAAGCACATGTCGGAGATGTTCCAGCGCGCTGCGGCGCACAAGGGGACCTCGTTCATCGAGGTATTCCAGAACTGCCTGATCTTCAACGACAAGGCATTCGGGTTCGTCACCGACCCCAACACCAAGGCGGACAACTCCCTCATCTTGGAACATGGCAAGCCACTGAAATTCGGCAAGGATCTGGAGAAGGGAATCCGACTCAACGGCCTCACACCCGAGGTGGTCAGCCTCTCCGACGTGGACGAGTCGGAGTTGATGGTCCACGACGAGGAGGCGCGCGAGCCGACGATGGCCTACTTCCTCTCGCGGATGAATTACCCGGACTACCCCACGCCGATCGGTGTCCTGCGCGCCGTCGAAAAACCGGTCTACGATCAACTGCTGATGGAGCAGGTCGAGCAGGCCCGACAGACGGGCAACACCGATCTCGCGGCGATCTACCGGCAGGGCAACACCTGGGAGGTCGAGTAATGCTCTGCCCAGCGTGCAGTGCCGACAATCTCCCTGGAGCCGACAACTGCGAGGAGTGCTTCGCACCGCTGACTCACGAGGATATTCCGCAGCCGACCAGCCGGATCGAGAAGAGCATGATGTGCGATCAGATCCAGACGCTGAACCCGCCCCAGGCGCTCTCGGTCAGCCCTACCGCGTCACTCAACAAAGCGATCGCCGTGATGCGCGAGAAGCACATCGGCTGTGTGCTGATTGCCGATGACGCCGGCGCACTGCTCGGCATCCTCAGCGAGCGTGACCTGCTCAACCGCGTGGCCAACAAACGGGTCGACCTCGACCAGGCAACGGTCAGTCAGTACATGACGACCAACCCTGAAACCCTCGTACCCGAAAGCTTCATCTCATACGCCTTGCACCGGATGATGGTCGGCGACTTCCGCCACTTGCCCGTGCTCGAGGAAGGCAGCCCAACCGCGATCATCTCCTCGCGGGACATCCTCAACTACATCGAGGGCCACTTTCACGAAACCGTGACCAGGCGCTACGACAAAAAGATGGTGCAGGAAAAGCTCAAGCAACTCGCTGCCGAGCGGGCAGCAAAAGAGCAGAAAGACACGAACGGTTAGGGTCCCACGTCCCGCAGCGCCATCAGCAAATCGACCACTCGCGTGCAGTCCAGTCGCTGCGGCAGAATGAGGACCAGCAGTTCACGGCCGTCTCGCGCGTAGATGAAAGCCCTGTTGTTGGGGTAGATGTCGACCCGATCCACCTCCCTCAGCAAGATCGCCCGTTCGCCCCCCGCCCAGTGATAGAGCACCCGGTCCTGCAATACCTGCACGTCGCTCACGTGCACGGCCTTCTCCAGGATCCGCACCAGCAGCGCACGAGCCTGCACCACCGAGTGACGGTCGAGCATGCGCGGATTCGACTCGTACGGCATGGGTGTGGGACATCCACCGAGCAGAGCGGCGGCGAGCAAGATCAGCAAGCGGCACATGTTGGGAGGACGACGGGCCTCGAAATCAGCCATCTGCTATTCCAGGTTTGCGTGACGCCGCTCGAGATCCTGCTCGCTGATCCAAAGCTGATGCCGGATCTCGCCTACTAGCAGGTCGAAGTAGAGCAGCAAGGATATCTCGAACAAGCCACCCAGCGGAAACGGGTTGTCGTCGAGATCGAAAGCGGGCAAGCAGGTCGACCAGTCCGCTTGCCCCGCCAGGGTAGAGCCTGATATACCAATAATCGCAACCACGCGGGCTCCCGCCTCGCGTGCAACCTGAAGGTGGCGCAGCGGCGTGCGGCTGCCACCGGTCCCGGAGGCCGCAACTAGCAGGTCACCTTCGATGATCGCCGGAGAGGTGGAGTCTCCGGCCACATGGACGGCCAGGCCGATCTGGGCCAACCGCATGGCCAAGGCCTTGACCATCAGCTGAGTCCGTCCCGCCCCTGACAGATAGATGTGGCTTGCGTCCAGTATACGAGACGCCAGCTCCTTGACCCCTTGCCTGGTGACCTGCTCCAAGCATCCTCGGATGGCCTCCAGATGTTGCGCCAGCAACTGAGTATTCTGCGTCACCCTGTTACTCCAAGAACTCTCTCGCCAGCCCGGCCAGCACCGTGGCTCGCGAACCCAAACTCTCCAGAACCTCGACCGGGTCGGCTACCGACTCGGCGACAGCCGCGATTCCCAACCGTCGCCCGAATTCGATGAGCACGACACCAGTCGCAGGCGGTGCTCCGGCCAGATCCCCGACCATTCCCATTCCAGCCGCCAGCAGACTGCCCGACGTCTTGTCCCGTACACGCTCTACATCCCACTCCGGCGCATGGGTCCACTCCGCGGCACGACCACCGGACAATCCCTCAGCGCCTACCGCTTCCGAGAGCCGTTCCAGAGCCATCTGGGACGCGTCGGCGGGCGCACCAGCCAAGGTGGTGGCGACACCCACCAACCAGAGCGCACGGCTGACCAGAGAGAGCCCGGCCAGGGCACCGAGACGATCACCCCGGTCCAGCGCCAGACTGGCCGAGTGTACCATCTCAACGGCGGCCGCGAGTGGCACCGCTAGCGCTGGCTCGAGATCCACAACGTCGGCAGCCGCACATGTCAGCCGACCCCTGAGCAGACGGGAGTCAGCCCGCAGAGCCTCCGCCATCGCCTGATTTAACGCAGGAGGTCCCCAGGCCGATATCTGCTGCCGAAGGTACTCATCCAGGCTGATCATCACCCTATTCTACTGACCCTCTTTTTTTCATGTTTGAAAAAATTGTTTTGCGGCCCTAACATTCCATGCCAGACGAACAAACAGAGGAGCGCAAGATGATCGGCGGCACCCATCAAGACCTGTCCAGCACCATGCAGGACTATCTCAAGGTCCTCTACCTGCTTGAGGAGCGTGGTGAGCGCCTGACCAACTCGGCCGTCGCCGCGGCTCGCGAGCTATCGGCCGCATCGGTCAGTACGATGATGCGCAAGCTGGCCGACAAGGGATGCGTGAACTACTCTCCCTACCAGGACCTTCAGCTGACCGACAAGGGCCGGCACGTGGCTCTGGAAATGATCCGTCACCACCGCATCCTCGAGACATTCCTGGTCAAGGTGCTCGGTATGAGCTGGGACGAAGTGCACGAGGAAGCGGAGCGTCTCGAACACGTCATTTCCGAAACGCTGGAGTCCCGGATGGCCTCGGTGATGGACAACCCGCAGTTCGACCCACACGGCCACCCGATTCCCGGCCCTCAGGGCGAACTCGCCAGCCGCCCCGGGCTACAGCAACTCCGGCACATGACCGAGGGCCAGTCCGGCACGGTGCGCGAAGTCAGCGACACCAATCCCGAAGCGCTGCGCTACCTCTCGGAACAGCGGATCGGGATCGGCACCCAGTTCGTGTTGGCGCGGATCCACCCCTTCGACGGGCCGCTCGAGCTGACGATCGGAACACAACAAGTGGTTCTCAGCCGCAGCCTCGCCGAGCGAGTGCTGGTCGAGTTGGCCGAATAACCGCCGTGCTCACTCCGCCGGGTCGGCGGCGCCCACCGGCGCACCGCTCTGTTATCTTAGCGATGGCACGACAGGGATCAGACGCGATATTCGGGGCGTCTCCGGCAGCGTTTATTCAATGGAAGCTCAAGGTCCCGCTGGCCATAAATTCGCCGGCATCATCGAGCAGAAAATAGCGAAGCGTCGGTATCTGAGCAGCAGTCGGGCCGGTGCCGTTCCTCCAACACCATCGATAGCTCCACGGCGCTGCCCAGCCTCAACGCCATAGACAGCAGATCAACCGGACAGACAATCCTCGTTGAGCGTGTAGCTGCCGATGATCTCGGCCTCGGCCAGCACATGGCCCGCGATCGCCTGCTGGACGTCGGCAGCGGTGAAGCGCTCCTCCACCTCGACCGATTCGACATCCAGAGCATAGAGCCGGAAGTGATAGTGATGCACCCGCTCGTCGTTCCAAGGCGGGGCCGGACCATCGTAACCCAGATAGTCCCCCCCCATCGAATCGTCGCCAGCAAACCAGCTGGTGTAGTCATTGACGCCTTGGCGACCGGGACCCGACGGACTCTGCTTTCCACCCGGAGTCACCTCGCTGCTGCATTCACCAGCCCCCAGCCCCGAGCACTGGACCGGGATGTCGACCATCACCCAGTGATGGAAGTTCGCGCGTGCCAGGTCGACCGAAACAGTGCGGCCCGGCTGGTTGACATCATCTCCCACCGAGGGTGCGTCTGGATCCACACAGATCAAGGTGAAAGACCTGCAACCGTCCGGCACGTCGCTCCAGCTCAACTCAGGGCTCTGATTGTCGGAGAATGTGGCGTGGGTCTCTGGATCTGGCTTGCAGAAGGCGAACTGCTGGGGGATGCGGCCGTTGTGTTGGAAACTCTGGCTGGTCAGCTTCATCTGCTTGATCTCCTTGAATAGCTGAGATTTGGACTCCCACTCATCTCGCGATGTCGGCGATGCGCAGCTGACATTTGACAACTCATGGCTCATCGAATCTCAAATAGACCTTCTCTTCTGGAGCTTCTCTTCAAGGTCGTTGTGCTCACTCGATATCCCACGCCCCTGAATCCCAGATCATGATAGAGACGACATGCCTCCCGGGCAAACCAATCCTTGTTGGCGCTCCCTCTGCACAGTACCTTTCAGTGATGCCAACTGTTAGCGGTTCGTGGAGGCTGTTCAGGTTCCGAGGGATCAATGTCTTCGTCCACTGGTCGTGGGCCCTCGTTTTCTACATCGTGATCAGATTCCGCCAGCCAACCAGCCACTACAGCTCGTACTTCTGGCTGGTGGCCGAGTACCTGGGGCTGTTCGGAATCGTCCTGCTTCATGAATTCGGCCACGCGCTGGCCTGCCGATCAGTGGGCGGGCTGGCGAGCACGATCGTGCTCTGGCCACTGGGCGGCGTGGCTTACGTTTCGCCTCCACCCAGGCCCGGGCCGCTGCTGTGGAGCATCGCCGCCGGCCCGCTGGTCAACCTTCTGTTGGTTCCGGTCACGGTCGGACTGCACCTGCTATCGATCAACCTCGGCTGGGATAGCACTCGCCCCGACCTCTACTACTTCCTCTGGACCCTGACAGTGATCAACCTCGTCCTGTTCGTCTTCAATATGCTGCCGATCTACCCGCTGGATGGCGGGCAGATTCTCCAGGCTCTGCTCTGGTTCGTCATCGGTCGGGCAAAGAGCCTGCTGGTGGCCAGCTCGATCGGCCTGTTTGCCGGCTGCTGCATGATCCTCTTGGGGCTCGGCATCGGGGATTACTGGCTCGCGGTGATCGCTCTGTTCGTCACCATGCGCAGCTACAGCGGCCTCCAGCAGGGCAGGCAAATGCACCTCCTGCTGCAGGGGCCGCGCCACCTGCACTTCAACTGTCCGTTCTGCCAGAATCATCCGCTGATGGGCGACCTGTGGACCTGCAACAACTGCGGCACGTCGTTTGACACCTTTACTCACTGCGCATCTTGTCCGTCCTGCGGCACCTCTTTTCCAGACACGATGTGCGTCGACTGCGGACGAACACACCCGATGCAACTCTGGCGACCTCACGTCCGCGGATAGCTGTTCGAGCGCGAAATCTAACGCGCTAACCCACCGGACGCCGGAACCTACTGCCCGGCTGCCGCCTTGCCCTCCCGCTGAAGGCGGCGGGTGGCCCACCTGGGAACGCCGACCTTGGGCGGTGCATCCTCCAGGGCGAGCGCGATCAGCCGCTCGAGGAGTTGGGCGAACGAGATACCGGCCGCCCTGGCCGCCTGCGGGACCAATGATGTCGGGGTCATACCCGGCAGGGTGTTCGCCTCGAGCACGTAAGTCGCCCCATCATGTCCCAGTATCATGTCCGTGCGCGAAAGTGGACCGCAGCGCAGCAGCTTGTGAACACGCAACGCTGTGGCCTGTACCCGCACCCGCTGGTGCTCGGCCAATGGCGCGGGGGTGATCTCTTCACACGCGCCGGGCAGGTACTTGGCATCGTAATCGAAAAAATCGGCGCTGCGTGGCTTGATCTCGGTAACCGGCAGCACCTGTAGCCCTCCATCACCGACGCGAGCCAGCACGCCGCAGGTCAGCTCGCGCCCTCCCATATAACTTTCCGCCAGCAGCACCTCTGCAGACTCGAACAGCCGGTCGGCGAGTATCTGCAACTGCGCAATGTCGCTGACCATCCCCATCCCTGTCGAGGAGCCCATCTGGGGTTGCTTGAGGACGCAGGGGAAGCCGATCACATCAGCGATCTGGATGCATATCGCCTGCGGCGACCGACGCCAGCGGCCCAACTCGATCTTGCGAAAACGAGGTGTCGGGATGCCGGCACCGACCATCATCTGCTTGGCCAGCAGCTTGTCCATCGCCATCGCACTGCCGAGGACCCCGGCGCCAGTATACGGGATCCCGGCCATCTCGAGCATCCCCTGGATTGTCCCATCCTCTCCGTAAGATCCGTGGAGTGCTATAATTACAACCTGCACCTCCTCCTCTTCGAGGCGCCCCAGACTGGGACCTGGGCGCATCCGCCACTCCCGGCCATCGGCATGCAGGGTCTCCAGGGCGGACTTGCCTGGATAGCCAGGAGGGGTGCACCAGGCCCCGTCCTGGTCGATCTTGACCGGTTTGACCTGATACTGCGATGGGTCCAGATGATCGATGATCACGCGACCCGACGAGAGAGACACCTCGTGTTCGCTATTCCGACCGCCCATCAAGACGGCAACTTTCATCGGTTTTGGCATCCTACTCCTCCGGTGACATCCCGACACCCGGAGGCCATTGGAATTCTAGCGCCTCAGGAAGCGCTTCTCCAATTCTGCATTGGATATTTCGATCGTTGTTGGTCGTCCGTGGGGGCAGCTGTAGAGGCTGCCAGCGGATTCCCGATCGCTCAACAACAGCGCGATCTCGTCCGAGCTCAGCCGATCGCCCGCTCTTATTGCCGACTTACAGGCCATCGTGGCCAGCGTCAGGTGCACCAGATCACCAGCGCCAGTCAGTGGCTGCCCGGCGCCGAGCCGGGCCGCCAGCTCCTCCACCACAACAGCCGGGTCGACCGTTCCGAGCAGGCGCGGCAGCGCATAGACCGCCACGCTCTGATCCCCAAAATCCTCGACATGCAGCCCCATTCGAAGCAACTCCGCCTGAGCCGTGAGCAGGGCCTCCTTGCCCTCTGCCGTCAAGTCGACGGGCACGGGAAACAGCAGCTGCTGGGCCGAGACCGGTCCAGCCTCGTACGCCGTGCGAAGCTTGTTGTAGAGGATCTTCTCGTGGAGCGCGTGCTGATCGATGATTGCCAGACCATCATCGGTCTCCTCGATGATCACCGCGTTGTGGAACTGATGGGCCTGCCCCCGTTCGGCCCGCACCGGTTCGGGACTCGAGGGCACCGGACTGCGCCGGCCCGTCTGCTTGCGAGGGTCGATCCGATGTGTCTCCGTCCCGAAAGGTAGCACCCCGGTCTGACGCGGGCTGCTGCGCACCGTCGGGCTCGAGTGATAACGCTCGATCGAGTCTGAGAGATGCTCAATGCTCGAGCCTGGACTTACTGACTGCAGCTCCTCCGTCGCCGGCGCAAGGCGATCGGCAACCAGCGCGGGAGGCGGCTTGACGCCATCCGAGAGGGCCGCCCCCACTGCCCGGGTGATGATGCCGAACAGACGGCGTCCGCCGCTGATCCGCACTTCCTCTTTGCGCGGATGCACATTGACGTCAACCTGCGCGGGGTCCAGTTCGACGAAAAGAAACCACACCGGAAACCGCTTGGGCGGCAGATAAGCCCGATAGCATTCCGCCATGGCCGCTTCGACAGACCGATCGCTTACCACCCGGCCATTGAGGAACAGGTACTGCCCTTTTCGGTTCGCTCGCATCAAATGCGGACGTCCCAGCAACGCAAAAGCCTGGAGCCCCTCCGACGAGAACTCGCAGTCGACCAACTCATCCGCCAGATCACGATCCAGCAACCGGCTGATTCGCTCCTTCAGTGACAGATCGGCCGGGATGGAGAAGACCTGGCGACCCTCGCTCTCGAGACGCCAGCCGCAGCTCGAATGGGCCAGCGCGAGCTTGGTCAGCAACTCGCGAATTCGGCTCGATTCCGCGCGTGAGTTGCCCAGGAACTTGCGCCGTGCAGGGAGGTTGAAGAACAGGTCTCGGACTTCCAGCGAGGTGCCAACCGGCAACCCACGGGCCTCGACCTCTCCGCGATCCTCGCCGGCAACCGCCAGTTCAGCCCCGTCACTGCCTTCCACACAAGAGGATAGCCGCAGCCGGGACACAGCCGCGATCGAAGCCAGCGCCTCGCCGCGAAACCCGAGCGTGCGAATCGAGAACAGATCCTCTGGTGTCCGCAGCTTGCTGGTCGTGTGATTCTCGAGGGCCAGTTCCAGCTGGTCGGCCGGGATCCCACAGCCATCATCTTCGACCAGGATGCGGTCCATGCCGCCGCCATCGATTGTCACCCGAACGCTGCGAGCGCCGGCATCCACCGAGTTTTCACAGAGCTCCTTGACGATCGAGGCGGGTCTTTCAACCACCTCGCCGGCAGCGATCTGATTGACGATGTGGGGTGGTAGTTTCTGGATTGGCATCGGTGCGGCACGACAGCCAGAGATGGGTCCGGTCACGCTATCGCAGCCTATCACAGGGCTGGGACGCCGTCAACATGCGGGGTCCTTGCGCCTTTCGGAAGCCACATCTTGTGGATTCAGCACCTCGTCCAGAACCACGCTGATCTTCAATGGTGCGGAGAGGAAAGTGCCTCCAGCGAGAGACCGGCGCCCCAAAATACAGCGTGGCAGGAGCTTGGGAGGGAAGCGAACAGGACCGACAGGACCAGGGCCGTCCGCGAGCTGGCCTCGAAGGCGCACCCGCGAGGGCAGACTAGTCTCGAGATTCGCCTTTCCGCTCCGACTTGTTCGTCTCGGCTCCACCCCGCTTGGGACCGGCCGATGCGAACACCTCGCTGACCGGTCGGCCCTGCATCTGCTTCGGCACCCGGATCCCGAGCAGTTGAAGCACCGTCGGCGCCGTGTCGTAGGTCCGGATCTCGCGCATCAAGCGATACCCCTGACGGATGCCTGGCCCGAAGCAAATCCAGGGGATGTTCATGTCCACCGCGAGCGGGGTTCCATGGATCTTTCCATGGCCACCGTGATCCGAGGTGATTATCCAGACCACATTCGGCGCCATCCCAGAAGCCTCGACATGCGTAATTATCTTCCCCAGGGCACTGTCCACTCGACCAATCACAGCGATCTGCTCGTCACTCATCCAGCCCTTGTCGTGCCCGGTGGAGTCCGGATCGGAAAAGTGGATGAACAACAGCCGGGGTGTCTTGGCCAAGAGGTACTGCCGGATCAGCCCCGGCATCGCGTCGAGCTGGTTGCCCACCCGCCTCCACGTCTTTGCACCGCGCGACAGATGCCAGAACTTCTTCTTGCCGGCAAACATCGCCGTCTCCATCCCTTTGGCCTGGGCCAGATCGAGAATGGTCTTGGACTTGATGTACCCGCGGCGCTTGTCGTAGCTATTCCAGAAAAACACCCCGTGGCGGCCAGGCGTGAGTCCGGTCAACATCGAGGTGTGGCTGGGGAGAGTAAACGAAGGGAGGATCGTGCGCGCTCTCGCAGCCGACACACCACGTTTGATCAGCTTGTCGAGAGTCGGTGTCTTGGCCTTCGCCAGGGCGTCCGGACGAAGGCCATCCAGGCTGACCAGGACGACTCGGCGCGGGGGGTCGCCCCACACCACCCCTGTACAGACGAGCAAACACAGCGGCAGGATCATCGCGCGACCTATCATTTGATCTTCTTCAGCAGCTCCGCGAATTCCGGTAGCGTGCGGATGTTGTCCAGATCGGCATGTTCCTTCAGCCGTCGGAGGTGGTCGAATCCAAGTTCGATCGCCTTGGCCAGCGCCTCGAGCGCTGGCCGGAGCCGCCCCGCCAGGGAAAGCACACAGCCATGCTGGAACCGGATCTCCGGCTCCTCTGGGAAGGCCCGGACCAGCCGACTGACCAGCGCAACCGCCTCAGCGAGCTTGCCGGCCTTGATCGCCTTGTTCACCACAATCGCCTCGCGCCGCCATGTCAGCCGAGCGACCCAGCTCCCGGCGTGCCGCCGAACCTGAAGCGCGGGATCGGTCAGCGCCACGACCCGCATTGGCTCAAGCGCCAGGGGACCGGCCAGCTCGACCATCTCTGTCAGCCGCAGATTTCGCTGGCGCCAGTGCCGCCTCTCGAACTGATCCAGATAGTCCCCCGCCACGCGCCAGAAGCGGCGGGTGTAGCCGCGAGTGATGTATCGCAGCGCCCGCTCCAACGCCCATCGAGCCTGGGCGCTGGTCTTTTCTTGCCGGGCGAGATCGGCAAGCTGGTCGCGAGTGCCGGAATGCTTCTCGACCAGTGCCCAGAAGGCCTGCTCTCGCTTCGCGGCCACCGACGCATCCAAGCGCTTGACCAGCAGGCGCCAGGTCGGTGAACCTTTTACCTGACCGGGGCTCTCATCCGTGGCTGCCACCCCCCCCCACACACAGAGCAACAAGACGCACAGCCTCACGGCGCGACCGCCTTGGGAAACATCCAGATCAGCAGGATCGCCGCACATGAACTAGTCATCGTCAACACGGCGAGCACGTTGCCGATCCGCGCCATCAGTCGACCACTCTCCGCTCGCTGGCCCTCGACCACGAGCTGCTGTAGAGCGCGGGCGCTGGCAAGACAGCACAGGCCGAGGATCAGGCAGACCAACCACAACAGCAGGCTCACCCATATGACGACGTCGACCAAGATCAGTGGCGCCAACAGCAGACCGCTCAGACCAAGCAGGACGGTGCCCACGCCACCCAAGGCCCCTTCTTCGTCGGGCAGAACGGCATGTCCCCGGCGCCAGCGTTCGTAACAATGCGGACAGAAATTGAGTCCGCGATGCGGCAGCACGCAGATACCGCAAAGAAAATCGCCGCAGACTTCACAGACGATCTCAGCCTCGGTTTCCGGGTGGTTGGCACAGACACCCACCGTCGGCTCGGGGTAGACCGTCTGCAGATCGCTCATTCGTCCTGGCTCTCCTCCCCATCCGCCAACTCGGCCTGCGCCTGAGCACTGGCCTCAGCCTCGGCTCGCTCCTCTTCGAGTTGGTTGAACAGCGCGGAGATACGGATGCTCTGACCGAGTCCCGGATCGAAGCTGAAGGTCAACTTGGGGGTGTGGCGTGTCGTCAGCCTCTTCCCGAGCTTTCCCTGGATGTGGCCGCGAGCGTGTTCCAAGGCAGCCTGAACCTTTCGCCGCTCCTTTTCGTCACCGAGCACGGAATAGTAGACAGTGCCGAACTGGCACTGCTGCAACAGCTCGACACGCGTGACGCTGACCATTCCGAGGCGAGGGTCGCTGAGCTCATAGTTGATGATGTGAGCCAGGTCCTGACGGACCTTCTCCTCGAGTTTCTTGTTGAAATCAAACGACATCGGTGCACTACGAATACTGCAAGGAGGCTGCGATTTCAACGGCTGGGCAGATTCCCGCCAGCGCTGGGGAACATCGTTATCACCCTGCCGAGAAGCTGCTCTTCCGGAATCAACCCGAACATCCGACCGTCCGGCAGCCGCGAATCCCGGTTCTCGTTGAGGATCAGATAGTAGCCCGCCGGCACCTGGCCTTCCGGCAGCTGCATCGCCGGGAAAGCCGTCAGCCGCCCGTTGATCGTCAGTATCTTGTCCCGACGGCCGAGTCGGTCGCCTGGCACAGCCCGAACGCGCCCCATGAGCCGAGTGCGACGGCCGTCGAGCTCCCCCTCATACCAGAGGATATCCATCCGAACGAGTGCCCGGGCATGCCGATAATAGCGATCGACGACGATCTGGCCACCGCCGGTGGGCCAGCTAGGGGTCATCGAGTCGCAGTCCGCCGGGACCACCTCCAGGTCGAAGCGCTGCACACCGTAGACCGCGACGAGGATCACGCCCAGCATCAATCCACGGGTAATCCACCACTTGACGCGCGCCATCTCCATTAACCTCGGATTTTACGACGGATAGAATAGAATGCCAAACCAGCATGAAACGGCTCTACATCATCGACCTGGATGGCACCGTCGGCCTGTTCCATCTCTTCGAGGCACTTCAGGACCGCATGCTCCTGAGGCCCGGCTTGAAAGAAGGCTTGGCGTCGATGGGAAATGTACGCCGGGTGATTGCGACACGCGCCGCTCCCCCGTACGTCGAGGACGTGCGCAAGATCCTGACCAACCACGGCATCGTCTTCGACGCCTACTACGATGTTGAGACGGTGGGACTGCAGGGAGACGGCGAGCGGGATTACTTCAAGCACTACGGCCAGATCCTGCGAGACGAGGGCATGGGTCCCGAGGATCAGGCCGTGGTCATCGGCGATCTGATGCACTTCGATCCCGGAGACCTCTACCAGATGAGGCGGTTCCGCCGCTTCAAGTTCCATCGGAACCCGGACCGACCGATCATCCGCCACTCCTGTTGCGACCACCCAACCGACCCGCGGATTCTGTATGTCGTGGTCCCCCAGGTGATGACCTGCCACCGGAAAAACTTCCTCACCGTCTCGTTCCGTGCGGTGATCGACCACATGGAGCGGATGTGGGAAAAGGGTGAGGGGTGCTGGAGCACCGGCTATCAGAAGATGCGTCGCTGGGATTGGCGCAACGACAGTCTGGTTTCCGACGTCCTGATGAACAAGATGGCTTTCCAGGTGGGACTCGGACGGCCCGTGCTGACTCGAGGCGGAGAAGACATCTCCCATCTGTTTCACGATCCGGCACCACACCGATATCTTTTCTTCAAGGGTCGCCGCCGGGACTGGAGCCCGACCAAGCTCATCAAGGGAAAACTAGGGAGCGACATCCCATGACGACGACCAACGCACAACGCGCCTACGGGATAGCGATGGCCCGGCTGATCGCCTGGGTCAGCCAGCACGAGGTCCCCCAGATGCTCTGGCTGGAGGGACCCGACCGAAATTCCGTGCGACGCCCGCTGGACCGAATCCAGGCTCACCTGGCCACCGACGACCCCCGGTTCGACGAGTTGTTCGCCTGCCGGGTGCAGCTGGCCGCAGCACTTGGGGCCACGATCACACGCGAGGAGGATGGGCCACTAGACGGCAAGTGCTGTGTGGCAGCGCTGAGTGACGGGCTCCCCGTTGAGCTTCACTTCGAGCGGATGTCGCTGCTGGCCAAACGAGCGCGCTCGGTGGTCTCGCCCCAAGTGGACAAGACCGGGCACCTGCGTCATGTGCTGGATTATGGCGACAGCGACATCCCACAGCGGCTGATTTCTTGACTTGGCGGCTGAACGGGCTAGTGTTCAGGTATGGTCTGTCCGTTCATCGACAAGGAACTCAAGGGCTGCTCAGACGTTCTGAACATGCGGAACGTCGAACAAGCAATGCTGCTCTGTGCAGACAACTTCACGGAATGTGAAACCTTCCTCAAGAACTACCGCAAGCTCAACTTCTCCTTTCGCGACATGCTCCGTCGCGGAAAGACCGCGCTGACTCGCAAGAACCCAGCCCCGAAATAGCGGCCCAGCCGGACACCGGACACGGCTTTTGCCGTGCCCGCTGAACCCTCAGAACCACGCCGTCATGTGTGCCGCGTGCTTCAGCACCGGCCTGTGGTAGGATGCGCAACCCATGCTCGACAGGGTGATCATCAAGGGCGCCAGGGAGCACAACCTCCGCAACCTCTCACTGGAGATCCCACGCAACTCGCTGACCGTCTTTACCGGCGTGTCTGGCAGCGGTAAGTCCTCGCTGGCATACGACACGTTGTACAAGGAAGGGCAGCGCCGTTTCGTGCAGAGCCTCTCGGCCTACGCACGACAGTTCCTCGGACAGATCGAACGTCCCGACGTCGACCATGTGGAGGGACTATCGCCTGCTGTGGCCATCGACCAGAAGACGCGAGGACGCAACCCGCGCTCCACCGTCGGCACCGTCACCGAGATCTTCGATCACCTGCGACTGCTCTTTGCTCGGCTGGGCACCCCCCACTGTCCGGAGTGTGGACGGCGGATCGAGAGCCAGTCCGCCCAGACCATCTGCCGGCGGCTGATGCAGGCCCACAACGGCGCGCGCTGCCTG
>PVBE012588779.1_pt1 | contig 21207 bp, 16 predicted proteins | sample 1631181 | NCBI WGS metagenome assembly PVBE01 (sample SAMN08397723, study PRJNA350692) | Marine metagenome, whole genome shotgun sequencing project. | isolation source: water | place: Pacific Ocean | collected 2012-04 | reverse complement strand
CCGCGCTACCTGGCCCTGATGGAGGCCCTGCGCACGGTGCTCTCCGGAGCGCGGGGGGAGCGCGCCCGGGCGGTGCAGCTCTGCCTCAGCGACCCGACCACCGAGCCGCTGGAGAGCGCCGCCGGCCTCAAGGGGGCCCACGGCGCGTGGATCGACGGCGAGGGGGGCGACCGATGAGACGCATCGAGCCGCACATCCACATGGTCACCCGCACCACGGACGACTACGAGGCCATGGCCCGCGCCGGCTTCGAGGTGGTGGTGGAGCCGGCGTTTTGGGCCGGCTTCGACCGCGGCACGTCCAGGGGCTTTGCCGACTACTACCACCAGCTCACCGTGGCCGAGCCGGCCCGGGCCGCCATCTACGGCCTGAAGCACTACACCTGGATCTGCCTCAACCCCAAGGAGGCCGAGGACCTGGCGCTGGCCGAGGACGTGCTGCAGATCATCCCCGACTTCCTGGACCGCGACAACGTGCTCGGCGTGGGAGAGATCGGGCTGAACAAGAACAGCCGCAACGAGCTGGCCGTGCTGGAGCGCCACATCGAGCTGGCCGACCAGCGCGGTGAGATGATCCTGGTGCACACGCCCCACCTGGAGGACAAGCGCAAGGGCACGCTGATGATCATGGACGCCATCTGCAACCACAGCGGCATCGACCGCGGGCGGGTGATCATCGACCACGCCGAGGAGCACACCGTCGGCGAGATCAAGGACCGCGGGTTCTGGGTCGGGTTGACCCTCTACCCCACCACCAAGTGCACGCCGGCCCGGGCGGTGGACATCATCGAGTGCTACGGCGCCGATCGTACCTGGATGGCCTCGTCGGCCGACTGGGGGCCCAGCGATCCTCTCAACACGGTCAACGCCGGCCTGGAGATGCTGCGCCGGGGCCATCCCCAGGCGCTGGTGCAGAGGGTGCTGTGGGACAACCCCGTGGAGTTCCTCTCCCAGAGCCCCCGGTTCAAGGTGTGACCCGGCCGCGGCTCACCTACTGCAGCAACATCCACCCGGCCGAGGGCTGGGACGAGGTGCGGCGGGCTCTCGCGGCCCACGCGCCGGGGGTCAAGGCGCGGGTCTGCCCCGACGACTCCTTCCCCCTGGGCCTCTGGCTCTCACACCTGGCCCTGGCCCAGTGCGAGGCCGACGACGATCCGGAGCCCTTCGAGGGCTGGTTGCGGGACGAGGGCTGCCACGTGCTTGCCCTCAACGGCTTCCCCTTCGGCGCCTTTCATCACGGCACGGTCAAGAGCCGGGTCTACCTGCCCGACTGGCGGGACCCGCGGCGGGCGGACCACACCTGCCGGCTGGCCACGCTGCTGGACCGCTGGCTGCCCGACGGCGAGCCGGGCTCCATCTCCACGGTGCCCCTGGGCTGGGGGCCGCATCTTGCGGGGGAGGACCTGTCCCTCGTGGAGGGGAACGTGGCGCTGGCCCTGGAACACCTGGACCGGCTGCGCCAGCGCAGCGGCAAGCAGATCATGCTGGCCCTGGAGCCCGAGCCCGGCTGCCGCCTGCAGCGCACCGACGACGTGGTCGCCTTCTTCCAGGGGCTGACCTTGCCGGACAACCTGCGCGAGCTGCTCGGCGTTTGCTACGACGCCTGCCACCAGGCGGTGCTCTTCGAAGATCCCGACGCGTCTCTGAGCGCCCTGGAGGCCGCGGGCGTGCAGGTGGCCCGGGTGCAGGCCTCGTCGGCCCTGCGCCTGCTGCCGGGCGCCGACCCGGAGCTTTTACGTCCCTTTGCCGAGGACCGCTACCTGCACCAGACGGTGATCAACGCCGGCGAGGGGGCGCTGGCCTACGCCGATCTGCCCGAGGCACTGGCCGCCCACCCCGGCCCGGCCGCCGCCGAGTGGCGGGTCCACATGCACGTCCCGATCTTCCTCGAGGAGCTGGGCCAGGGGCTGGCCACCACCCGCCCCTTCCTCCAGCGTGTGCTGCAGCGGGTCGCCCCGGCGGTGCCCGTGGAGGTGGAGACCTACACCTTCTCGGTGCTGCCCTCGACGCTGCGCGCGGACACCGCGGAGGAGTCCATCGTGCGGGAGCTGCAGTGGGTTCAGGGCCAGCGGGGCACGCGCAACCCGGACCAACCCATGGAGGGAGAGGCATGAAGCGCGTCGCCGTGCTGGACGTGGTGGGCCTGACCCGCTCGCTGCTGGGCGAGCACACCCCGAACCTCAACCGGCTGGCCGACGCCTGCGCCACCGTCGACAGCGTGACGCCGGCGGTGACCTGCTCGGTGCAGTCCACCTACCTCACCGGGCTGCTGCCCCGGGACCACGGCGTGGTGGCCAACGGTTGGTACTTTCGCGACCTCAACGAGATCTGGCTCTGGCGCCAGTCCAACCGCCTGGTGGGCGGGGACAAGCTGTGGCACCAGGGCCGCGCCCGGGACCCCGGGTTCAGCTGCGGCAACCTCTTTTGGTGGTACAACATGGCCACCGAGGCCGACTGGTCGGTGACCCCGCGGCCGCTCTATCTGGCCGACGGGCGCAAGCTGCCCGACTGCTACTCGGACCCGCCCGAGCTGCGAGCGCAGCTCACCGAGGCCCACGGCCTGTTCCCCCTGTTTCAGTTCTGGGGCCCCATGACTTCCGTGGCCTCCAGCCAGTGGATCGCCGAGGCGGCGATGATGGTGGAGCAGCGCCACCAGCCGACGCTGAGCCTGGTCTACCTGCCGCACCTGGACTACGTGCTCCAGCGGGTGGGGCCCGGCGGCGACGGCGTGGCCGCGGACCTGCGCCAGATCGACGAGGTGTGCGGCCGGCTGCTGGACTTTTACCAGGAGCGAGGCTGCGAGGTGGTGGTGCTGTCGGAGTACGGCATCAGCGAGGTCTCCGGCGTGGTGCACCCGAACCGCATGCTGCGGGAGGCGGGGCTGCTGGAGGTCAAGGAGGACCTGGGCCGCGAGTACCTCGACCCCGGCCGTAGCCGGGCCTTCGCCGTGGCCGACCACCAGATCGCCCACGTCTACGTGCAGGACGCCGCCGACGTGCCCCGGGTGATGGAGCTGTTCGAGGGGGAGCCGGGCGTGGACCGCGTGCTGGGCGAGGACGGCAAGCGCGAACACGGCCTGGACCACTCACGGTCCGGCGAGGTGGTGCTGCTGTCGGCGCCGGATCGCTGGTTCACCTACTACTTCTGGCTGGACGACGCCCGGGCGCCGGACTACGCCCGCACGGTGAACATCCACTCCAAGCCGGGCTACGACCCGTGCGAGCTGTTCCTCGACCCGGCCCTGGTCGCGCCGCAGCTCAAGGTGGGCTGGACCTTGCTGAAGAAGACCCTCGGCTTCCGCTACCTGATGGACGTCATCCCCCTGGAGCCCGGCCTGGTCAAGGGCTCCCACGGCCGCGCGGCGAGCCATGAGGCGGAAAAGCCCGTGCTGCTGACCACCGCCCCGGGCCTGTTGGACGGCTCCTCCCTGGAGGCCACCGAGGTCTGCGGGCTCCTGCTGGACCACGTGTTCCGCTCGTGAGCGCCCGGGCAACAGGCGGCCTGCGGGCCGTGCTGGTGCTGTTGCGGGTGAGCAACCTGCCCACGGTCTGGACCAACGTGCTGGCCGGCGCGCTGCTGTGCGGGGCGTTCTCCTGGGGTGGCTTCGCGTTGCTGGCCGTGGCGGTGTCGCTGTTCTATGTCGGCGGCATGGCGCTCAACGACCTGTGGGACCGGGAGCACGACCGCCTGCACCGACCGGACCGCCCCATCCCCGCGGGGCTTGTATCGGCGGCCATGGCGCGGGTGATCTGCGTGGTGCTCTTCGGCGCCGGCTTCGCCGCGCTGGCGGCGGCTCCGTCTGCTCTGGGGCTGGCAGGCGGCGTGGCGTTGCTGGCGGCCATCATGGCCTACGACCGGGTGCACAAGACCAGCGCCCTCGGCCCTTACCTCATGGCGCTCTGCCGCCTGCTCACCTACCCGGTGACCGCCCTGGCGTTGACCGGCAAGCTGTCCTGGCCCGTCCTGCTCGGCGCCGCGGCCATGTTCATCTACGTGCTGGCCCTGACCCTGGTGGCCCGGGCCGGCGCGCGCAGTCGGCACCGCAAGAAGAGCGGCCTGCCGCTGGTGCCCCTGCTCATCGCCGGCATCAGCCTGCTCGACGGGCTGGTCCTGGCCCTGGCCGTCTCCCCCTGGCTGCTGTTGGCCGGGGTCGGCGGCGCGGTGCTGACCTTGCTGGCCCAGCGCGTCGTGCCCGGAGACTAGCTGTTTTCTTTGGCCGCTGGTGGTAACGGATTAGGATCTTCTCCAACAACAAGGACCGCGGAGCCGATGCCCAGCAAAGAGAAAGAACACAAGGAAGCGCCCACCCCCAACGTGTTGGCCACCCTCGGCCTGACCCTGGCCGTCGGCACGCTGCTCACCCGCTGGGTGCCCACCAGCATCGTGATCTGCGCCGTGGCCGTGGTGCTCAGCGTCATCGGCCTGCTGCACTCACGCGCCCTGGGCCGGGGGCGCTGGGTGGCCGTCGCCGGCGTGGTCCTCGGCGCGGTGGGCCTGGTGATGTACATCAGCTTCACCATGTCGCTCATGGCTCGCCCCGGCCTGGTGGACCAGAACTTCTGGCGCAGCTCGTCCATCGCCATCAGCAGCTTCGACATCCACAAGGGGAAGAAAGAGGTCAAGATCGTCCTGAGCAACAACATGCCCAAGGTGATTCGGGTCACCAGCCTCACCATCGTGGACTCCAAGGGCAGCACCACGACCCTGGCCGAGAACATGGACCACGCCATCCTCTCGCCGTCGAGCGAGGAGCACCTGCTGTTCGACAAGGTGAGCCTGGACCCGGCGGAGACCGACTACAAGGTCAAGATCGACTACATCGACTTCAACACAGGGGACAAGTTCACCTTCGACGGCGGCGCCAACATCTACAAGGCCACGGTGAAGTGAGCCGGCCTTGAGCGCCATGGCCCCGCGGACTCATCTGGCCTGGCTGCTGGCGGCGGGGGCGCTGATCCTGGTGGCCCTGGGCGGCGCGGGCGGCCTGCGGGCCTACCACCTGGGGACGCGGCCGCCGTTCCTCGATCCCGATTTCTTGGTCCAGCCCTCTCGCCCCCCAGCTGTGGACCACAAGACCCTGCTGGTGGCCGGCACCGGGAGCTGCCTGCACGTGATCTATCCGCTGCTGGAGAGCTTCGGCAAGTCCAGCGCGGGTCGGGGCATCACCGTCAAGTACACCACCGGTATCGGCTCCGAGGGCGGTATCCAGGCCGCGGTGGAGGGGGCCGTCTCCCTCGGCATGGTGGCGCGCCCGCTCACCGGCAACGAGCGCAACCAGCTGCCCGTGGTCATCCCCTTCGCCCGCGTGGCCGTGGTGGTGGTCGCCAGCGGCGACGTGCCCCTGCGCGGCCTGACCTCCGCCGAGCTGTTGGACCTGTACCGCGGCGCCCGCCCGCGCTGGTCCACCGGCGCCACGGTGCAGGTGCTGCAGCGTGAGCCGGGGGACCCGGATCACCTGGCCGTGGGTCGGGCCCTGCCCGGTTTCAGCGCCATCAACCAGGAAGCCTACCGCCGCCAGCGGTGGCGGGTGCTGCCCCGGGGCGCGAGCACCTGGCAGCAGCTGCGGTGGGGCTCCGGCGCCGTGGGCCTGGCGGACATGGAGGGCCAGGACGGCCAGGTCAAGGTCCTGCCGGTGGACGGGGCCGTGCCCTCACCCGTGCGCCTGGTCCGGGGCGAGTACCCCTTCTACAAGGACCTGGCCCTGGTGGCCCCTGGACCGCTGACGGGGCCGGCGGCCGGCTTCGTGCGGTTCATCTTCTCCGACGCGGGCCAGAGCGCGATCCGCAGCAAGGGGCTCGTGCCCCTGCCGAGGATGAAGCGGTGAGCCCGCCGACCGATGGAGCCGCCTCCAGGCTGGACGTGGCCGTACGTTCCAGGCTGCTGCCGCTGGTGCTGCTGTTGGCGGTGGTAGTCTCCATCAGCGCGCCCGCGGCCTCGCTGATGCTCGGGCTGGGAGAGCAGCGCGCCCGGGCAGCGGCCCTCAGCCTGGAGGTGGCTCGTGTTCTGCGGCAGGAGGTGCGCCAGCAGCCGGCGCTCTGGCGCTACAAGGTGCTGCGCCTGCGGCGACAGGTGGAGCTGTTCACCAGCCGCCCCGGCGTGCTGGCCGTGGAGGTCACCGGCCGGGACGGCCAGCCGGTGGGCCTCTGCCGTGGCGAGGCACTGGCGGCTGACGACGCCCTGGACAGCGTCTGGGCCTCGGCGCCCATGGCCATCATCAACCGCTCCGGCGCCCGGGTCTGGGTCGCCGTCTCCACCACGGGGGTGTACCGCAACGCGCTGTCGCTGCTGGCCGCCTTTCTCGCCCTCGGCGTCTCGCTGGCGGCGCTGATGTACTGGATCCCGATGCGGGCCCTGGGCCGGGCCGAGCTCCGCATGGCGGACCAGCAGCGCCGGCGCGAGGTGTCGGCCCGGGCGGCCACCACGCTGGAGGGAGAGCGGCGCGCCATCGCCCGGGACCTGCACGACTCGGCGGGCCAGTCGCTCACCGCCCTGCGCCTGAAGCTGCAGCTGTTGGAGGCCACGGCGGCGGACGACGAGCACCGCGAGCTGGTGCTGGAGCTCATCGACCTGGCCGACGAGACCGTGGAGGACATCCGCCGCGCGGTGCGGTCCCTGGGGCCGGCCATCGTGGACGAGCTCGGCCTGCCCCGGGCTCTGGAGCGTTACGCCGAGACCTTCGCCGAGCGCACCGGCCTGGAGGTCGAGCAGCACATCGAGCCGCCCGGCCGCGGCCTGCCACGGGGGCTGGAGAGCGCCTGCTACCGCCTGGCCCAGGAGGCCCTCAACAACGCGGCCAAGCACTCCGGCGCCGGGGCAGTGAGCCTGCGCCTGGAGCGCGACGGCGACTGGCTGCTGCTGCAGGTGGCGGACCGCGGGCGAGGGTTCGACCCGGCCGCCGAGTCCGCCGGGCGGGGGCTGGCCGGCATGCGCGAGCGCGTCGAGCTGTTGGGCGGCACGCTGGAGCTGGACGCCGAGCCCGGCCGCGGCGCGCGCCTGGCGTTTTCGTTGCCGCTGCCCTCCCCCCGCCAACAAGGACTGGAACCGGAGCCCGACCCGGGGCAGGATGAGGACCAGGTACCGTGATGACCCGCGAGACGATCAACGTGCTGCTGGCCGACGACCACGCCATCGTGCGTGAGGGGGTGCGCGCGCTGCTGGCGCGGGAGGCCGACGTGGCCATCGTGGGCGAGGCCGCCGACGGGCACGAGGCCGTGCGGCTGTGCGCGGAGCTTTCGCCCGACGTGGTGATCATGGACCTGGCCATGCCCCGGCTAAACGGCGTGGACGCCACGGCGCAGATCCGCAAGCAGAGCCCCCGCTGCCGCGTGCTGATCCTGTCGATGCACCAGACCGAGGAGTACGTGCGGCCCGCCATCCGCGCCGGCGCCAGCGGCTACCTGCTCAAGGGGTCGGGCATCGCCGACCTGGTGGCGGCCACCCGCGCGGTGGCCGGCGGCGAGGCCTTCTTCAGCCCCGCGGTGGCCAGCATCGTGCTGCGTGACGCCCGGGGAGACGGCCCGCCAGCCGAGGGTCAGGCGCTCACGTCGCGGGAGCGCGAGGTGCTGCAGCTGGTGGCCGAGGGAAGGTCCAGCCCCCAGATCGCCCGCCTGTTGAGCATCAGCGTCAAGACCGTCGAGGGCCACCGCGGCCGTATCATGACCAAGCTCAACATCCGCGACCTGGCGGGGCTGGTGCGCTACGCCGTGCGGGTGGGCCTGGTCTCGTCCGACAGCTGAGCAAGACTCTGTTAGCTACAGCTTGAACCGCCCCATGGGGAAGAGGTCGTGGATCACGATGGCCTCCACCTGGCCCTTTTTGACCTTCTTGCCCGCCGGGAAGGAGAGCGTCACCGAGACGATCTTGCCGCCCTTTTGGGTGGCCTTGGTCTTCTGGCTGTAGTCCAGGGGGTAGGGCTTGCCGCTGGCCGTGTCCAGCAGCAGGATGCTCACGCGGTGCTTTTTGGCGTCCGGCAATGTGCCGCCCAGCTTCACCGTCACCGTGCCGTCGATCTTGTCCGTGGCCTCCACCAGCACAGGCGTCTCCACGGTCAGGCCGGCGGGCTTGTCGCCGCCCTGACCCACGGGATCGAGCAGCGCCGTGCCGAAGATGACGAGCTGATCCGTCTTCGGGTTGCAAAGCCCCGCCAGCTTGAGCAGCGGGCCGTAGTACTCCACGTTCTTGCAGGTGGTGTGGCCGGTGACGCTGAGCCCGCCCACGCTGATGCCCCTGTCGTTGATCGTGCCGCCCACGCGCAAAAAGTCCAGGGGCACGCTGACGTTGCCGAACTCCACGGCAAACGACGACGACGAGAGCACGAAGCTGCCGCCCTTGATCTGCCCCGACAGGGGGAAGAGGATCTTCTGGTCGCCGGAGACGTCGACCTCCACCTCCTCGCCCCTGGGCTTGCCCGCCACCACCCAGGCCAGGGCTGTGCCCTTCTTCGGGTCGAGCTGGATGAAACCGATGAGCAGGTGCATGAAGTCGAAGCCGATCTGGTTGTAGCTCGGCAGCATGGTTGGCTGGGGCGCGGCCAGGCGCACCAGGTCGAGCACCGGCACCTGCTTGGCGTCGCCCTCCAGGGGGAAGGTGGTCTCCACCTGGGCCGCGGTCTTGAGCTTCAGCGTTCTGTCGAAGCTGCCGCCCACCACGCCGCCGGACACGGCGTTACCCACGCGGGTGCCGTCCACGAGGTACTTGCCCGCGGCGCGCACCGTGTAGGTGGTGTCGAAGGCCAGGGGCGCCGCCGGCACGATGGTGAGGAACGAGCCGTCCGCGGCCACCTTCACCGTGTGGGCCAGCGTCGGGGAGACCGTCACCTTGAGCGTGTCGGGGTCCATGGCCGCGTCCACGGTGTCGCCCTTTTTGCGCACCAGCAGGCGCAGCGCGAGGGCCTCGCCCACGCTCGCGGGCTTGGCCCGGCTGGCCACGGTGCTGCCGCCCGGGGTGAGAAACATCACGTGGGCCCCGTCGGCCGGCATGTCCTCGGTGGCCCTGGTCGAGCAGCGCTTGTCGCCAAAGGTGCGCAGGCAATAGTCGTAGGGCACGCTCCACAGCTTGCCGTCCTCGCCGGCGATGTAGACGGCGTCGGGGCCCAGGGCCGGCGACGAGTTCAGATCGTTGCGGTCGTCGCTCGAGGTGTCGAAGGACCAGCGGCGGGTGCCGTCGGGGTTGATGGCGTAGAGGCGTCCGTCCCCGCAGCCGAAGTAGATGGTGCCGTCGCCGTCGATGGCCGGCGAGGAGCGGATCGGGTCCAGGGTGTCGAAGGTCCACTTGACCTTGCCGTCGTCGTCCATGGCGTAGAGCGTTCCGTCGGCGCTCGGCAGATAGATGGTGCCGTCGGGGGCCTGGGCCGCGCTGGCGTAGATGTGCTCGCGGGTCGGCACCTTCCACAGCTCCTTGCCCTTTTTGTCCACGCCGTGGACGTAGCCGTCGAACGAGCCGAAGATCAGCCGGCCGCTCTTGGCCACCAGCGGGCTGGAGACCACCGAGCCGAGGGTGGGCGCCCGCCAGCGCAGGGCCTTCTTCTCCACGTCGCCGGGGTTTTTGGCCGCGGCCACCGGGTCCACGGCCCGCAGCACCAGGTCGTTGGAGCCGTAGTACAAGGTGCCGTCGGGGGCGAAGGCGCCCGCGCTCCAGATCTGGTCGGTGCCCTTGAGGGCCCAGCGCTGCTTGCCCGTCTTCGGGTCCACGGCGTACATGCGGAAGTCGTCGTTGCCCGCGTAGAGCGTGCCGTCGGGCCCCATGACCACGTTGCCCTCGAACCAGGTGATGAACGCGCCGCCCTGGGGCTTGAACTTCCAGCGGTCCTTGCCCGCGCTGTCCACGCTGTAGAGGTGGCCGTCGCCGCTGCCGAAGAAGAGCCCTCCGTCGGCGCCGATAACCGCCGCCGAGTCCACCAGCTCGCCCAGCTTCTTGCGCCACTTGAGCGTGCCGTCGGGCTTGATGGCGTAGAAGTAGGCGTCGGCGCTGCCGATGTAGATCACGCCGTCCTTGTCGATGACCGGCGAGCTGAAGATGCCGCGGCCCGTGGTGTAGCTCCAGACCTTGGCCTGCCCCGTGCCCTTGCGCACGGGCGACCAGCCGCTGTTGTCCGCCGTGCGGCGGAACTTGGGCCAGTAAGCGCCGTCCTGCATCGGGACAGTGTAGGAGAGGTCCACCGGCGGCAGCTCGTCGTCCGAGCAGGCGATGAGGGCGAGGATCGGGATCAGCAGATATATAGGTCGCATCTGCTCGTCTTGGCACAGGAGGCGCCATTTTGCCAGCGAGGAAGTGATGGGGGCGCGCCCCATGAGCTATCAGCTTTCAGCTTTCAGCTTTCAGCCCTCCTGGCGGCCGCTCAACGCTCTTTGCTGCAGCCTGCCATCGGAGCCCGTGCAGGCGGGGGATGCCGCAAAGCTCAGCATCGATGATCAGCTACAGGCCAGCAAATGAGCGACCAACAAGCTGACCGCTGACCGCTGACCGCTGACCGCTTGTCGCCAATGCACCGGGACGCCCAGTGGTCGAAATCGAATCAACCTTTTCGGGGAGCGCGCTACACCAGCCCCTGCTCGCGGAGCACATCCCAGGCGGCGTTGAGCTCCAGCATCTTGCGGTTCGCCAGCTGCTGCAGCTCGGTGCCCAGGTCGTTGAGCCTGTCCGGGTGGTACTGGGCGGCCTTGCGGCGGTAGGCGGCCTTGAACTCCTTTTCGGTGGCGCCGGGGAGCAGCTCGAGCACGGCGTAGGGATCGGCGATGGTGTCGAAGCCGTGCCTTTTGGCCGAGGCCGACCACGCCCGCTCCGCCATACCCGCGGCCAGGGTCGCCTCGTGGATCACCTCGGCCTCGGCGGGGTGCACCTCGCCGTCGCAGCGGGAGACGTCGGCCAGCAGGTGGAGCAGGTCCTCCGCCGTCATCCCGGGGACACGGTAGAGCGCCGCCGACACCGCCGCGTGGACCTCCTGGCGGTCCGTGGCCTTCATCGCCTCCCTCAGCTCGCCCATGTGCGCCGGCCGCAGCTCAAAGGCCTCGGTGAGGTACTCCTTGACCTTTCGCACCTCGGACCGCGTCACCTTGTGGTCAGCGTTGACCACCGCCATGCACAGATCGAGCAGCGGGCGCAGGTACCGCACCATGCTCCAGGACAGCGGCGGCGGGACCTGCACCCTGGTGCTGGAACTGCCCAGCACCTGCGCGCTGTCGTGCCGGTCGGATCGCCTGAGCAGGGTGAGCCGCATCACCAGACCCCGATTCAGGCCGTACTCCATGGCGCCGAAGGGCAGGTAGACCCGGGCCTCGTCCCCCAGGACTGGGCCGGCGGCCGCCCTCGGCGAGGTATCACGAGATCTTTTTGGCCAAGATGCCCAAGACGGTGCCGCCCCATATCGTCACCATGGCCCAGGCGAAGCTCACCGTGCTGCGCGGAGTGCTGGCCAGCGTAAGGCTGGAGACTGGACTGCAAGGGATCCAGATTCAGATCAACGGCGATGACGTGGCCGCGACCCCGCAGAAGTACCCCTGGTACCTGGAGCCGGGAAAGTACCTGATGGTCCTCTCCAAGAAGGGGTACGCCAGCGATACTCGACGCCTGGTGCTCAAGGCGGGCGAGCACCGGCGAATCAAGGTGGAGCTGACCTCCCTGGCCGAGGTGGCGAAGCAGCGCAGGGCCCAGGCAGATCTTTTGCTCAAGAAGGACCGCACCAGGTTGATCGGCTACTCGGCGCTCGTCGCTGGAGCCGCCCTGGCCGTGGGCGCGGCGGTGCTCTACGGCGTGGGCGCGTCCAGGGGCAACGAGGCCTTCGACGGCTACATAAGCACCAACAGCAAGCAAGAGCAGGAGCGCTTCTCCGAGCAGATCGACTCCGCCGAGGGGCTGCTCACCGGGGGGCATGTGATGATCGGCCTGGCCGCGGCAGCCCTGGGAGTCTCGGTCTGGCAGCTCGTGTCGGCCTCCGGCATGGAGGAGAGCGCCCCCCCAGCCGGTCAAGGCGTGGGGATCACAGCGACCATGGCGCCGGTGGCGGGCGGGGCTGCCTTTTCAATCTCCGGCAGCTTCTGAGGCTCGAGGACCAGCAATGAAATTCATCATGGTACTGCGGCGCCCGTTGTTCGGCCTGGCCCTGACGCTCATTTTGATGGGCGGCTGCAACTGGGAGCAGGCTCAGCCTCTGCGTTGCGGAGATGGCAAAAAAGCCGTGGAAGAGGCCTGCGACGGCACCGATCTGGGCCAGCGCAACTGCAAGGCGCTCGGCTATAACGGCGGCACGCTGGGGTGCACGAGCGCCTGCGAGCTCGACACCAGCAAGTGCAATAACTGCGGTAACGCGCTGAAGGACTCAGGAGAGGTCTGCGACACCGGCGCCCTGGGCAAGTTGGCCTGCAAGGACGTGGGCTACGATGGGGGCACGCTGGGCTGTAAGAGCGACTGCTCCTGGTACGACACGAGCGGCTGTTACAAATGTGGGGATGGAAAAATAGCCGGCGCTGAAACATGCGACGGCCCAGATTTGAACAGCAAAAAATGCGCAGACCTGGGCTTCGAGGGAGGCACGCTCAAGTGCAGGAAGGACTGCGTCTTTGACACCAGCGGTTGCTACAAGTGCGGCGACAACAAGGTAACGGGCAGCGACAAGTGCGACGGCGTGGACCTGGTCAGCCAGACATGCAAGGACTTCAACTTTCAGGGCGGCGCGCTGCGGTGCAAGCCCGACTGTTCCTGGTACGACACGAGCGGCTGCTACAAGTGCGGCGACGGCAAGATCACCGGCTCTGACGTCTGTGACGGCAGCGCCCTGGGAGGCATGACCTGCAAGACGATGGGCTGGGAAGGGGGCACCCTGGGCTGCAAGAGCGACTGCTCCAGCCTGGTTGTCAGCGGCTGCTACAAATGCGGCGACAAGAAGAAAAACGGCAAGGAGGCATGTGACGCCGCCGATCTGGGCGGCGCGAGCTGCGGCTCCCTCGGCTACGTAAAGGGCTCGGTCACATGCAAGCCCGGCTGCACGCTGGACAGCAGCAAGTGCAAGCCTCACAAGTGGATCTGGGCCAGCCGGGGAGGGGGTAGCGAACAGGATTCGGCCTATGACCTCGCCGTGGACAGCGCCGGCCACGTCGTTGTCGCCGGCAGCTATTACAAGAGCGCCACATTTGGCGCGCATACTCTGACTGCGCAGAGCCAGTGGTCCACGGCCTTTCTTGCCAAGCTGGACACAAACGGCAAGTTCCTCTGGGCGCTGGGCTCGAACTCCTACTCCTCCGTATATGGCCAGGAGGTCTCCCTCGATGCCCAGAACAACGCCTACGTCGGCGGCGCATACAGCACCAGCGCGATGAGCCTGGGCACCGTGACCCTCAACAAACCACTCGGCAAGAGGGATATCTGGATCGCCAAGGTCTCGAGCGCCGGGAAGGTGGCCTGGGCGGCATCTGCCGGGGGTAAGGGCAGCGACTATCTCTATAACCTGTTGGCTGACGGCTCTGGTAACACCTACCTCACAGGACAATTCACCGAGACGGCGACCTTCGGTTCCCACACCCTCAGCTCCAAGGGAGGCTTCGACGTTTTTATCGCCAAGCTGGACAACACCGGCACGTTCGTCTGGGCTCATGGGTTCGGCTCGGCAGGGAATGATCGTGGGTGGTCCATGGCAGTGGACAAGAGCGGCAACGTTATCGTCGCCGGAGATTTCCAGGGCGCCATGGTCGTGGCGGGCACGACGCTGGCGGGCCCTGGAGTGACGGGCAAGGACGATATCTTCATGGTCAAGCTGGACAAGGCCGGGGCCTTTGTCTGGGCCAAGGGTCAGGGGAGCAGCTGGAACGATTTTGCCCGGGGCGTCGGAGTGGACGCTGCTGGCAATATCTATTTGCTCGGCAGGTTCGGCGCGCCGATGACCCTGGGGAGCACCAAGCTGACGCCGAGCCTGAAGTATGGCAAAAACCCCTATGACCTGTTTCTGGCGAAGTTGACCCCTGCCGGAAACTGGAGCTGGGCCATGACAGGCGGCGGCAAGTACCCTGTCTCGGCCATGGAGTTGTTGGTGGATGCCAAGGGGAACAGCTATATCCTTACCCAGTTCGATTCGGTGGTCACCTTCGGTGGGATCAGCACGCTCGGCTTCGTCAAGGACGGCATGCTGGCCAAGGTGGATTCAATGGGCAAGGTCCTCTGGGCAGCCAAGATGGGTGGTCCGGGTAACGACGTGCTCACCGACATCGCCAGCGACGGCAAGAAGCACATCTACGTCGGCGGGGCATGCCAGGACTGGGCCACCTTCGGCGACACGCCCCCGCTGTCCGTTTCACCCTACAACGTCTGGGACGTGTGCGTGGCCAAGCTGCAGGTGGCGCCTTGACCCGGGCACCCTCCACGACGCCGAGGGTGTGGCCATTGGACAGGGAAGGTGGTTGATATGAAAGAAACCTGGGCGGGGATAACCGCGGAGCGCATCACCGGCTGCAGGACACATATCATCATCGCGGGTGCGTTCTGGGCCCTGCTCCTCGTACCGGGGTGTAGCTGGGATCTGAACACCCCCCTGAACTGCGGAGACGGCGACAAGGCCGACGAGGAAGCCTGCGACGGCACCGACCTGGGGGGCAAGACCTGCCTGGACCGGGGCTACGGGGGTGGGGCTCTGGCCTGCACCAGCAAGTGCGAGCTGGACTGGAGCGGCTGCTATCGGTGCGGCGACGGCGTCAAGGCCGAGCAAGAGGTGTGCGACGGTACGAACCTGGGAGGCAAGACATGCAAGGGCCTTCAGACACCGGGCGGCGCCACCTTCGCCGGCGGCACGCTCAAGTGCAAGAGCAGCTGCCTGGCGCTGGACACGTCCGGCTGCTATCGCTGCGGCGACGGCACCATCAACGGTACCGAGCGCTGTGACGGAGCGGCGCTGGGGGGCAAGACGTGCGAGGGCCTGTTCCACGAGGGAGGGAAGCTGGCCTGCAAGAGCGACTGCTCGTACGACGTCACCGGCTGCTACCGCTGCGGGGACAAGAAGCTCTCTGGCAGCGACGAGTGTGACGGCGCCGACCTGGGAGGCAAGACGTGCAAGGATCTGGGCTACGAGGGAGGCACCATCAAGTGCCGCAGCGACTGCAAGCTCGACAAGGGCGCCTGCTACAAGTGCGGGGACGGCAAGATCACCGGCTCTGACAAGTGCGACGGCACCGACCTGTGCTCCAAGACCTGCAAGGACTTCGGCTTCCAGGGGGGGCTGCTGGCGTGCAAGACCGACTGCTCATGGTTCGACACCAGCGGCTGCTACAAGTGCGGTGACAACAAGATCACCGGCACCGACGTGTGCGACGGCGCCGCCCTGGGAAGCAAGACCTGCGTGGCCCTCGGCTGGGAGGGGGGGACGCTTTCGTGCAAGAGCGACTGCAGCTGGTATGACACCGCCGGCTGCTACCGCTGCGGCGACGGCAAAAAGAACGGCAAGGAAGCGTGCGACCTGTCCGATCTCGGCGGCGCCACCTGCGGCACCATCGGCTACGTCAAGGGCGCGCTGTCGTGCGGCAACAGCTGCACCCTGGACAGCAGCAACTGCTCCCCCTACAAGTGGATCTGGGCCCACCGGTTCGGCGGCAGCGGGAGCGACAACGGCAAGCAGGTCGACGTCGACATCAACGGCAACGTCCTGGTGGCGGGGACCTTCGAGATGAAGGGCGACTTCGGCAAGACCACGCTGTCATCGTCGGGATATGGGGACGTCTTCGTGGCCAAGCTGGACAGCGGCGGCAACTACAAGTGGGCCATCCGCGCCGGCGGCACCTACAAGGACGAAATCGCCGGGGTGTCATCAGATTGCAAGGGCAACATCTACGCCGCTGGAAGCAACAGCGGCGGCGCCAGCTTCGGCAGCTTCAAGACCACGAGCCTGGGCTACGACGTATGGGTCGCGAGGATCTCGCCCAGCGGCGGCTGGGACTGGGTGGTGACCGCCGGCGGCAGCTCAAACGACAAGGTGAAGAACCTGGCGGTGGACAGCGCGGGCAACGTCTTCATCACCGGCTACTTCAACAAGACGGCCACCTTCGGCAGCCACACCATCACCTCCAAGGGCGGCACCGACATCTTCGTGGCCAAGCTGGACTCCACCGGCAAGTTCGTCTGGGCCAAGTCCTTCGGTTCGACAGATAACGACTACGGGGTCCAGGTCCAGCACAACAACAGCGGCCAGATCTACCTCGGCGGAGAGTACAGGGGGACCATGGCCGTGGGGGGCGCGAGCCTGACCAACGCCAGCGATGGCACCAACGACTTCTTTGTGGCCAAGCTGGACGCGTCGGGGGCGGTGCTATGGAGCAGAAGCGCCGGAGGCACGTGGGTCGATTACCTGCGTGGCCTGGCCCTGGACGCAGCGGGCAACGTCTACCTCTCCGGCATGTTCTCCAAATCCATGACCATGGGGAGCATGACCCTGACCCCGGCGAAGAAGTACGCCAACTATCCCTACGACATCTTTCTGGCCAAGATGGACCCCACCGGCAAGTGGATCTGGGCCATCCGCGGGGGGGGCACGTACACCATCTCCACCATGGGTCTCGAGGTGGACGCCAAGGGCAACAGCTACCTGCCCACCTTCTTCGAGTCGGTGGCCACCTTCGGCAAGCTCAGCGTACTGGGCATGGCGCGCGACTGGCTCGTGGTCAAGGTGGATCCCAGCGGCAAGCCCCTCTGGGGCGCCACCGCGGGCGGTCCGGGATGGGACGCACCAAGCTCCGTGAAGCTCGACGGGAAGAAACACCTCTACCTGACGGGCAACTGCTCGGACTGGGCACAGTTCGGCAAGACCTCCCACCTCGCCGTGAAGCCCCACACCGCCCTCGACGGATGTGTGGCCAAGCTGCAAGTGGCGCCCTGAGGACACGCGACCACAGCTGAAAGCATTCAAAGCGCAGGTTGGCATCCACTGTATAATTATCAGAGGCTCCGTGACCTGGAGAGGTTATTGACTGATGAATTACTGGGTGAAAGTGCTGCTGAAAATTCTGCTCGCCCTCGGGCTCGGGCTCTTCCTGACCATCTGGGTCTACCCCACGCCCGGTGAACGCTATGAAGGCGTCTTCTGGGGCTTCTGGACGGGGTGCTGGCACGGCGGGCTCATGGTCCCCAACTGGATCTGGTCCTTTTTTGATGAGACACGCCTGATCAAGGCCTCGTCGAGCAGCGCCTGGTATGACCTCTGCTGGTGGGTCGCAGCGGTGAGTAGCTTCCTCGGGCACTTCGTCCGGCCGTTCAATCCCACAAGTGATGACTATTGACCCGGCAGCCGAATGAGGAGCTGGAGCGGCTGCGGCGCCAAGTGGCGGAGTTGGAATACTCCCTGCGCCAAACCCGTGAAGGCGAGGCTTCAACCGGGCGCTATTCGATGCACAGGATCAGGCCATCGCGTATCAGGCCATCGGGGAGGACATCACCGAGCGCAAGCGCGTCGAAGATGAGCAGCAAAGACTCGCTGCCGTCGTGACAAACATGCAGGTCGGACTCCACGTCTACCACCTGGAGAACGATGTCTTGAATAGCTCCGCTGTCAGGGGCAACACGCCAGGGAAACGAACATGCGACACGACATCACCGACGAGTACGGCAGCGAGGAGTGGGACCGTCAGGTTCAGTCCATCGGGGACGCATTCATCGAGCGGTTCCGCGAGCGGATCAGGTCCTGTGAGGTGGTGGAGATCAGGGCTTGTGATGATCGCGGGGATCCCATTGCCTGGACCATGGAGTTGACCGAATCGCTACTCAATCGGCACGAGGTCGGCGACGTGGAAGAGGCGAGCAACTTCCTGAGGTCAGCCGTTCTTCGCGGCCACAAGGCGGCCATCATGGGTCACGCTGCCAGCAACGGGTTCGTCGTCTGGCTCACATCGTGGGAAACATCAGCTGAATATCCGGTTTGGCCTCCGCATGTGAAACCGGTTTTTGAAGAAGCACACCACGGTGTGCAATGTGCGGGGCAGGGAGACGAGCCACGGGATGGCTTTCGCGGACAGCCAATCCAGGAAATGGATCCGCCAGAAGCCTCCGTGGTCGGAAGACGCGGTGAACGGTACGTCCTCCAGGGGCCAGGGGTGAGCTTTCCCTGGGGCCGGGTGTATCCCGGGAGAACATCTCAACCTGATCCACTGGCCATGCATCGGATCGAGTGCCGGCGGCCCGAGATCTGTGAGTCATTGATAAGAGAGCTGGAACCGTTTCTCCGGCTTCGCAACCCGGCGTTGGTTCCCTTGCTGGACATTGGATATGATCCCGAGGCCGGTGCCGTGGTCCTTGTTACCGAGCCATTCTCGACGTACGACCTGTTCAGTCGCAGTGATGGTGGCGCTTCTTCAAGGAGGCCAGGACGTATTCTGCGCGTCATGGCCGAGGTGTCCGAGGGGTTGGCCGCCATTCACGGGGCTGGACTGATACACGGGAACGTCAACCCGTTGAACATTTCCGTCCGACCTCGTGATATCCACTGCCAGGTCAGGATCGCGCTCGCCGGCCTCGAGCCGGCAGAGAGGATCGCCTGGGAGGAACACATCGCCGATGAACGGATGCTCAGGGGCGATCCTTTATTCGAATCGCCTGAGGTGCTTGTGGGCGAGCCAGCAGGTGCTCCTGGCGACATGTACAGCCTCGGTCTTGTCCTGTATCAATGCTTCGCTGGCCATGTCCCCAATCTCAGCCTTGGCCCTATCGGCATGATGGCTAGCAGGATCAGGGGCAAAACGCCTCCCCTCCCCGAAGCGTCCCTTCCCTCGTACATCCGCAAACCCGTTGACGACCTGCTCGCGCGGTTACTGGTCAGGGACCCGGAGAAACGTCTTGCCGATGCACCTGCGGTTGCCCGAGAGTTGAGGCAGATTGCGTCAGGATGACCCCTCCGCCATGATCATCATCAGAAGCGATGGTCGCAACACACAAGGCCCGTCCCTCCCTACCCTCCCCCCTCAGTCAGAATGCAGCCACGTGCCCATGCGCTCCGTGCGGACGCCCCGTTCGCCGTTGGCCGACCACCAGATCAGGCTGGCCCGCCCCTTGATATTTGCCAGGGGCACCGTGCCCCAGAAACGGCTGTCGGCGCTGTTGTCCCGGTTGTCGCCCATGACGAAGACGTGGCCAGCGGGCACGGTGGTCTCGTCAAAGCCGCCGCGGATGCCGCCGGTATGGATGATGCTGTATTGCTGTTGGCCGAGGTGTTCCTCGAACGCCTTGCACTGCACCCTGCGCCAGCCGCCTTCCTCGTAGGTGTCGAAGGTGCAGGGCCCGGCGAGCTGCTTGCGCGGCACCGGATCGCCGTTGACCACCAGCCTGTTGTAGAAGTCCACCTTCACCCGGTCGCCGGCCACGGCCACGATGCGCTTGATAAAGTCCTTGGACGGGTCCTTGGGGTAGCGGAAGACGATGAGCTCGCCGGGGCATGGTTCGTTTAACCAGTAGAAGTACTTGGAGACGAAGAGGTGGTCGCCGATGACGACGTTGGGCGCGCCGCTGGCGCCCGGGATGCGGAAGGCCTCCACCAAAAAGATGCGCACGGCCAGGGGCACGATGATGCAGAGCCCCAGCGTCACCACGACGATGATCACAGCTGTGCGCGTGACGTTGCGCCCCGGCGCGGGCGCCCCCCCCCTTGGGATCCATGGCTACTTCTTGGTCTGCAGCCAGTAGGGCCAGTATGGCGAGTAGTCGGCGGCGCCAACCGGCTCCACGCCGGCGACGAACTTGTACTCGCCGTAGCGCGGCGGCATGACGTAGTTGCCGCGGAAGCAGACCTGGCCGCCCTTGGGGCTGGCCTTCTGCCAGACCAGACCGTCAGCCTTGCCGTCGGGCACCGCCACCTTGGTGCCGTTGTTCCAGCGGTCCTTGAAGGAGTAAATCTTGAGCCGGTAGCTCTTGCCCGCCGGCGCGGTGAGGCAGGTCCAGCCGGCCCAGCCCGAGGCGATGAGGAAGTAGTCCTTGTCCTTGGCGTGGGAGAGGTAGGACGACAGGCTGCCCGAGTGCGACAGCGCCGAGGGGATCTGCACCGTGGCGTCGGGGATGCCGTCCTTGTTGGTGTCCGCGCCGTCGTTGGGCTCGAGGTTGTCCCACTGGTAGGTCCGCAAAAACGGCGAAAAGCGCGGCGGCAGCGAGGTCTTCTTGTTCCAGGTGCTCTTGCCCAGGGCGTGGCAGTAGATGTTGCCGTCGGCGCCAGCGGAGATGATCTCCACGCGGCCGTCGTTGTTGATGTCCCAGATCGACCGCGGCTGCACCGAGGTGGCGGACACCACGAGCCGCGAGCCGGTGTTCTCGGCGAAGGCCTTCTTCTTTTTGTCCCACAGCGCCACGCGCAGCTGGCTGCCGCTGCCGTAGACGCGGTCGGGGTAGCCGTCGCCGTTGACGTCGAACAGCCCGAGGGTGGCCACGTCGGCGCCGTAGTCTTCGGGCTTGCCGTCGCGGTCCACGTCGGTGGTACCGGACCACAGCGTGGCGGTCTTGGACGGCGACCCGCTCAGGGGCTTGCCCGACAGGTCGAAGCGCCAGTAGCGCGTGGTGCCGGGGTTGGCCACATTGGGCGTGTTGGAGGTGAAGTAGGACACCCGAGTGCGGATCTCGTTGCCCACGCGAAAGGTGGAGTAGGTGCCCCCGGGGTAGAGGCCGGAGACCGCCGTGTTGAAGCAGGAGGCCGGATTGCAGTGCGCCTTGTGTGCCAGGGTCTTGAGGTTGGAAAACGCGGTGACGTGCAGCTTGCCTCCCCAGTACTTGGGCGCGTAGGACTGGGCGTAGCCGTTGCCGAAGACCAGCTCCGGCACGCCGTCGCCGTTCAGGTCGGTGAGCACGCGGCCGGCGGTGTACTCGCAGACCTTGTCCGGGTCGGCCACGTTGACCACGTTGGTGAACGTGCCATTGGAGCGGTTGAAGCGGAAGACCTTGGTGCCGGCGGACGCATCACACCAGCTGGAGGTGAAGAACTCGGGCACACCGTCGCGGTTCAGGTCGCGGACCATGAAGCGCGAGGCGTCGTAGACGTTGGTCTTGCCGCTGTAGGCCGTGACCGTGCCGTTGGCGTTTAGCTTGTAGAACCCGGGGCGGCTGCCGTTGCCGGTGAGCACCTCCAGGGTCTGGGTGGCGGCGCCGTACTTGTCGTAGTCGTCCACGTCGGCCACCGCGGCCAGGTTGCGGCTGTAGTTGTAGCTCTGGCCCGAGTACTGGTACAGCGCCTTGCCGAGGGTGTTGAGGATGGCGAAGCCGAACTGGTTCT
>PVBE011726370.1_pt1 | contig 21212 bp, 15 predicted proteins | sample 1631181 | NCBI WGS metagenome assembly PVBE01 (sample SAMN08397723, study PRJNA350692) | Marine metagenome, whole genome shotgun sequencing project. | isolation source: water | place: Pacific Ocean | collected 2012-04 | reverse complement strand
TGCCCCACGCTCCCAAGTTCCCCAAAATGTCCTCCTGCACGTCGCGCCGGGTACCACGGCTCTAGGCTCGGGAGAACGACTCCGACCATGACATCTTGATCATAGTCGGGCCCCGCCAGGACCGGACTTGCGCGCCACTTACGGCGACGCTCGGCCCGTCGGCGCCTCCGCGGAATCTGAAACCCAACAAAATGCCTGAAAAAGGCCCAATAAGAGCCGACACCCCGACGAGCACGCCGCCACCATCCCCACCTGGCCCGGACCTTGCTAATAGCGAGCGCGGAGGCTCTCGAAAACCATGTCGCTTTCCCACCCCAAGACTCGTTCCCTGCGCGGCTGCCTCGTAGGCGCTGCAGCAATGCTCGCCATCGCTTTCTATGGATCAAGCGGAAGCGACGACCCCAACGACCCCAACGACCCGAAACCAGGCGACGCGGACTACTTCGAGTCGGACAATCCGGCGCTGGGGTCCGGCGACGGCAGCGGCAACGGTGGCGGCGGAGAGATGGGCGCTGGGGAAGATGCCGCGGCCCCTAGCGGCGAGGCCGATGACGGCAGCAACAAGGAAGCCGAACGCGCCATTGAGGAGGCGGACATCATCCAGGTCCAGGGCGATAACCTCTACGCCCTCTCGCGCTACGGCGGCCTCAGCATCATCGACGTCTCGACCCGTGACCAGCTCGCCGTCACCGGGCGCTTCAAGAGCGACGCGATGCCCTTCGAGATGTACGTGCGCGGCGACATGGTCTTCGGCCTCTTCACGACCTGGGGCCACTACGTTTGGGTTGAAGGCGAGAACGGCGCACAAGACGACTGGCAATGGGTCCAGACAAGCCGCGTCGTCTCCCTCGACGTCTCGAATCCGAAGAATATCCGGATCGTCGGCGAATTCGAATTGCCCGGAGACATCTCCGACTCGCGCATCGTCGGCGATGTGCTCTACGTGGTCGCCTACGAGAACGGCTACTGCTGGCGCTGCGATGACAACGCGCAGACCACCGTCGTCTCCATCGACGTGAGCAAGCCGGAAGCGTTCACTCAGGTCGACCGCCTCACTTTCGAAGACGCCAACGACCAATGGGGCTGGAGCAAACGCAGCATCACGGTCAACACCGAGCGCATGTACGTCGCCGGGCGCGAGTACTCCAACGACGGTCGCGGCGGCTCCACGATCCAAGTCGTCGACATCTCCGATCCCGCCGGCGACATGAAGATGGGGGCCAGCGTCGAAGCCGAAGGCGAGATCCGTAGCCGCTGGCAGATGAGCGAATATGAGGGCGTCCTGCGCGTCATCAGCCAGCCCCCGAGCTGGAATCTCGACCTGCCTCCCGTGGTGCAGACGTTCACGGTCAATTCTTCCAACGACGTCAAGCCGCTTGGCGATCTGGACATGATCCTGCCGCGCGCCGAGCTGCTTCAAAGCGTGCGCTTTGACGGCGACCGCGCGTACGCCATCACCTTCGAACGCACCGACCCGCTCTTCACCATCGATCTTTCGAACCCGGCGACCCCCGTCCAGCGCGGTGAACTCGAAATCCCCGGCTGGGTCTATCATATGGAACCCCGCGGCGACCGCATCTTCGCGCTGGGCTTCGACAACGCGAACGACGCGGGCTCCCTGAACGTCTCCATCTTCAACGTCGAAGATATGGACAACCCGACCATGCTCGACCGCGTCAACTTCGGCGGCGACTGGAGCAACGTCGGCGAAGACCAAGACCGCATCCACAAGGCGTTCAAGATCCTCGAAGACCAGGGCCTGATCCTGATGCCCTTCAGCGGCTGGAACTACACAGAGACCGAGAATGGGGAAGGCTACTGCGGCGGCAGCTACGTCAGTGGTGTCCAGCTCATCGACTTCACGCGGGACGATCTGGACCTGCGCGGCGTCGCTGAATCCTACGGCCAAGCACGCCGCGCGTTCATTCACGACGAACGGCTCTTCACGGTCTCGGACGATCGCGTGCAGACCTTCGAATTCAGCGACCGTGACGCCCTCGCCAAGACCGCCTCGGCACCGCTAGCGCGCTTCGTTGGCGCAACGGCCGCAAGTGGCGACCAATTGCTTCGAATGGGACAAGACTGGTGGACCGATTCCGCACAGCTCGACGTGGTGAGCATCGAAGACGCGAATTCCGTCAGCGCAGCGGGCACTATCGACCTCACCAGCGCCCTCGGCGGAGACCGCTGCACGTCCTCACTCTCGAGCGCACGAGTCTACGCTGACGGTGACCGGGCCTACGTGGTCTACAACCAATGGGATTATAGCGAGGGCGGGCAGGGTCTCGGCGTCGCTGCCGTAGACATCTCCGATCCGGCAACCCCTACCCTGCTCTCCAACACCGACCTCGGCTTTTCTGCGGGATATTATTGGGGCGGCTACGGCTACGACTCGGTGATGAACTCCGGCCAGCGTTCGGTGCATATGGGCAGCACCCTCGTCTTCACGCGCTTTGACCAGGAGTGGATCAACAACAGCTACGTGATCACGGACGCGCATCTCCAGGTCGTTGACCTCGCGGATCCCGCGAACCCGAACGTTCAGCGCATCAACATCAGCAACACGAGCGGCCTCACCGGCCTGCACGTGGACGGCACGGACGTGCTGCTCAGCCACTTCGAGGCCGTCCCGAATCACCCCGGTCGCGTGCGCTTCTTCATCGACCGCATCGACCTGTCGAATCCGAGCGCGCCGCGCTACAAGGGCAAAGTGAACGTACCCGGTTCGCTCTTCGCCTACGATGCCAAGAACGGCCGCGCCGTGACGGTCGACTACCGCCGCTACCGCCAGCAGATGACCGCCGAAGACTGCTACAAGGACCACGGCGGCTATCTCTACTGGTCCGCCGAGGACGGCAGCCAGCGCTGGTCGGGTGGCTGGCAAGCGGGCGACATCGGCCTATGCGAGTGGGTCCGGCATACCTTCCGGCTCGTTAATCTCCAGCGCACGACTGCGGCATTGGAGGGCAGTCACGAGCTCGCCGAAGGCGCCCATATCGGTCAGGTCGCCGTGGGTGACGGAACGGCATTCGCGAGCATCAACAACTACTACGGCATGTACTACGACTGCATGGGTTGCGAGGGCTACGACAGCAAGCTGCGCTCCGTGCCCGTGCTCGTCCTCAGCGGTCTCGACGACGGCAACTTCGTCGTCGCGCAAGCGAACATCAAAAACGAGACGCCCTGGGGCGGCTACGTGCAAGCACTCGGCGCCTACGGCTCGCGAGCGTTGCTCTCCACCGGCTACAACGGCGACCTTGTCGTGTTGAACGCGGAGAATCGCAAGGCTCCCGTCGTCGAGCAGACCATCGACGTGGCCGGCTACGTGAGAGAGATCACCATCGCAAACGGCGTCGGCGTTGTCTCGCTCGGGTACGACGGCGTGGAGATGGTTGACCTCCGTTAGATCGAACGCAGGCGAATGCAGGGCGTCCTCGAACTTCGAGGCGCCTTTGCAGGCGTCTTGAATTCGACGACGCGTACTACAGCTGGATGTACTCGGTCGGCGCGCTAGGGCTTGGGCGTGGTGTTGAGGAACACCCCGGCGCCGGAGTTGGAGGCCGCCATGATGATATCCGGCAGCCCGTCACCATTCAGATCTTTGAGCGTCAGGCCCTTCGGATAGAACAAAGCGCCAGTCGGCGTCACCGAAGTTGATGGCGTGAAGCTGAGATCCCCGTTCCCCAACCACACGTGAATGAACGGATGGGTGGTCTGGGTTATGGCAAGATCCAGCTTCCCGTCGCCGTTCAAGTCAGCTGCGCGCGCTGCGCCCAGTGCGCTCTCGTCGTAACTATAGCTCTCAGCAATCGTGAAAGTCCCGTTCCCGCCGCCGCGCAATGTGAACATGCGACTATCGCGTTCTGCACTGGCCGCGCCAGCATAGAGCGCCACGAGGTCGAGGACGCCGTCGCCATCAAAGTCGCCTTTCACCAGCCCGCTGAGGCGCCGAGCGAGTCCCAGCGACGTGATCGTTTCCTCGTCGTAGTCGCCGTCGGTGTTCGCGGTGAGAACGCTGATGTCGCTGCCGAGAGGAGCGAGCTCAAACCCGAAGGGGGTGACGCCCAAAACGATATCCGTCTTCTTATTTCCCGTGAAGTCACCGAGCACGAGGGGGTCAGAGGATGCCGAGGAGGTCGTGTACTTGGCGGCGAACGTCCCGTCGCCATTTCCCTCGAAAAGAGCAACATTGTCGGTGTCGCCATCGAGCGCGAAGACGATATCGAGATGGTCGTGGCCAGCGAGCTGCCCGACCTGGATATCTGACACGACAGCACCGGCTGGGCCGGCATAGCTCTCGAACAGGTGGATGCTGCCATCCTTTTCTGGGAAAGCCACGACCAAGATATCCTCATAGTTGCTGATCGCTACCGCTACGTCGTCTCGACCGTCGCCGTTGAAGTCGCCCGTAACGGGTCCGACCTTCCAGGCTTTCTCGAGGAGGGTACCCGGCAACGCAAGGGTGCTCACCGGCGCCGAGAACGTACCGTCGTCGGAGCCTAGCATCACCAACAAGTTGGTCACGCCGCCCGGTGCGAACTTCAACGTCACGAGATCGGCAATCCCGTCGCCGTCGAAATCGCCCATTGCGACGTTCGTCGTGGGGTGATGATCTACACCCCCACCCCCTCCGTAGGTCGCCTGCGCAGAAAAACTGGGCGCGACGACTACGGGCGGAGTAGGCGTCGGGCCGTCACCACCGCACGCCAACGCGGCAAGCGCCGCTACGCCGCCCAGCAGGACTTTTCCAAGAGGGCGTAGGCGTCCCGTCGTGGTTCTCATGAGCATCGCCTGACCTCGGTCGCCAATGGTCGCAAGATCTGCGCGGCCCTTTCGAACCCATCTGGAAACATGTCTCAACTTGAAATGACCCCAAACAATCCGGTCTCATACTGGGACATCGACGAACGCGGTGGCGGCACGACCGTGCTACATTCTCCGTGAGGGGAATGATGGCGCGAGATATGGAAAAGGCCTCGAGCGAGGCCAAACGGATGCTCGAGATCATCACGACGCCGGAGTCTGAAGTTTCCCTCGAGCTGCGCCAGTTGCTCGCCGACGACACGGTCGCGAATTTCGCCGCGCACATCAACAAGGGGTTTCTCGAATACCGGAAATCCATGACCCACGCGGGGGACTTCGCCGTGACCGAGTGGGTGGGACAGGGCTCGATCATGCGCGACGCCCTCGGGCGCGAGTTCATTGATATTCTAGGTGGATATGGCATCTACTCGGCTGGAATTCGGCATCCGCGGATCGTAGAGGCGGTTAAGGGACAGCTCGACAAGACTCCCCAATACAGCCAAGAGATGCTGGATCCGTTGCGGGCGCACCTCTCCAAGGTCCTGTCGTTGCTCACGCCGGGGGATCTCCAATACGGCTTCTTCGTCAATAGCGGTACGGAAGCGGTGGAAGGCGCCATGAAGCTGGCCAAGCTCTATACGGGCAAGTCCGGCTTCATCTCCATGCTCAAGGGATTTCACGGCAAGACGCTGGGCGCTCTTTCACTGATGGGTAAGGCCGTGTTCCGGGAGCCCCTGCTTCCCTTATTGGAGGGAGTCCGCCACGTTGAGTTTGGAGACGCCGACCAAGTGGAGATGGCTCTCGCATCGGCGAAGGCTGTCGGTGACGGCATCGCTGCTGTGGTCGCCGAGCCCATCCAGGGTGAGGCCGGCGCTGTGGTTCCGACCGACGACTATTGGCCCAGGCTGCGCGATATTTGCGACCGCTACGACGTGCTTCTGATCGCCGATGAAGTGCAGACGGGCCTTGGCAGAACAGGAACGATCTTTGGCGTAGACAACTGGAACGTAACACCCGACATCATGTGCCTGGGCAAGGCATTGGGCGGCGGCGTCATGCCCATCTCGGCATTTCTTTCCACACAAAAACTCTGGTCCTGCATGGAACCCAACCCCTTCATGCATACCTCGACGACCGGCGGCAATCCCCTCGCCTGCTCCGCTGCACTAGCCATGATTGCGGTGCTCCTAGACGAGAATCTGGCTGGCCAAGCTCTAGAAAAAGAGAAGTACTTGCGAAAACACTTGGGCGGTCTGCAAGAGAAGTACCCCGACGTCCTCACCGATGTTCGTGGGAAGGGTCTCTTGCTGGGAATGGGGTTTCCGACCAACGAGATTGGCTACAAGGTGGCGTCAGGCCTTTTCAGCCGCTTCGTCCTCACGGCCGGGACATTGGTGAACGCGGAGACGATTCGCATCGAGCCGGCGCTGAATATCCCCTACGAGCTTTTGGATGAAGTGCTCAACCGGCTCGAAGATACGCTGAAGAACGTGTAGCGGCTGTCGCGTGCGCTGGTGGGCCTGGACACCTCCGAAGCGCATCTCGCGCACGCACCGGCTGCGTACCCAGACCTCGAGTTCGCGCGGCATGACATCACGCAAACCCCGTTTCCGGCGCCTACGGCTCCGCGCACACCGGCAAACGTCATCTACGCCCGCTTCTTGATGGCGCATCTTCCAAACCGCCAAGAAGTCGTCCGGACCTGGGCCGACCAACTCGCCCCGGGCGGCCTGCTCGTTCTCGAGGAAACCGCGCGCTTGCGCTCCTCGGATCCCATCCTGCACGAGTACTACGGCATTCTCGGATCCATGCAGCGCCACTACGGACAAGCGATGGAAGTCGGCGCCGAGCTTCCCGGTCTCATCCGCGGGGCTGGTCTCGAACTGCGCGTCGAACGCGCCGACGCGTACGAGGTCACGGCCGCGCAGATGGCGGCCCTGCATCACCTGAACATCAAGACATGGCGCGACGACGCCTTCGTGCAAAGGCATCACTCGGCCCGCGCGCTCGACCACCTCGAGCAGGAACTCGGCGCACGGGCTCGCGGCGACAAGCGATGCGGCCCGCTCGACGCGTTGATGGGCCGTGTTGTCGGCGTCAAAACCCGCTAGCGCGGCTGGGCTCTCGCTCACCCCGCAAGAAGCGCACGTCCGACCACCTTGAGTTCCAAGGTGGGCTTAACGCCCTCAAATATGGGCAACACCAGCGCATCAACGACGTAGCGGCTGATGGCATATTCCTCCGCGTAACCCCAGCCCCCGTGCAAGAGCTGGCCTTCCTGCGTCAGCTCCACGGCCACGTCGCAGGAGAAGAGTTTGGCTTGAGCCGCGAGGGGCGCCGCCTTGCGCTCGTCTTCGTCCATCGCCGTGGCTACGGCGTAACTGAACGCACGTGCCGCAGCGAGTTTCGCGACCATCCGGCCGAGTTTGTACTGCGTGAGCTGGAAGTCGATGATCGGCTTGCCGAATTGTGACCGCTCGTTGGCGTACTCGGCGCTGGTCTCGAGAGCTGCCTGCGCGACGCCGCACGCACGTCCCGATGTCTGCAAGCGTCCGGCTGCAAAACCGGCCATCTGCATGTAGAACCCGCGTCCGACGCCCGCTTCGCCTCCCACGAGGCTATCGGAATTCACAAAGTAATCTTCGAAGCTGAGCGAGAAGGAATGCATGCCACGATAGCCGATGGTTGGATCTGACTTCCCCGTCAACCGCCCTCCGCCCGGCTGCACGACTTCGAACTCGTGGGTGTCAAAGGGATCCTTCGGAACGATGAACAGGCTTAGGCCCTTGGCACCCTTCGCTGGATCCGGATCCGTCCGCGCGAGCAAACCGATGACGTCCGCGCGACCGGCGAATGTGCACCACGCCTTGGTCCCGTTGATGACGTAGCCGGCTTCGCCGTCGAGCGTTGAGGGCTCGGCGCGGCAGCCGACGGAGGCGACGTCGCTGCCGACGTTCGGCTCCGTCACGCTGATGGCCACCATCACTTCGCCGGAAGCCATCTTGGGCAGCCAGTACTCCTTTTGTGTTTCGGTCCCGCCGTTGAGCAGCGCTTTCGCCAAGATCTCTGGTCGCGTGATCAACGAACCGGCAGCCGCCAAAGAGGCGCGCGAAAGTTCTTCCGTCGTGAGCACCATGCCTTGGCTACCCATTTCGAGGCCGTCGTATCTCTCTGGAATGCACAGACCGAAGTACCCGAGCTCGCCGAATTTTCTGATGAAATCCTCTGGGATGATCTCGTCACGTCGATGGATGCGCTCGGCGTTGGGCAAGACTTCTCGCGCGCCGAAGGTTCGCACGGCCTGCCGGATCTCCTCGTGCATGTCGTCGAGCACAACGACGTTCCCCTTGGGGTCTTCGCCGATCCACGCGCCGATCTCCCGGAAGCGCGACTCATGCACCGCGGCTCGAAGCAGTCGTCTCGTGTCGTCGTCCAGAATCTCGTTGGCGTGCGCCTGACCGAGGTCAAGATCGTCCCATGTGGGTTCGAGCCGATGAAGCGCGCTGCGCACGAGTTCGCCCGTCGCGGCGACGACCACCTGAGTGAGCATTTTCGAGACTCGCTCGTTTGCCGACTCGGCATACTCGAGCAGTGCTCGGGCCGCCGCTAGCTCCGTATGTGCGTAGGCGACCCGTTCCGTCAGCACCTGGTGCTCGTCGATGTTTCGGCCCCCGACGGTAAGTCTGCGCGCGGCGTCCACGCACGCCTCGCTGACGGCCTCTCCAGCGCTCAGGCAGGCCCGCGCGTCTTCCAGATTCATCATGCTCGACATCCTGAACGCGCAGGGGAACACATCACGCAGCGTGGGTCGAGCCGAGGCTGCCGCGAAGAGGAAACGGCGACGAATGAGACGAATGAAGCGCAGGATTTGCTAGGGTCCCGGCGTGGCTCTTTCAGGCGTACGTGTGCTCGATCTCTCTCAGCTCGCCCCGGGTCCCTACTGCACCATGTTGCTGGGCGATCTGGGGGCGGATGTGCTCGTCATCGAAAATGTGCGAGAGGCGCCCAGCGAAGCCGAACGGCGAACGGCGGCGTACTTCGCGTTTCAGCGGAATAAGCGGTCGCTGCGGCTCAATTTGAAGCATCCGGATGGGCTGCAGATCTTCAAGACGCTCGCCCGCGATGCGGACGTCGTTGTGGAGGGCTTTCGGCCCGGAGTCGTGGACCGGCTGGGCATCGGCTACGAGGCCCTGCGGGCGGAGAACCCGCGCCTGGTCTACTGCTCCATCTCGGGCTATGGCCAAAACGGCCCCTACGCAAAAATGGCGGGGCACGATCTGAACTACGCGGCCATTGCGGGAGTGCTCGGCATGATCGGACGTCCGGGCAGCCCCCCCGCGATCCCGATGAATTTTCTGGCGGACTACGGCGGGGGCTCGCTGATGGCGGCCTTCTCAATCACGGCCGCGCTTTTTGCGCGCGAGCGCACGGGCGTCGGTCAGTATCTCGACATCGCGATGAGCGACGGGGCGATGAGCCTGGCCACGAAGCTGGCTGGGCAGTACGATCAAGGGGGCGTAAGTCCTCGACCCGGCGCGCACCGCATCAACGGACTGATGCCTTACTACGATGTCTACGCGTGCAAAGACGGCGGATACCTCGCGGTGGGACCCCTCGAAGCGAAGTTCTACGTGAACCTCTGTAACGCGCTCGACTTGGAGCACTTCGCGCGCTCACAAGACGACGAGAGCAAGCACGCCGAAATCCGCGCCGCTTTCGAGAAGCGCTTCTTGGAGAAGACGCGCGACGAGTGGTTCGCCGAACTCCGTGAAGCGGAAGCGTGCGTCACGCCCGTCTACAGCATCGAAGAGGCGATGCGCGATCCTCATAACCTCCAGCGCGGGATGGTCGGGAACGTCGAGGACGCCAAGTTCGGGAGCTTGCGAGAAATCGGCGTCGCGCCGAAGTTCAGCGCGACGCCGGGCTCCATTCGGACGTCGCCACCAGCACCGGGCGAGCACACCGAAGAGGTCTTGAACGAACTCGGCTACGAGGCCGATGACATCGCGCGCCTGCGAGCGGAGCGGATCGTATCCTAGCGCCAGCCCGTTTGCACTGTCCGCGCGGCAGGCCTACTTCACGTGTTTTCTGAAGTCCGGCTTGCGCTTCTCCTTGAAGGCGCGGACGCCCTCTTTGCTCTCATCGGTGTGATAGAAGAGCTGTAGCGACTGGAACCCTTGGGCGGCGATGCCGTGGATGTGGTCGGTGTCGGCGTTGAACGAACTCTTGGCGATGGCGATCGCTGTCGGGCTGCGCTCGATGATTTCGTCGCACCAAGCCCGAACCTCAGCATCGAGCTGGTCGCGGGGTACCACCTTGTTGACAAGGCCCATTTCGAGTGCCTCTTCTGCCGTGTAGCGCCGGCAGAGGTACCAGATCTCGCGGGCCTTCTTCTCGCCAACGATGCGCGCGAGATAAGCGGTGCCAAACCCAGGATCGACCGAGCCGACTTTGGGTCCGACTTGGCCAAAAACTGCCGTGTCCGCGGCGATGGTGAAGTCGCAGATCGTTGCCAGCACATTTCCGCCGCCGATCGCGTAGCCCTGCACCTTGGCAATCACCGGCTTCGGCACATTGCGAATGACCGCCTGTAGCTCCTCGATCGGGATCCCGATGGCGCCGCGAGCGCCGTCGTACTTATCCGTTTTTGCTTTCTGGTCGCCACCTGTGCAGAAGGCCTTCTCTCCGGCGCCAGCAAGGACGATAGCGGCTATGGAGTTGTCCCAGCCTGCGGCCTTGAACGCCTCGAGGAGTTCATCGACCGTGCGGCCGCGAAAGGCGTTGTAGACCTCGGGCCTGTTGATGGTGATCGTCGCGATCCCTTTATCGACTTCGTAGAGAATATCTTCGTAGCTCATGGTTATCTTCTCTCGTTAGGCATCGTTGGGCATCGTCTCAGCCATGCATCGTCAGGCCGCCAGACACGCTAACCACCTGTCCGGTGATGAAGCCAGCTTCTTCGCTGGCGAGAAAAGCAACGATTCCTGCCACGTCGTCCGGCTCGCCGACGCGGCGGAAAGGTATCGCCTTCTTGAGACTGGCGTAGATCTTCTCGCCCAACTCACCCTCGCCAAGGAACGAGCGAAAGAGTGGCGTCTCCGTGGGCCCCGGGCAGACGACGTTGACTGCGATGCCCGCGCGAGCGACTTCGCGCGCAATGGTCTTTGAGAAGCTGATGACGCCACCCTTGCATGCGGCATAGACCGATTCGCCCGTAGATCCGACGCGAGCCGCATCGCTCGAGATGTTCACGACGCGACCGCTCTTGCGCTGGACCATGCCCGGCAAAACCGTGTGATGCATGTTGAGGGGGCCGCGAAGATTGACGTCGATGAGCGTGTCCCAGAGCTCCGGCTCAGACTCGAGAAAGAGCATGAACCTGTCCATGCCCGCATTGTTGACGAGAATGTCAGTCGGACCGCTCTTCTCCTCGAAGGCCGCAACGGCGGACTTGCAGGCTGCGTGATCGGAGATGTCGCACTTGATAGCGAGTCCCTTGGCGCCCGACTTCTCGACTTCAGCGACTGTTTCTTGGGCAGCTTCCTCGTTCAGGTCGAACGCACCGATGACGACTCCGGCGTCGGCGAGCCGCTTGCAAATGGAGCGGCCGATGGAGCCGCCGGCCCCCGTCACAATCGCCACTTTCCCGTTTAGTCCGCGCATGGCGCGCGACCCTAGCAGGAACGATGAGGCCCGTCGCGATCATGTCTTATCCGCGTCGTCCCGGCGACGGACGTCGGGACGTCCACTTGGCAACGGTCACTTCGGAGGAGGGATAAGAAAAGTACGAACCGCTCGTCCGCATCCACTTCGCACGCGCCAATCGAACCCGCGACAGTGTTCATTCGAGAGCCCAGGAACCGCAGTCGAGGTTTCGCACAGCACGGCCGCATAGGCTGCGTTTCGACTCGCTGATTTCCAGCGCGGAACGCAACCTGCAAGGAGAGTCAAAAAAACCAAAACGCCTGGCCCCACCGCCAAAACACGGGTAATAAGCACGCGTGTTTACGTACAGACCCGCACTCGCTGCAGCCCTCCTTTCGTGCCTCGCCAGCGTGGGTTGCTCGGGCGGCGATGCGACCGACACGGACACTGGGTTCGAGAATGTGGCTGGCTCTGGCGGTGATGTCGGCCCCGACGGCGGAGCGGGCGGTTCCGACGGCGGTGACGGCGGTGACGGCATGCCCGGAGGACATGGCGGCGGCACGGGCTCGGAGGAGTACCCGCTTGATGACCTCCTAAGGATCAACGAGATCCAGACAGAAGGCACGCACAACAGCTACCACAAGTGGAGCCCGATCCCTCTGCTCACCTACGGTCACCCGCCACTCGACGAGCAACTCTCGCTCTACTCCGTTCGTCAATTCGAGCTCGATGTTCACTGGGAGGGCGGGAGCTTCAGTGTATTTCATTCCTTTGCAGACAAGCCGAGCACGTGCACGTCGTTGATCGAGTGTCTGACGATTCTCAAGACTTGGTCTAACGGGAACCCGGGCCATCAACCCCTCTTCGTCATTATCGAGCCCAAAGACGACCTCGACATTTCCAAGATCAAGAAAGAGCACTTCTCCGTGATGGAGGACGAAGTGCTTAGCGTATGGCCGCGAGACCTGATCGTGACGCCGGACGACGTACGAGGCGTCCACCCGGATCTACGCACAGCCATCACAACCGACGGCTGGCCAACGCTCGGAGAGGCCCGCGGCAAGATCCTCTTTTTCATGTTGAATCGTACCGACGACTACCTGGACGGCGATCCGAGCGCAGCAGGCCGCCTCTTCTTCCCCCGGGGCGAAGACGGCAGCGAGCCCTACGCGGGCGTGTTTACAGTCGAAGAGGCGCAAGGCAAGGAGGACGAGATCCGGCGCCTCGTCACCGAGGGCTTCATCGTCCGCACGCGCTATAGCGGCGGCGACCTGATCTACAGCGACGCACGCGTCGAAGCCGCCCTGCGCGGCGGCGCCCAGTGGCTCTCCGGCGACTACGAGCAGGACTTCAGCCTGCCCGACGGCTTGCCCTCGCGGTGCAACCCCGTGAACGCGCCGCCTGAGTGCTTTGCGGAAGCGATCGAATAGTGTCGGCGAGCGCCCCGCTCACCGCTGAACGTATTTGTGGAGTATGCCCACCCACGCTGGGCTCTCGATGACCTCGAGCAATGCCTGGTCGGCTCGCTTCCTCAGCGGGCTCCCAGGGGGGAACGCGAGCACGTAGTAGCCGGGATCGAATGTCTCGGACAGGACGAGGACCGAGCTAGCGAATTGCTTTTTTACCTCATATGCGAGCACGGGATGATCGTTAACGAACGCGTCGATCTTCCGGTCTTGCACCGCGCGCAGACCGTCTTCGGTGGTGGCGTAGGCGACGAAGCCAATACCATCATGCACCAAGTAGTCAGCCGCACTGGAGGAGTCGAGCGTGCCCACGCGCACGTAAGGTAGTTCTTGGGGCCCCTGAATGAGCGGTTGAAGCTGCCCCACGGTCAGGGCGGAGGCAATCATTCCCGTAAATGCCGAGATGAGCACGACGGACGTGAACATCCACGCAATCGCAACCACGCGACCTGGGATGGTGACGGGCGCACTATCGCCGTAGCCGACAGTGGTCATCGTTACCGCAGACCACCAGAAGCCCGAGCCGATACCGCGGCCGACGCCACCACCAAACTGCGCTGAATTCCTGCGTCGTTCGAAGACCCAAACGAGTGCCCCCGTGCCGAGCAGGAGGATGAAGAGCACCGCTAGGGTCTCGATAAACGGACGAGCGAGCACGCGTCCGAGCATGCTGAGCATCCCCCCGGGCTCGTCGGCACGGACCGCCATCGAAAGTCCTGACCCATAGAAGGTGTACGAAAACTCCATCTGGCTCGAGCGCTTCGCAGTCATCGCGAGGCTAGAAGCAGCAACATCCACTTCCCCCCTCCGCACGGCTGCCAACAACCCAGCCAAGTCGTACTCTTGGATGCGATACTCGAGGCCGAGGTTTGACGCGATTTCGCGCCAGAGATCAATGGTGATCCCCGCCCACTCGCCATTCGGAAGCTTGAACGCAAAGGGCGGCGCGACCTTCGTTCCCACAACGATCGGCGTGGGCTCCGGCACAGCGGCCCGCCCGATGGACGAAATGCCGATCACAAAGGCCAAAGCACTCAGGATGGCCAACGCTAGGCGTGCGCCGCGCCTCGCTCTGATGCGCATAGTTGCGAGTTAGCGGCATTCGCAGACTGAGGACAAGTTAGCTCCCTGATTATCCGGCGGAGCCGCAATGCGAGGGAATGCCGTCCGCGCTAGGCGCTCTTCGCTAACAACTGATGGGCCGCCCCGTGGGCGGGTGGGGACATAAAGGGTGGTCGCCTTCGCAATCGTTCAAGTCCGCGAGGTCACCTCCGCAAGAATCGGTAACCGCCGCCTCGCCCTCGCAGTACCACTCGGCCGCGGCAAAGCAGTTCATGAGTGCGGCATACTCTTCACCGCAGCAGTCTTGGTTGCGGACGATGTAGGTCTCGAAACAATCATTCGAGGATGCCGGGATGGCGCATTCCGCACGGAGAATCACATCGCAAGCGGCTTCGGTGACCCCTTCTCCCTCGACGCCCGAGCAACATCCGAACGTGAACGAAAGTGCGCTCGCAACGAGGGACGATTTGACGAGGAACGAGTATCGCAACTTCATGGACACGTGGGAACCGCTACCTAATCTACAGCCATCCGGCCGTCATGGGAGGAACTTCGGCCTCACCGCCTCCAAGTATGCTTCAACCCTGGTCCACCAGCGACAGGTTCGGGAACAGCGCTTTCTTGAGTCCGTCGACGGTCACGCGCACCCCGTCTGACTCGGGCGCACGTGTCCGGTCAGCCCACGAGCCGTTCGACGCTGGGTGGAGTTTTTCGCTGCTTCGGTCATCCGTCGCCACCACGACGACAACGGTCTACGCATGATTCTGCCCTCGATGGTATGAGCAGAGGGCTTCGCTTGACGCGGGCGTGGGACATGACGCGACCCAATTCAAAACCCTGGAACCGTGCTCTTGGAGGAGCCGCTTCCGTCATCTCGGTCGCGTCGGCTGCTCTCGTAGCGACCGTCTCGTTCGCCGCACACGCGGAGAGCTACGCACGAGACTCGATCAGCGAGGTCGGCAACGCCACGGTATCCGTAAGCCACGCGTCGGAGTCACTGTCGGCAACGTCCGATTGTCCCAACGCATCGAAGCTAGCGGAAGCGCTCGAGCCCTTGCTGAGCGAGACGAGCGAGACGAACGAGACCGGCGAGACGGACGACGCGGGCGCAACGGCGGAGCAGAGTTTCGGGGACATTTCCGTCCGCTGGTCGAGATCGGACGGCGAATACCGCGCGCGCATCGCCGTAGATGACGGGAATCGGGGCGAACGCCTGCTCGCGAGTTCGCACGAGTCGTGCGCCGAACTCGAAGAGCATGTCGTTGCCGTGCTTGCGTTATTGCTAGACGGGGACGGCTTGGAGCCGGCGACACGCGGCCCGGAGACGCCCGTTGAGCGCCCGCTTGAGCGCCCGCTTGAGCCAGAGGAGCCCGAGCCCGTGGCCGTGACGGAGGAGCCACCACCCGTCAGCGAAGATGCGCCCTTTCGGATCGGCGTCGCAGCGCTCGGCGGCATGACCGCCGGCCTAGCACCCGACGCGCTCGGCTGGCTGGGTGGCGAGATCCACACGGGTAAAGACTGGTGGCAAATCGGCGTCACGTTCTATTCGACATTCAAGAACTCCGTCCCCGTCAGCGATGGCAGAATCGATTTGTCGTGGATGGGCGCCACGCTGAAGCCCTGCGTGGTTTTCCTTGGCAGCGCGGAGAGGTTTCACGCCCTCGCTTGTCCGCTCTTCTCAGTCGCCGCCCTGCGGGCTGACGCCGTCGACTACGACCCTGCCGAGCCAAGCGTCACGAGGCCCTGGTACAGCGCCGGCGGGGGAGTCACCCTGGCGGGGCCGCTGCTGGGCGCCATCAAATGGACCGCCGACGCGTCCGCCCTCGTTCCACTGCAGCAGGAAAGATTCTCCGTTCAATCCCTCGGGGAAGTCGTAGATCTACCTACAGATGGCGCTGGTGGGGTAGCCTTTTGGCTCTCTGCAGGCCTCGGCGTGGAGATTTGGTGATGGGAACCGGCACCTGTCGCCACTGGATCAATACCCCATGATGCCCCCCACCCTTCCCACCTTCGAAGAAGCCTACGAGGCACACTTCGAGTTCGTGTGGAGATCGCTTCGGCGCTTGGGTGTTCGGGAAGCCGACACCTCTGATGCAACGCAGGATGTTTTTGTGGTGGTGCATCGGAAGCTCGGCTCGTTTGAGGGGCGCGCGAAACTCACCACCTGGCTCTTCCGAATCTGCCTGCACGTAGCGAGCGAGCACCGGCGCCGAGCGCACGTACGACGAGAGATCCTCGACGATTCTGCGTTCGAATACCTCGCCGATCCCGGACTGAATGCGGAGCAAATTCATGCAAAGAAGCAACATCTCCGCCTTCTGGAGCGAGCACTCGACGCGATGACCTTGCCGCATCGCACCGTATTTTTCCTATTCGAACTGGAGGGGCTCGCATGCCCGGAGATCGCCGAGATGCTTGAGATCCCCCTTGGAACCGTTTACTCGCGGCTGCGGAAGGCCCGCGTGAGTTTTGAGGGCGCCGCGCGAAAGCGTGCCCGTTTACCACTGCCCGCGCTGGCACAGGAGAGAGCATGAGCGATCCAAAGCGACTCGTGGAGTATCACGACGACGCCGACGTCCTCGGAGCGCTTCGCTGCGGCGCAGAGGTGGGCCCGCCCGCTGGGGCAAAGCGCCAAGTTTGGGCGGCGCTCATCGCGGGTTCCGCCGCGGCCGCAGCAGTGTCGACAACGGCAGAGGCGGCCTCTGGCGCGACCTCTGGCGCGACCGCTGCCGCCACCACGCCAGGCGCAGCGGGATCCGCAGGCGCGGCAGGCGCGGCCGGCGTGGGAAAGACGGGAACGCTCGCGTGGGCAACCATCGCCAAGTGGCTAGCGGTGACGTCCGTCGCCGGTGCGGTGGCAGTCGCGGGGCATCAGTTCTTGCTCGAGGACCGGGGACCCGTGGAGCGCGCTCGACTGCAGCAGGCTTCGGACGACGCAAAGGCGACCGCACCGGTCGTCGAGGACCAAGCGCTCGCGCTCGCCGAGCTATCCCCGACAACGGACACGTCGAAACCAGCCCCGAGCGCGATCCCATCAAAACTCGAACGCTCCAAAGCGGCCCCCACGACGCGAGTTCAACCCCCTGTCAAAAACAGCCGAGCCAACAAAACCGCCAACGCCGCGCACGCCACGAGTGAAGCCACCCTCGTCCTCAAGGCGCGACGCGCGCTAAGGAAGGGAAATCCCGAGCGCGCCCTGAAGCTTCTTCGAGCAGCGCCGGCGGTTGGCCTCCTCACTCAAGAGCGCGAAGCGCTGGAGATCGAAGCGTTGATTCAAATCGGCGAGACCGAGCTCGCTCGGCGACGGGCCGCGAAGTTCTCCAAGCGATACCCGGTCAGCCCCCACGCGGCGCGGCTCAACGGCTTGCTGAAATAGCCCGAAGCGGCCGCGTCAACACGCCCGCGTCAGCGCGGCTGCTGCGTCGACCCCGTATCCGTCGGATCCGCAACGCGCGCCCAGCCGTCACCGGTCGGAGCGATCAGATAGTACGGAAGTTCGACCGCCGTGTGCCAGAACCCGTCGTCGAGCTCCACGACGAAGGCGTCACGGATCCCGTTGTCGTCATCAGCGACGAGATCATCCGATGCAGCCGAGAACGAAACCGCCGTCCCGTCGGGTGCGATGGTGGGGTACAGCGACTCGGCGCTGGCCGCGTTCCCTCGGTCATCGAGGGAAGCCTGCGCGATCGTCCTCTCCAGCAGGTCCGCAACGAAGACCTGCTGCACCTCGGGCGCACTGGCGCTGCGATTGTTGAGGTAATCCTCCCCAGATTGGAACGCCAGATAACGACCATCCGACGAGAGGCTTGCCCACCGACCGGGGCCGATCATCCTTGTGACGTAGGGCACCCGGTCCATGTTCGCGACAACCAGATTGCCGTCGGACGAAAACGCCAACGTCGCCCCGTCCTCCGAGAGCGCGTTTCGGGAATTGAGATCTTTCGGCTCGCTCGGCCAAAATACCTGAGGCTCCGCGGCGGCGTCAGCGTTGAAATCGACGAGCCCCGTTTCGTAGAAATCCTCAAACGTCGGTGCCGACTGCCCCACTCCCGGGATCATTCGCCGACTGATGTACGTGAAGAGCATCGTCGTGCCATCCGCCGAGATGGCCGGCCCCGTAGTCGTCACGGGCAGCTGCTTGGACGATGTTCGCGCGAAGCCCTCGTCGATCGTGCCGGTGAGCCGATCGTAACGCAGTGGAAGATGCGAGGAGTCAGACGAAAAAGAATCCGAATAGCCACCAAAGGCGATGAAGCGACCATTTGCGGACAGCGCCGTCTGTCGAGGTGCGCGATCCACGTCGGTGACTCGCTCGACCGGCTGATCCGATGCGTGGCGATCGCTCACGTAAATATCGAGCGTCCACTCGCCGGGCGCGCCGACCTCTTGACCAAGCGGCGCGGACGAAATGAAGGAGACGTGGCGTCCGTCGGGCGTGATCGCAGGATCTTTTCCGGCAACCCAGCCGGGCCGAGCCATATCCCAACCACCGCCGGTGTACGCGCTGACCAACTCGGTCACCCCGGCGTCCCGATCGTGGATGTACACGTCTTGGACATCGTCGTTCTCGTCCTCCGCGACGAGCGCGGCGCCAGTCTCAAACACGACTTGCCGTCCACCGTTGGAGAGTGCCGTCACGCCCGTCCCCCGATGTCCGTACGCAACGAAGTCGGGCGCGGGCACGCTGACCCGCTCTATGACGAAGTCCTCATTGACGATGGGAATCGGCTCGATGTCCGGAAGAGAGTATCCCGAGGCGTTGGAGAGAATACTCAGATGTAATTCGTGCTCCACGTCCCCGTCGAGCCCCGCCTCGGAGACCCCGGTGACCTGCACTCGCTGCGGGGTCTTCCAGTTGAGCGGCGTGAACCGGAGGCTCCCGACGCTGAGAGCACCCTCGCTTTCGTCTGTCAGGGAGAGGCTGAGAACCACATCGGCAATCGGCTTCGCGGAGAGGGCTACGAAGATCGTATCGCTGACGCCCAATTCGTGGGTGCGAAGCGTTGCCGGACCAGAAATCTCGAAGCCAGACTCGGCGGACACAAGGCCGGCATCCCCCAAGGGGGTAACCGTGGAACCGCATCCACACGGTCCGAGAACGAGTAGTCCGGCTACGAGCCTATTCACGCCTGTCCCTCCGCCAAGTTCTGCAAGGTACTCCCCTTTTAGCGGACTCCCCCACCGGCGGCGAGGCTTGAGGCGGCCGATTTTGACAATATTGGGCAATTTTTCATTTTATTTTGATGGGATCGGTGAACGCCCGCCACGAACCAGAAGAGTGTGACGATGAACTCATGACGCGGGTCACAACGACCTGAACGGACCCGCAAACCACGGCCCGCTCAATCGTTGCAGCGGCCGACGTGTGTTCGCGCCTCTTTCCCAGAGGGTCGCGCCAAAGGAGAACGTGCGTGCAAAAAATGGCAAACCGAAAACGGATCGGTCGTGTGGCCTTGGCGGCCACCTTGTTTGGTGGAATTGGCAGCCTCGGCATCACGGGCTGTGCCGAAGAAAGAGACCCGATCAACAGGGTGCAGGCGAACGCTCTGCCCAAGTCGTTCTTTATAGGAGCAGACCTGGCGGGACCGGGCGACGACCCGTCGTTCTTCACCCACGGATTCGTCGTCGACCAATCGGAGAATCAGTCAACGTTCACGGTCGGTCAAGGCCCGGGTCTCGAACGCGTTCGCTTCGACATCACCGAGACGCATATCATCGCGTACCGCGCGTACCCGAATAGCGACGGCGCGGACGACCGCGGGCTCGAGGATCCGGACGGTGAAATCATCGCCGCGTACCCGATCGAGAAGCACTTCGACATTCGTTACGCCTACAACGCCGCGACCGGCGAAGAGCTGAACGTCGTCGAGGAAAACACGTCGGATCGCCCTTGGTACGAGCGCGAATACGTGCGCATCAACTGGGAAGTCACAAGCGTCGTGTCCCCCGTTTGGTCCGACGTTTTCTTTGCGATGACCTTTGACGGAACGACTCGCATCACGCCGGAGTCGTATTACGTCAGCGATCCCAACGACGAAAACGCCCCGCACTTCGAGCTTGAGAACGGCTACTTCGACGTCACCGCGAAGATGTTCGTCGAGCCCGAGCCGATGGAGATCTGGGGCATGACGTTCCCCGCTTGCTTCATCGAGGGCCTCTTCTCAGGCACCGCTGTCAACTCGTGCGGCCCCTCGGACGCGTTCGTCCGTCATTCCTTCGTTCGCGTCGATAAGGTCGACAAGGATAACGATTTCGAGCCCTTCGAAAACTCCCGCGCGAGCCTCGATATCCTCGCGAACATCGGCGGCAACGGCGACGCGCGTGCGCTCGGTATGTACTCGGCCCCGCGGATGAGCTGGGACGCCGGCTACGGGTACACCGATGAGAACTTCCATCGGTACATGTACCAGCACAACATCTGGGAGCAGAGCCATCAGACCGTAGGGTCCTGTTCATCCGACGACGACTGCAGCGCCGGCAGCGGTAGCATCTGCCTCGCGTCCGGCACGTGCAGCGTGGGCTGCCTGAACGACAACGCCGGCGACGGGGACGGCAACGGAACCGACGACCAATGCGAGAACGCCATCACGGGTTACGCAGGCAGCACGGGCTCGCAATGCAGCACTCGGGACCGCTGCACCATCCCCTATCGCGACCGAGAGATGCGTCAGGTTGCCTACTGGGTGACCAAGGAGACCCCTACCGAGCTTCAAGACCAGGTGAACGAGGCTGGCGACGTGACCGAGGTGGGTGCGACCGAAGACGTGATGCGTTCCTGGAACCAGCTCTTTCGTCACGCCGCGGCCCGCGCCCGCGAGGTCGAGTGCCGACGCACCGGCGACGGCAGCCGCCAAGATTGCCACAACCAGTTTTTTGACGGCAAGGAGATGGTGTCATTCGGCGCCTGGGATATCGACAAGTCCAGCGACCCAACCGATATCGTCGTCACGTGTCATAACCCGGTGCGATCCTACGACCACGAGGTCTGCGGCGCGCCCGGCGATACGGCACGACTGGGCGACGTCCGTAAGAACTGGCTCATCTATTGGCCCCACGCGTCGAACGCGCGCTACGGCGGCGTCGTCAAGTGGAACTCGGATCCGCTAACGGGCATGGTTGTGGGCGCGACGGCGACCACCATGGGGCGCTCGGCGACTTCCGCGGCGGCTCACTTCCGCGACGTCATGCTCGTCGCGACGGGAGAGCTCAGCTGGAAGGACATCACCGACGGCACGA
>PVBE010528240.1_pt1 | contig 21228 bp, 16 predicted proteins | sample 1631181 | NCBI WGS metagenome assembly PVBE01 (sample SAMN08397723, study PRJNA350692) | Marine metagenome, whole genome shotgun sequencing project. | isolation source: water | place: Pacific Ocean | collected 2012-04 | reverse complement strand
GAGGCGCATCGGCAACGATGCGCGGGTGGGGCGGGGTAGACGCCTATGGACAGCGGCTCTTTCGATGGCGCGGTTTTGTGGGGAACTCGTTTCTGATCTTATCAGAGGAGCCGAGTGGCACGCTGGACGAAATCGGCGCCACCGGGCAGCCCCGCCAACTTGTGCTCAACAAGGTGGATCAATTGGAGCGGCAGGACGATCTGCTCTGCTGGCTCCGGGATCATCCCGATGCCTTGCCAGTCAGTGCCGAAACCAGAGAAGGACTCGACCGCCTGACGGAACTGGTTCGTGATGCTTCGATTGGTCCGAAGATTGACCTCGCCGTGACACTTGCGACTCGCGATGCACGCGCTGTCGACTTTCTGGAGCGACGCACCCCTGTGACGAACCGCGAATATGGCGACGGAATCGTGACGATTCAGACTTCGCTTGGATTGAGGCAGGCCAGTCAATTACTGTCCCATACGCGGAATGCGAGAGTGGGCGAAATTCTTCTGTCCGAGGCTCTCTCGACACTTTGGCCTCCGCCTACCGTTCTTGGTGATTCATGCAGAATCCCTCCGCATCGAACTCATGAGTCAACGTCATCCTGGACGAGCGAATGACGAAGTCTTCATCCGGACTTGATCGTTATCAAGGCAATCTTGATCCATCCTTGCTTGCGAGAGTGCGATCATGGCGTGAGGTTCCCGGGCTTTCGCCACTGTTGGATTCGTTGAACGCACAGCATCGCCCGCGACGTTTTATGGATCATTGGGTTGAGGCGCTTGTAGCGGATCGATTGCACCGTCGTGGATGTGAGTTGCAGGTCGAAGTCGAAACACCAGCAGGTCGGACATGCGACTTTCGCGTTCGGCTCGACGGGCTGGAGTGGTTTCTGCATGTCAAGCGGCTCGACGAAGGGGATCGAGGCGAACCCAGGCAGCTGTCAATCTCTCCTCGACTGCGCGTGCTCGAGCAGATTGCTCGCCCATTCATGGTTCGCATCCGCTGGGCCGAGGGAATCGACGAGGACTTGATGCAGGAGTTCGTGGAGCGGGCGAGCATCTTTCTGGAGATGGCGAAGATCGGAGATGAGCTCACGGTCAGGGATGAATCGGGCCTGGAACTTGGCGCGGTCCGTGTTGTCGGATACTGGGAGGGACGGACGATCTCACTGGCGATCGGACTTCCGTCCGGCTTTATCGATGAGACACCACGCATACGAAGGCTTTTGGATCGCGCCTATCGGCAGTTCATGCCTCGCGCGGAAAATGTTGTGCTGGTTGTCGGGACGCGGCCGGCTGAGTCCATCGACTTTGAATCTGCCTTGCTTGGCGCGGCCGAAGAACGATGGGATACCCATCCGGCTGGCGGCGGCCGAGCGGCAGTCGGGCGAGCGGGGGATGGATTCTGGGCAGGAGGAAGCCGGCCTGAGAGTACGATCTGCGCGTGGAGCCACGCCTCGTTGGCGTCGCGGACGCTGGAGATCGACCTGCGTTTCCGCGATGATCCACGACCGAACCCGGTGTTGGCGAAACAGGTCAGCACCCTATTTGTCGACGCTCACTATTGAGAGGACTTGATTCAGTATGCACGATCCACGGATGACCGATCTGGCCCGCCTCTTGGCCTCGCACTCGACGGCGTTGCAACCCGGCGAGCATGTGCTCATCGAAGCATTTGACATTCCCGATGCGATGGTGATTGAACTGGTGCAAGCCTGCCGTGATCGCGGCGCACATCCGCATGTCGCCTTGCGATCCAATCGCATTCTCCGATCACTCGTTGAAGGTGGGGCCGATGCTCAATTCGAAACAGTTGCGGCCAGCGACTTGGACCGAATGACTCGGATGGATGCCTACATTGGTATGCGAGGGGGCTTCAACATCAATGAGATGGCCGGCGTTCCAGCAGATCGGATAAAGGCATGGGGCTCCCACTACATGAAGCCCGTCCACTTGAAGCAACGAGTCAATCACACGAAGTGGTGTGTTCTTCGATGGCCAACCGCGTCAATGGCTCAGTTGGCCGAGTCGTCGACGGCATCCTTCGAAGACTTCTACTTCAATGTCTGCACGCTTGACTATGCGGGAATGGCTGGTGCGGCGGCGGCACTGACTGCTCGAATGAACCGAACAGATCAAGTGCATTTGATGGGTCCCGGCGATACGGACCTTCGGTTTTCAATCAAGGACATCCCTGCAATTGCGTGCACCGGATCTCACAACATTCCTGATGGCGAGTGCTTCACTGCTCCCGTGCGTGACTCAATCAACGGTGTGATTCACTACAACACGCCGAGCGTATATCAGGGGCAGAGTTTTCGAAACGTACGGCTTGTGTTCAAGGATGGTCGAATTGTCGAGCACGACGCCGAGTCTGGCGGAGAGCATCTCGCGGCAATCTTTGATACCGACGAAGGAGCTCGCTCGGTCGGCGAATTCGCGATTGGGTTTAACCCATACGTGCGTGAACCAATGATGGACATCCTCTTCGACGAGAAGATTGCCGGGTCACTTCATTTCACTCCTGGGCAGGCGTATGAAGACGCCGATAACGGCAATCGCAGTGACATTCACTGGGATCTTGTTTTGATCCAGCGACCGGAATACGGCGGCGGCCAAATTGAGTTTGATGGTGAAGTGATCAGGCAGGATGGAGAGTTTGTCGTTGACGATTTACTTCCACTCAATGCCGAGAATCTTGTCGGCTCATGAAGCCGAGGGCCGGCGGTGCCGTTGAGTTCGAATTCGGAGGACTGCTGGCAGAACTGTCCACGATGCGGCCAGCGAAATCAGCAGCCCGATCACCATGACGATTGCAAGTGATTGAATGCCCCGGTGCTCTGCGAGCATGAGGGATGCGAATCCAATCACAGTGGTCGTCGTCGTCAGGAGAATGCCGGTTCCGGTTCCTCCCCACAGGCCGGGCGGCCGCACATTTGGGTTGCTCAACCACCTGTGTACGACATGAATGCCACTATCAACACCGATGCCGAAGATCATCGGGAGCACCATCAAGTTTGCAAAGTTCAGGTGCAATCCGATGAGCCCCATGAGGCCGAACGTGCCAGCAAACCCGACGATGACTGGAAGAATGGCGCAGCACGCGTCGGCGAGTGATCTAAAGTCAAACACCAAAAGAGCCAGTACGGCTACAAACGCGAGTCCGCCGGATGTCGCGTAGGCCCGGACGATGAGTCGAGAAGACTCAAGAACTTGAACGGGTGGTCCAAGTATGTCGGGAGCAACGCGGCGGACGGCAGTGACGAATGCGTCCAACCGTTCTGGTTCGAGGATCGAAATGTCCCCTGTCACTGGTGCTACACGAAGCAGCCACTGCCCATCACGCCCTACAAATGATGATTGCAGCAGCGGGGGAAGATCTGACGGAGCAGGGTTCGCTGCATCCAGAGCCTGAGCAATATATGAAGCGGCTTCAGGTCTCTCCTGAGCCCACTGGCTATTGAGTCGATCAATGCGTGCTGTTCGTTCCGGTATGTTTCGGTCAAGGGCATGCCAACTCTTGACAGCATGGTCAAGAGACTCAACCAGCGGTATCAAATCAGGGTGCGTTGGTGCCTCTCCCCGTAGCCTGTCCCGAAGCGTACTCAGAACGGTGGGCACAAAACCGAGATTGGTTGGTGCAGATTTCGGAGCAGCGGGAGTCTTTAACACAGCGGCGATATCCGCCTGCCGCGCTGCAAGATCTGGCGGAAAGAGCATTCCCATGCCGCCAACGTCTTCAACTTGATCGAGCGTTCGTAAAGATGAGACGAGTTCGGGAGCTCGCTGCGGCGATGTCATGACCAGGCCGCTCCAAAGATCGGCGCCGGGTTCAGCGGCGAGTTTCCGTTGCCATGCGACCGCCTCGAGATGTGGCGGCTGGAGATTCATGATGTTGGAGTCATACTGAAGTCGGGATGACAGGGCCACCAGAGCGAGTGTTGCGATTGCGGCGATTGTGAGCATCAACTTGGCATGCCGATGCAGTGGTCGAACAAGACGGCGGAGGATTCCGGCTCCGACTGGTCTCATGACCGCGAGGTCGTTTCGCCAGCGTGCTGAGAGTGTCAGCATTGCTGGAAAGGCGCTCATGATGGCAAACAGGCACAGCAAAACGCCACCAGCGGCGATGATTCCCATCTCGGCGACACCCAGAAAGGCGCTGAATGCCGTACAGCCGAAGGCGGCGGCGGTCGTAATGGCTCCCGTGACGAGCCCGGGCCCGACATCTTGGAATGTACGTGCCATTGCGTCGGGGAGTGTTTTGCAGTCCTTCTCGATGATTCGTAGCCTCGCCACGATATGCAGCGCGAAGTCAACACCGAGGCCGATGAGAATTGCCGAGAAGACCATGGAGAGCAGTTGAAGGTGCCCAATGGAAATGACGACCCACGCGAAGCTCCAGGCGATTCCGATGAGCAGCGACGTCGCGGCCATCAGCGGAAGGCGAATACGACGGAACACGCCGATGAGCATTGCCGTGACCAGTAAGAAGGCGACGATCGAGGCGACCGTGGAGTCCTTCGTTGCCTGCTCCGTTTCGTCCGACTCAATTGCGGGAATACCAGTGATTCCCCATGAAGTTTCATCGAGCTGTTCCCGCTGCAGCCATTGGGAGACGTCGCTGCGAACCGCATCAAGACTGTTCGCGAGACCAGCGATAGAATCCTCTGCGGGTCGGGCCAGCGAGACCATGATCAAACGGATTCGTCCAGACGCTGTGACAAGTGGAGTCCAGCCCTCACGCAGTGGGTCGAGCAGGCCAAAGTGCACGGGGTTTCCTTCGAGCGAGTCGATGTACGGGCGAAGCATGTTGGTGAGTGCGGCGGCATCCACCTCCGTGGAATCGCTCTCTCCTTGAAGCATGGTGAGGAGGGCATCAGCAGCCGTTGCCGCCGCTGCAACGCTTCGGCCACGATTCAACTTTGTAAGCGTGTCCTGGAATACCTCCGTGGGGGCCACTTTCCATAGTCGCGGGCCTGTGGAGGCGTTCGCAAAGCCTGCATTGGCAGCATGAATCTCGGGCAGGGTTCGGAGGTGTTCGGCAAGCCGGCGGGCTGTGTGGTCGACCGCTGAATCGCCAGTTTCGCCTTCCAGACAGATGATGATGTCGTCCCATCTGGGAAAGTCTTCGCGATACTCAGCGTACAACCTTGTCCAGGGCAGGTCTTCGGACAAAAGGTCGTTGCGGTCGGCCTTGATCTCGAGACTTGTGACGGCGAGGAGCACGGATACTGCAGCAAGAAGGCTGCAGACCCAGAGCGTCCACGCAGGATGCGTTGTGACAAATCGGCCCCACTTGCGGAGCAGGCGATCTCGAAGACGACGATGCATTGAGGGTGGAGGCTATCAGGGCGGGGGTGTGCCCCGCCCAAGGTGGTGCGAGGGGGAGCATTGTCCCACCAAACCGCATGATCAGACCTCATGCAGCCGGGCATGCATCACTGCGGGTATCCCGCTTCAGTGGGGCAAAGTCCGTGACGACCAGAGAAATGACACAAGGGAGTCAGGACTTCATGGAACTTCGATTGGGACACTTGTTAGTTCGAAATGGGATCTTGGAGTCGTCGCAGGTTGATCGAGCATTGATCGAGCAGGACCGAACCGGCGAGCCGTTTGGAGCCACCTGTGAGCGGCTCTTTGGTATCGATCCTCGCGATGTGGAACGTGCCTGGGCCGATCAATATGCGAGTCTTACGCAGAAGATCTCACTGCGTGACGAGGTGTTGGATTCAGAGGTGCTGTCACTCCTGACTCGTCGGCAAGCTTGGCAATTCGGTGCGATGCCGATTCGTTGGGATGGGGGAGAGTTGATGGTGGCGACGACGTCGGACTTGCTGGTCCGTGCGCATCGATTCCTGAGCGGAACCCTCACCTTCCCTGTGTTCTTCGTCATGACGAGCCGGGAAGATCTTGCCGCGACCCTTCAGCGGGTCTATCCACTTCCTGGTGGGGCCCTGCCCTCAAGCGAGGCTGGCCGCGGACGAACTGCGGCATAAGCAAGCACAGCAGTCTGACTGAGTGGCCTGCGCGAGCGAATTTGGCTGCGGCCTCCTCACTCCTGAGGCTCTGCAGATCGCTGCCGAGAGTGACTCAGTGCTCTACGGTTGCTGCACGGAGCGAATCCGAATAGGCTGCCCCAACTCCGGCGAGGTAGCTCAGTTGGTAGAGCACGGCATTGAAAATGCCGGTGTCCCCGGTTCAAGTCCGGGTCTCGCCATTGAAAACGCCGCCCCCAAGGCGGCGTTTTCAATAGAGCGGTTCGCAAAGCGAACGCCGCTACTACTCCGATCCCCCAAGAAGATCCTCTCTTACATCCTGCAACACCGGAAATGCCGCTCTCCAGGCCCGGATTGCATCGAGGTCCAAATCTGCAGAGATGACCGCAGCCCGATCGTCTCCCTCGGCCAAAACGACGCCTTGAGCATCGACGATGAGCGATCCACCCGCGTAGCGAAAGTTCGGGTCCGCTCCGGTCCGATTGCATCCGATTACGACGGCTTGATTTTCAATCGCGCGAGCAATGAGAAGTGATCGCCAGTGGTCTGCCCTCTGCTCGGGCCAGTTTGCGATGACGGTGAACACTTCCCCCCCTTGGCGCATCCCTGCCCGAAAGGCTTCGGGAAACCGCAAGTCGTAACAGGTCAGCGGGCACAGCACCGTTGTCCCGATATCGAAGGTCTGGACGCGATCGCCCGGCACGAAGACGTTGCCAGCATTTCCCAGCGTAAACGAGTGCATTTTCTCCGCGATGCCGATGAGATTTCCATCCGGTCCCGCCAATCCCGACACATTGCGTGCCTCGCCGTTCGACCCCCGCATGGGCCATCCGTGGACGACCCAGCAGTCCAATTGCTGGGCGAGCCTGCACGCCCACGCCTGAGATCGATCATCGATGATCCGATCAAGGGCGAAACTGAACCCGACGTCGGCGAGTTCGGGCAGAACAACCAGATCGCCGGCCTCCGGGGGAGACTCGGCCAGCATCTGCTCGATGTGGGTGTGATTGGCGTCCTTGTTCTCCCAAGCGATGTCGAACTGGACGCAGTGAATTCGCATGGTGAGGAAAGGGCGACCGACGGGATTTGAACCCGCGACATCCTGGACCACAACCAGGTGCTCTACCCCTGAGCTACGGTCGCCAGTGCAGCCCGGCAGGGTACCCGGAGCCGGGCAGCTCAGCCACATCGGGACACCGCTTTTTCAGACGTTGGGGCCAGTGGTTCGATACAATTCCCTCCTTTGCTTCATTGCGGCCGTGTGGCTGAATGGGGCAAGCAATGAGACTGGAGCCGAGGCATGACCACCGCCACGACATCGCCGCTTGAGTTCTCCACAACGGTCCACTCGAATATGCCGGCCGCGTGGTTGATCGAAGAAGCACTTCGCCGAGGCGAAGGCATGCTTGCAGCCAACGGCGCCTTGGCGGTTGATACCGGGGAGCGAACAGGTCGTAGCCCCAAAGACAAGTTTCTGGAGGACACGCCCGGTATTCATGACAACATTGACTGGGGTGCTGTGAACCGTCCAATTTCGCCGGAGCGGTTCGCCGAGTTGGAGAAGCGGGCTCGCCAGCATCTGGAATCGAGAGACACCCTGTACCGATTTGATGGGTACTGCGGCGCGGACTCGAGCCACCGACTGAAAGTGAGTGTGGTGACAGAACTGGCATGGCACTGCCAGTTCGCATCGACATTGTTCATCAAGGCAGACCCCGCGGACTTGAAAGGCTTCGATTCGGATTGGACGATTCTCAATGCGGCGACATGCAAAGTCGACGATTGGGAGGAACTCGGGCTGAACGGTCCGGTTGCGATTGTTCAGTCGCTTGAGCAGAAGAAAGTCGTGATTCTCGGTACCGAGTATGCGGGCGAGATGAAGAAGTCGATCTTCTTTGCGATGAACTATGACATGCCCGACGCAGGTGTGTTTCCGATGCACTGTTCGGCCAACGTCGCCGAACGCGATTCGTCTAATGTGGCACTGTTTTTCGGGCTTTCAGGTACAGGGAAGACGACGCTCTCAGCCGATCCCGATCGTCCACTCATCGGCGATGATGAGCACGGCTGGTCGGACAGTGGCGTCTTCAACTTCGAAGGGGGTTGCTACGCAAAATGCATCAAGCTCTCGGAAGAAGGCGAGCCGCAAATCTGGAACGCGATCCGGTTTGGATCGGTTCTTGAGAACACAGTCATTGATGAGGGCACGCGTGTTCCGGACTATGACCGGACAGATAAGACTGAGAACACGCGAGTGACCTATCCGGTGGAGTACATTCCGGGCGCGTGCATTCCGTCGATGGGTGGGCATCCTCAGAACGTCATTTTCTTGACTGCTGATGCATTCGGCGTTCTGCCGCCGGTGTCGCTTCTGACACGTGAGCAGGCCATGTACTACTTCGTGAACGGATATACGTCAAAGCTCGCTGGCACCGAGGCAGGCGTCACCGAGCCAATGCCCAACTTCAGCCCGTGCTTTGGTGGGCCGTTCCTTCCGAGACCGCCCATGGTCTACGCGGAATGGCTCGATAAGCGTGTGCAGTCTCAGGACGCCAACGTGTGGCTGCTCAATACCGGGTGGACCGGCGGAGCCTACGGCACCGGTGAACGATTCAAACTGGCGTGGACTCGGGCATTTGTAGCCGCGATTCTGGACGGCTCTTTGAAAGATGCGAACTGGACGCCGGATCCGATCTTCGGGCTTCGAACCCCAGATTCGTGCCCGGGCGTACCAGCCAATGTTCTGACCGCGCGGAATACCTGGGCGGATGCCGAGGCCTACGACCGGGCCGCTATGGATCTTGCAGCCAGGTTCCGGGCGAACGATGGCACCTACGAGCTTTCGGATGCTGTCCGTGGAGCGGGACCGAACGCTTAGTCCGAGGCGGTCACGCTGGCCCCTTTTTCAAACGATCCGCATTCTCCTCAAATTAAGAGTCTCGCTGGCTCGAAGACGAACCAGCGGGGCTGTAGCACGTAATCCACTGGTAATGAACGGATTGCGACTTTTTGGAATGTCGACCACCTCATTCGGCAGTTTCGGGCACCCACCACAAGTTTTCTTGCGATTGAGATATCTCCTTGTCGCTGCTGGTGATAGGTGAGCAATCGGAACTGATCGCCGATGCCGCACAAGGCCCTAGCTCTACGAAGGTCTGAAATTGAAGAGTGTCTTTGGGGGGAGAGCGATTCAGGGCGAAGCGACAAGGTAACACTTTGCAGAGGAAAGATTTACAGGACTTCAGTCGAATGAAATAGGCGGTTTGTGGAGCCGTCTTAGCGGCTCACACAGTCCCTTTATGGGTTCTTTCAGGATTGTGCCGGGAAAGAGGGATATTCCAATTATTTACAAAGTGAGGGTTCTATCCATCGTTCTTGAAAGATGACGGAGCCTTGGTGAACTGTCTCCTTGAACGAACCGATGCACGCTGCGGGACATAAGGATCCCGCACAAAGCTGACACGAGGATCTCATACCGATGACCATGTTCGATAAAGACGTATTTACCACCGGCGAAGTTGCCAAGATCTGCAATGTGGCCGCCCGAACCGTGAGCAAGTGGTTCGACTCAGGGCAGTTGCAGGGTTACAGGATTCCAGGTTCAAAGGACCGCCGGATCCCAGTTGCCAGTTTGATGCAATTCATGAAGACTCACGGCATCCCGCTGGACGGACTGATGTCCGGATCGACCAGAGTGCTGATCTGTGACATGGATGACAGCGTGTGCGAAGCACTGAGTACTGTCTTGAAACAAGAGACAAACTACGAGGTGCATACCAGCAGCGACCTGTTCTCAATGGGGCTTGAATGCGAGCGATTCCGTCCGCATGTGCTGCTTATGGATGTCAACGTTCCAAACTTCGACTCATCAAAGTTCATGGCCTCTATTCGTTGTGTTGACGACCTCAGCGCTATGCGAGTGATCGCGATGAGTGGCAGCCTGACAGATGGGCAGGCTGCATCGCTAGAACGGAGCGGCTTTGACGGCACGCTCCGCAAGCCCTTCACGGTCCGTCAGGTCATTGACTGCATCGAAGCAGCCTCCGCCTTTGTCTGACGTTTCGGGTACCTCTTAAACTATTCCGTAGGAGCCCCCAAGGGCTCCTGCGGTGTTTTTGGCTCCACGGCTACCATGCCCACGTGCGAATTGCCGTCCCGAGATTTGATCCCATCGTCGGCGACATCGTCGGTAACGCCCGACTGATCGTTGAAGCCGCTGAGTCGGCGGTAGCTGCCGCCGCTCATGTCCTGCTTCTCCCCGAGTTGGCCCTGTGTGGATATCCGCCAAGGGATCTGCTTCTTCGTGGTGACTTCGTTACCTCCTGCGAGCAGGAGATCGATCGCCTGGCGCGTCAGCTTCCATCAGAGCTGCTGGTACTGATAGGTACGCCAATTCACGGAGGAGGCAATGTTCTGCACAACGCATTGGTCGCGATTCGCGATGGCGTCCAGGTTGCCGTTGGGATCAAACGCTTGATGCCTGACTATGACGTCTTTGACGAAGACCGATGGTTCACGCCGGGCGGCTCAGCGACGATCGTTGAACATCGGGGGCAGCGGCTCGGCCTGCTGATCTGCGAGGACCTTTGGCAGGGAGACGATGCGCAGGTCACGACCTATTGGCCCTGTGATCCGGTTGCCGAACTTGCCGCCGCGGGCTGCGATGCTGTTGTTGCATCTTCCGCAAGTCCATTTGTGTGCGGTAAATCCGCGCGGCAGGTGCAGCGAGTATGCAGTGTGGCTCGCCAACTCGGTGTGGATGTCGTGTCTGTCAACCAAGCGGGTGCCAACGACGATCTGGTGTTCGGCGGCGATGTGATCCACGCAGGCAGTGACGGATCGTTGCGTCCAGGAAGGCTTCCGTTCTGTGGGCGGGAACCCGAACTCATCGTGAAACTTGGCGCCGCGCCGATTGCGAGTGAGCCGACATGGGGGGATGACTTCGATATCGCATTTGCTTTGCGAGAGGCCATCCGTGGCTACGTCGGAAAGACTGGCGTGCATGGGGTACTCCTGGGTTTGAGCGGTGGCATCGACTCTGCTTTGACAGCAACGTTGGCGGTCGCGGCGCTTGGCCCTGATCGAGTCCGGGGTCTTGCGATGCCCTCGCGATATTCCGCCGACGTCAGTTTGAGAGATGCGCAGGCACTTTGTCACTCGCTCGGGATGAGTCCGCCCGATGTCATCGAAATCGAGTCGGTTCACCTGGCAATGCGTGAGACGCTGGCGGCTGGAGGCCGGTCCGTCGTCGATGGAGATCTGGTCGATCAGAATCTGCAGGCGAGAATCCGCGGCCAGATCCTCATGGCAATGTCCAATGAACTCGGTTGGCTCGTCCTTCCCACCGGCAATAAGTCCGAGTTGGCCGTCGGGTACGCAACGCTGTATGGAGACATGTGCGGCGCGTTGGCGGTGCTCGGTGATGTTCGAAAGACCCAAGTGCAATCGATGTCGGTCGCTATCAACGGATCACCTGAGCGTCTGGGGCTTGCAAAGCCGCCCATTCCACTCAGCACAATTGATCGGCCGCCGAGTGCCGAGTTGGCGCCGGACCAGTGTGACCAGGACAGTTTGCCTCCATATGAGGTCTTGGATGCAATCATCGAACACATCGTGGATCACGATTGTTCGGTAGCCGAGACAGTTGAGGCAACAGGCCTCGATGCTGAACTTGTTACGGCGTGGGTACGCCGAATCGACCATAATGAATTCAAGCGTTGGCAGGCGGCGATCATTCCCAAGATCTCGCGGCGGGCATTTGGGAGGGGCCGCCGCTGGCCTCTTGTCGCACGAACCGTCTGACTGCAACTTCCACCACTTTCCTTCCCCCCTCGCCGGTACGATGACACCATGCCCATCCGCCCATTGCCACCGGTTGTCGTCAATCAAATTGCGGCTGGCGAGGTTGTTGAGCGGCCCGCGAGCGTCATCAAGGAAGTCGTTGAAAACGCACTGGATGCTGGCTCCACTCGCATCGAGATTCTGGTGGAGGGTGGCGGCATCGAGCGGATGGAAGTCGTGGACGACGGGTGCGGTATCCCCCAAGATGAGCTTCCGCTGGCAATCGCATCGCACGCCACGAGCAAGGTGGCGGCCCTCGATGATTTGGAACACATAGCAACGATGGGATTCCGGGGCGAGGCGCTCGCGTCCATCGGTTCTGTGGCGAGACTTGAGATCCGCAGCCGCGTACGCGGTAATGATGTCGGCGGCGTAATTATTGTCGACCACGGTGATGTGGGAAGTGCCGAGCCGGCTGCGTGTCCACCTGGAACGCGGGTGAAGATCACAGATCTCTTTGGCCGCGTGCCGGCCCGGCGCAAGTTTCTGAAATCTGCGCAGGCGGAGACGACTCGCATTCGGAGAGTGGTGCGTGATCTTGCTGCGGCGAATCCGGATGTCGGATTTTGCCTTGTTTCTGAAGGGCGTACGCTCCTGAACTTCACAGCGTCGGACGCCGTTTCGCGGATCAATGCGATTCTTGGCAAGGAAGCCTCGAGTCAGATGCTGGAGGTCGATCTCAGCCGCGACGGCGTTTCGATCTGGGGTCTGGCGGGACGTCCCGATCTTGCAAGGCCCACAGCGCAGCATCAGATCCTGTGCCTCAACGGTCGCCCCATTGTTGATCGCAGTCTTCGATTTGCGATTCGCGAAGCCTATCGGGGCCTTATCGAGCCGAGCCGACATCCGACCGTCGCACTGTTCTTAGGCGTTCCGCCGAACCGGGTTGATGTCAATGTGCACCCGGCCAAGACCGAAGTGCGTTTCCGAGACGACCGTCTCGTGTTCTCAGTGCTCAAGCGAGGCCTTGAACAATCGCTCCTGAAGGCCGATATTGTTCCGCCTCTTCGGGTGTCTGCTCCAGAAACACAAAGCGGAGGTGGACATCGTCCACTCTTTGGCAGTGGCCAGAGGCACGCGGAATCGGGACTTCTCGCTGAGCAAGCCCGAGAAATTCTGGCAGAAGCGTCGCCGCCGAATGATCCGGTGTCGATTGTCGACTCGGCCCGACCGGTGATACAAGTCCATCGGATGTTTCTTGTGACAGAAGATGCCGATGGCGTTCTCATTATCGATCAGCATGCGCTGCACGAGCGTGTCATGTTCGAGCGTCTGCTTGAGCGGATTGGTTCAGCGAACCTACCCTCGCAGCGGCTTCTTGTTCCGGAGATGGTCGACGCCTCTGCCGATGCGATCGAATCCTTGGAGAGTTTGGGAGCCATGCTGACCCGTCTCGGTTTTGATGTTGGCGCCTCTGGACCCGGAATGTTGGCCATTCACGCTGTGCCGTCGCTGCTTGCGGAGCGGCGAGTCGATATCGGCCGGTTCATGGTCGACCTGCTTGACCGCGCGGCCGACCTTCGAGCGGCGACGGATGAAGAGACTGCGCTGCGGGATGTACTGGACATGATGGCCTGTAAGGCGGCGATCAAGGCTGGAGACTCGCTCAACAGCCGCGAACTCGCTGACCTTCTTTCGATGCGTGAGCAGGTCGAGCGGTCGAGCAACTGCCCCCACGGAAGGCCGACGACGCTCAGGATTTCGATCGAGGAATTAGAGCGGCGGTTCGGTCGTCGGTAGGCGCAGTCAGCCGCCGCTGACTGGGGGGATGAGTGCGACGGTATCACCGGGTTCGATGATCTGCGTCGTCTGCGCATAGGTGTTGTTGACGGCAACTGCAACCGAATCCTTCATTTCGGCGACGGCAGCGTGGCGTCGCGACGCCTCATCGAGGAGGGCCGCAACAGTTCTTCCCTGTGCGGCGTCGTAGGATTCCTCTCGAGTGCCGATGCGATCGGCCAGAATAGCGAAGTACTGCACAGTGATGGTCATGGGAGTCTCGTTGGTCATGGCCAGGGGGCAAAGGAGACACGCTCGCCAGCCGGAGCGTGACTGGTCTGCGGAAGGCGCACAATTCCATTCGTCCCGGCTGCGTGAACAAGGTCGCCTGATCCCTGCCACTTCGGGATCGATACGTGGGTCGAGTCCTTCAATAGTGCAGGGCGAAGTAGCGTGCGGTTGGGGTTGGACTTGGCGTCTTCCGCCAACTCGACTGATCGCCAGTTGGGTCCCGGCTCGATGCCGAGGTACTTCTGGAGAATGGGAGTGAGAAATACCGCGGCCGTCACGAGCGCCGACACGGGATTTCCGGGAAGGCAAACGACGGTGCATTCCCCCAGCGACCCGATTCGGAGGGGTTTGCCCGGCTGCATTCCAACGCCGCTGATGAGCCACTGGCACCCCAGTGACTCAAAGGCGTCAGGAAGGTAGTCGTGCCGGCCCGCGCTGATGCCACCGGTCGTCACGATCACATCACATGAGTCAGAAGCTCGCCGAATGGACTGAGTCGTCGATTCGAGATCATCTCGAAGGTGCTGGTGATGCTCGATCCGACCGCCGATGCGTCTGACCAGTGCACTCACCATCGGCCCGTTGGAGTTGCGAATCTGATGCGGCGCTGGCATCGCTCCTTCCTGGACAACTTCATCACCGCTGGTCAGAAGGCACACGCGGGGTGCACCGCGAACCGACAGTGCCACATGTCCGGCCATCGCTGCGATTCCAATCTCGGCGGGGCCGAGCGACGTACCCGGGCGAACCAAAACGTCGCCCGCCACTGCGTCACTTCCCTGTTGGTGTATGTGTCTCCCCGAAACAGGAAGATCGCCGTCGATACGCACGGGGTCGCCACGGTTGGTCAACTCGAACGGAATGACGGTGTCGCACGGATCGGGAACGGCGGCGCCGGTTGAGATTCCGATGCAAGTGCCCGGAGGGACATCGATCGCTTTCACTTCACCGGCGCGGCGGGCGCCCGCGATGGGCATGGATTTTGAGGCCGAAGCGTGAACGAACGCGTACCCGTCCATCGCCGCTCGATTGAATGGCGGAAGATCTCGATCAGCAACCAACCGCTCGGCCAAGACACACCCCATGGCTTCGTCAAGAGATCGGGTTTCCGTATTCGTAAGCGGCAGCGATAGCGACTTCACGAGGTCGACAGCGTTGTCAAATTCAATCAGTTGCGGCATGGTCCGGAGAGGGTAGCACTCGCGCCGCCACTGTGATCAGTTGCTTGGGATCATTAGAGGAATCTGCACGTCACCAGTCTGGAGCATGCGCCTCAAGTACGGTCTACACATGCCGCAACTTCGGCCACATTCCCAGTGGTCACGAATGTCGTCGAGAGTGGTTTCTTCCCGGTGCCGAGCCCAATCCTGAATGTCGGCGAAAGTCACCTCGTGACAGACGCACCGATCCACCATGGGTTGAGGTCGCGACGGGGGCAGAGTCACTTTGGTTCCCTTCCTGAACAGATCAGCGAGGATCATACGCGAAAGCGTCGTCAGAAAGAAAACCATTGTTCGGCCAATCGAGCGAGTCGGTAAGCCAACTCGGGAGCGCTTCCCAATGGGCACCTTGGTATGGGTTCCGCCGCGTCGACACATGACCATCAATCCATCCAACGTTGCTCGCCCCCTCCGGGAAGGACTGTCCGCCCGCGTAGGCGGTGTCGTAGCCGCTGCCAGCATTCACGGGCGAACGCATGAACTTGTTGACGCCACCAAGTCTTCCACCCGTTCCGAAAAGCGCTGTTGTTCCAGTCCTCCTGCACTGGGCCAGTGTCAGTTGCTTCAGGCCCTCGAGATTGGATTTCTCGATGACTAAGTCCCAAGCCCCCAAGCCAGTGTCGGCACCGTTCGGAGTGCGAGCTTCGGCGGCGACAAAGGCGACGTTGTAGTTGTAGCCGGTCACCGGGTCGCCCTCCCAGCCTGCGAGCGCCGTGTCGCAGGTCGGGCATTGCAGCACCTGAACTTCACCGCCGCGATCGGTAAATGCCCATAGGGGACCGGGCCGCACAGTGCCGCCTGGTTGGCGCCACCAATCCCATGCCCGCACATCACCGCTAGACGCGTTGGCGTCGGTGCCGTGCAGGAGCCCCGGCGGGAATCGGCCATTTCTCCCGATGGCATACTGGATGGCGGCTCGCGTCAGTTGCCTGAGGTTGGTTCGGCAGTGAGTCCGTAGTGATGCTGTTGAGGTTGTGTGGAGCGTAGGGATGAGGATACTCATCAGCATGCTCAGGATGATCAGTACGACAACGAGTTCGATGATGGTGAATCCGCGTCTCGTCATGTCCATGCCTTCAAGACCACAAGCAGGTCATTGACGTCGGTTGTGCTGTCACCGTTTGCATCGCCGGGGCCGCTGGCTGCTCCCCAGTCACCAATCACCATCAGTAAGTCGTCAACACCGACAAGGCCGTCGCCGTTGAGGTCGGCCGGGTTCCAAGATCCAGCGTCGACAACGGCATCGACTTCCACAGAGAGGAAGGCGTCTGCTGATACGTCGATACGCACTGCCGTTACGGCGCTGAGTTCAGCGCCCCCGATGTCAATACCGACGCCTCCTGACGAACCGTCATACAGATCGAGAAGTTCATCGTGTCCAAGGCCTTCGGCATCGGCAACATTGAGCGTGGGGGCCATCGCTTTGGTCGAGTCGGATGGCACGAGCCCCGGCCATTCGTCATATGGACCTGCGTCGAGCCAGCCCAAGGTTGGCCATGGGCCGTCAGCGGTGACATTGTCAAGCAGCACCCAGTCGGAGCCGTTTTCGCTCAAGGAAATACTGCCACCATCGGCGCCAAAGATGCCACCGCAAACTCCAGTGGGCCATGCGAGATCGATGAAGCCTGCGTTTCCGAACACGATCATGTCGACTCCAAATGGGTTGTCGGGGTCGTTGAGAATCGGTGGATCAAACACAACGGTGAGCGAGCCGCCAGCACCGATCGAGACGATTTCATCAGGCATCCATGCTGGCGAGAACGGAGAAACCACCATCGGCGTTTCGGTGCCTTCGCCGGTCCAGCGAGTGGGGGGGCCAAGTGCGGCAATCGGGTCGTCGTATCCCGCAACTCCTCCGACGCCGGGATCGAACTGAATGACGGTGTCGGCCCACGGGTCGGCACTGACTGTCAGTGCTATGAGAGCACAGAGGGGTAACTGCATGGGAATCTCTTTCCATAATCCCAATTCGCGTGGGACTACTCCTGAAACTTCCCCACGCGGCGGGGGATATTCGGCAGGGGGATCACCTGGAGTCCTCGGGTGAGCAATACCTGCCGACCCGATTCGCGCAGGCCGAGCATGAATCACCTGTGGGCAGGTTTTCCGGCTCCGGGGCCGCTGCTCGGCCTTCCCACTCAAGAGGAGCAGTGGCGGGTGGGCAGCGGGGCCACAATGGGCCTTCCCGTTACGGCGGCGCGTCCGCGGTGGCCTTTCACCACACTTCCCTGAGACGCCATCGGTGATAGTGGAGCATACCATGAGGGAAGGTCCCACTCTGAGCCCTCTACAGGTTGCCGAGGCCCGTTCAGGGGGCTATCCTCGCTGACTTCACCCGCTTGTTCCCCCTGTTGTGGGCCTTATCAGGGAGGGGCAATCACTCGGAGCCAGTATTCATGTTCATGCGTAATCGATTTGCCGCGGCCTCGCTGCTCGTGGCCTCCATTTGTTCCTCAATGGGGCTTGCCGCATCGACGGACGCGTCCCCGGCAACATTACTGGAGGACTTCGTGCACTACACCCTGACCGCTCAAATTGAGATGGCTCAGGCCAATGGTGAGGCACTCCTCAAGAGCGGTCTTGATGCCGAACAACTTGCTGCGCTCGTTGACGAGCATCCCCGAATGAGGGATCGATTGCCAGTGGCAATTCGCTGGGCCCGAGAAGTACCCGCGCTGGAATCTGTGGCCGCATCGATCGAATCGACCGTGGAGCAGGGCCGACTTGATCTTGCTCGCGATGGCGGTCGGATTGACGAGGCCATTGAGATGCTCTCCGGCACACGTCGCGCTCGGATGCTTGCCCATGATCGTCTCGTGGAAGCGGGCGAGTACGCGGTTCCGACAATGCTTCGACGCCTCGCGAATCCCGAGACGACGCCGGATACGCAACTCGGTGTGACCAATACGCTGCCGGCCCTCGGTCGGGAAGCGGTGCTTCCACTCTCGACGGCGTTGGCTCAGGTGCCCGAAGAGCAGCAGGTCATCATTATCAATACGCTGGCCGAGATCGGATATCCGCACGCAGCGGCCGCCATTCTCGAGACTGGTAGAAGTGAGAACGTCAGTGAGGTTGTTGCTGCCGCATCGGCCAGAGCACTCAAGCGACTTGGCTGGGACTCTCCTGAGTCCATAGATCTTGCTGGACTGCACGTTCAGTTAGCTGAGGACTACTTGCGACAGATGGAGCATCTTCGCGCCCGCCCCACCATTGTGGTCGATTCTGATGGGAACAGGCGTGAGTACCAGAACATCTGGCAGTGGGATCCACATGAGGGTCTTGTGACTCTATTGGTACCTACGGACCTCTATTGGCCTGTGATGGCTGTGCGAAATGCAGATGCCGCAAGGAGTTTGCAGGACGACAACGCAACAGCGTTGGCAATGTTTGTTGCTGGAAATCTAAGGATTGAAAATCGCCTCGGAGATCGCGACGTTTCGTTGCCGGTCCCTGAACTGGAGCGAAGCCCCGCATTCCACGCGACGGTCCATGGGCCGGGAGTTGCTCGCGATGTGCTCATCATGGCAATTGATCAGGGGGATACGGAGATGGCGAGAGATGCCTTAGCGGCACTCGCTCGAACCGGTGGAGCCTCAAGCCTTCTTGGTGGGCACGATCGTGAGCCAATGACTGAAGCGTTGAATTACCCGGATCAGCGTGTTCGGTACGACGCGGCGCTCGTTGTTGCGCGTGCGATGCCCTCGCGGGCTTTCCCTGGAAGTAATCAAGTCGTACCGCTGCTCGGCGCTGCTGTGCGGGGCGAGTCTGGTCAACAGGCTGCGATCGCCGGAGGTACTCCCGCCGAACGGGACGCTGCTGCGGAGAGGCTCAATGCCGCGGGTTATCAGATTTCCGCTGCAGGTGGGACTTGGCAGGATGTCGCAGATACCGGCAAGGGCGGTGCCTCCGACCTTGTCTACCTGATGGTCAAGGGCACTGGTGATATTGGCGCCGTGGAGCAAGTGACAGACGCTGGCATTCCCGTTGTGATGGTCGTTCCTGAGGGCTCACTCACGGAGATTCGCACTGCTGTTGTCGGTCTTCCTGAAGTGGGAGTGATCAAGAGTGGCGCATCGGATGCCGCGTTTGCATCACTCCTCGACTCGCTTGGTCTGGGTGAGCCACTGAGCGACGGCGACCAACGCTACTACGCCGCGGAAGCAATTTCGGCATTGCGGGATCTCGCAATGACGAAGCCAGCGGGGCTTGATGTGACCGAGGCAACGGAACTCCTCAAGCAAGGATTGACCGCCTCCTCGGGCCCGAAGCAGTTGATGGTTGCCGAGGTTCTCGCTCTTCTGAATGATCCTTCGGCCCAACAGGCCCTCGTCAATGCCTCGCTGAACGCGAGCGATGAATTTCAGCAGATTGCGCTTCTGGACCTCGCGGCAGCATCGGTCCGCCGATTTGGCGATCGTGTTTCGGCGCGGCAGGCAGCGGATTTGAGGAACTTCATCTCACATGCGCGTGGTGATGTGGCGGACGCCGCTGGGCGACTCTACGGCGCCCTCGATCGCGGAGATGCTACTGCGAGCGTAGAGACCTCAGGCTCCTGACCGGTCACCCAGTCGGTATCCTCCCGCTTTCAGGCCACCCTAGCTCAGTTGGTAGAGCGGAGCTTTCGTAAAGCTCAGGTCAGCGGTTCGAGTCCGCTGGGTGGCTCTTTGATCACCGAGTTGTCGGCGCCGCGACACATACATCAGGAGGGCTCACCATGCCACGGTTTCGGAATGTCCGGTTGTCGAGTATTGCGGTTCTGACGGTAGTACTTCCGGCGATGGGCCAATCGCCAGCAGATGCGGGGCCACCGACTGCTGAGGCAATCGTGGAGCGATTCATTGATGCCACAGGTGGGCGAGCAGCGTGGGAATCGCTGACGAGCATTCGCGGTCTCGGGACGATTGAAGTAGTCGGGGTGCCCGTTCGTGGCTCCGTGGCGATCTATCAGACTGCCGAGGGATTTCGGCGTTCGGTCGATGTGGACGGCGTAGGTGTGCAGGCGACGATTCGTCGCGGGGCTGAAGCTTGGAATGTTCGCGGTGACGGTTTGGTCACGGCGATGGAGGGTGCTGAACTGCTGAAGATGCAGCGTGACAACTCCTTCAATCCACTCCTAGACCCGTCGCAGATCTACGCATCGCTGGCGGTCAACGGTGTCGAAGAGGTTGCGGGGGCGCAGGCATGGGTCGTCCGCTGTGTTCCCGAGAACGATCCAGAAGCCGAAGACCTTCGATACTTCGATATGGAATCTGGCTTGCAGGTCAAACTGGTTCAGCGGGGATCAGGCCAAGGGGCCGCGATTCCGACCGAGATATTCCTTTCGGACTACCGTCCGGTTGGTGAAGTGCAATTCGCGTTTGAAACCATGATCGTGGCCGGCCGGGGCCGGATTCAGATCTCACTGCAGGCCATGCAGTCCAATGTGTCGATTCCATCGTGTCTGTTTGAGACGCCCGATGGGAACATCATCAAACCATCCGCCGAGCAACCTCGTCAAGTTCTGGAGGCCTTCATGAAGGTGGATGTCAATGCCCTGACTGCATCCCAGGTGGAGAAATGGATAGAGCGGCTCGATGACGCACATCGCCGGATTCCAAAGGGCTCACCGCAGGCCGAGGCCATGGGCAACGTCCTCCGCGAATGCCGCCGCGCATGCCATATGCGACTGCAGAAGATTGAGGAAGCGGGCGATGGTGCCAAGGAAGAACAACCTTCCGGAGGCGAGCATCCTACTGGAGCGGACCACCCCTCCTGATGCACGCGGCGTCCTCGCCAACGAGTTCGATAGATCAATTTGTGGTTGCGAAGGCTCACGATACGTTGCAAGACAAAGTTCTGGCAAGACTATCGCTGCTGCGGTTGTCGCCGTGCCGGGAGCGGGTCCACCACGTTCCTTATGCGAGACCGAATCTCCTTCCCCCAAAATGAAAGGCGGGTGCCGGTCAGAGACCGGCACCCGCCGCTAGGTCACACTGAGATCAGATCAGATCACGGGGCGCATCCGAAGTCGGCGATCGCGGCGAGCAGATCGTCAACGTCATACGCTCCGCCGAATCCGTTGATGATGCTGAGGATGTCATCGACATCTGTGTCACCATCACCGTCCACGTCACCGACGCAACTGCTCTCGCACTCATCCGGGACTCCGTTTCCATTGGAATCGTCGCTGGT
>PVBE010936512.1_pt1 | contig 21236 bp, 17 predicted proteins | sample 1631181 | NCBI WGS metagenome assembly PVBE01 (sample SAMN08397723, study PRJNA350692) | Marine metagenome, whole genome shotgun sequencing project. | isolation source: water | place: Pacific Ocean | collected 2012-04 | reverse complement strand
GAACCCCGAACCTAGAGATTAAAAGTCTCTTGCACTGCCATTGTGCTACGGGCCCGGGCCTTAGTTACCACTCGGCGGCGGCTGTGTCTATGCCTCTCCACACCGCCCGCCCCGTCCCAGTTCGTGGGGGCAAGCACCTGACAAAGCGAGCGATTTCAATCCTGCTTGACTTTCGCCTTTTCTTCGCCTAGGGTCTCGGCGTCACCCTCATAGGCCCCGAGCGCCCCCGAACGGGGTGCTCGGGGCCGAACTCCGAGACAAGCCGACGAGCCAAACCAGTCAAACAGATGAAAACCGTTTGAACCGTTTGAACCGTTTGAACCGATGAAAAGGAGATCTCCCATGCGAATCGAAATCATCCCGACACAGGCAGCCGCAAGCACGGGCCCCTCGGCGCGGCCCCACGTCGGGCAAGAAATCGCGCCCCATCGGGCTTCGCGTTCCCGAACTCCGGTTGCGCTGAGTTCTCTTCGGGCCGACCCCGTACGTCAGAGCCCCTTCTCCGCCGCTGCCGTGACCCCGGTGCCCGTGCGCTGGGATGTGGTTCGAGGCTAGAAGGAATCACGATCAAGGAGCCGTCGGCTCCGACGATCCCCCGACGTTGCCCCCGGCACAACCGGGGGAAAGAGCAAAGGGCGAACGGGAGAAAAAGCAACGAGGGGAAGAGGGGAAGAGGGGAAGAGGGGAAGAGGGGAAGAGGGGAAAGGGCATAAGGAAAGAGGGGAAACGAAAAAGGGAATAAGAAGAAAAAGAAAAGACTTCCTCACTCTTTCCCCGCGAGCCAGCCCTCCCCCCTCCTTGGCCACTTAGCCGCTTGGCCGGAGGCGACCTCGACGATAAACGACCTCGGTGGAACACGACCTCGAATCAGATCCGAAGGGCCGGGGCAAGGCGGCCCTCTGGATTCGCTCTTCCGCGCTGGACCATTTCCGCAACGCGCGGATCACACCGCGCTGAGGCCCCGGGGCGACGCCCGACGGATTAGCTCAAGAATGGGTCGCTGACCTTGATGATCTCGTCCCGGCCCGGGCCCACGGAAACGAAAGCGGCGGGCACCTCCACCAACGCCTCGATGCGATCCACGTAGCGCCGCGCGTTGTCGGGAAGATCTTCCATTCGGCGCACACCGCGGATGTCCTCATCCCAACCCGCCAGGACTTCGTATATGGGCTCGGCCTGGGCGACTTCCTCGAGGGTCATGGGAAAATCCTCGGTCACCTTGCCGTCGATCTTATAGCCCGTGGCCACGGGCAGATCGCCGAGGCCACTCAAGACGTCGAGCTTGTTGAGAGCCAGATCGGTGAGACCATTCACGGTGACGGCCTCGCGCAACAACACGGCATCGAACCACCCGCAGCGGCGCGGCCGCCCGGTGGTGGCACCAACCTCGGCGCCCGCCTGGCGCAGGGTCTCGCCGCGCTCGCCCTCGTCCTCGGTCGGGAAGGGCCCCGCGCCCACACGGGTCGTATACGCCTTGGTGATACCGATCACCTTGTCGATGCGCGTCGGACCCACCCCCGAGCCAGTACAAACGGCGCCGGCCACGCAATTCGATGAGGTCACGAAGGGATAGGTGCCGTGGTCGATGTCGAGGAAGGTCCCCTGGGCGCCCTCGAAGAGCACGCTCTTGCCCGCTCGCAAGGCGCGGTCGAGAATACGCCCGGTGTGATCCACGTAGGGCTCGAGGCGCCTGCCCCACTCGGTCAGCGTGACCAGCAGTGCATCCACATCGATGGCCTCCCCACCGTGGTATTGAGCGAGCTCGAAGTTGCGGCTACCCGCGGCCTTCTCGAGTTTTTCGCCCAGCGTGTCGGGGGCCAGCAGGTCGGCGACCCGCACGCCCCGGCGCGCCACCTTATCCTCGTAGGCGGGGCCGATGCCCCGACCCGTGGTGCCGATGCTGTCCTTCCCGGCGGCGGCTTCCCTCGCCTTGTCCAGGGCCTGGTGCCAGGGCAGGATCACGTGCGCCCTCCCCGAGACCCGCAGCCGCGAGGGATCGCGCAGGATCCCACGCTCGATCAATTTATCGATCTCCTCGAATAGAATCGCCGGGTCGACGACCACTCCGGGGCCGATCAGGTTGATGCTGCCCTCGTGGAGGATGCCCGAGGGCACGACGTGCAATACGGTCGTCTCACCGTCCACCACCAGGGTGTGGCCCGCGTTGTTGCCGCCCTGGAAACGCGCCACCAGGTCGGCCTGTGGGGCCAACCAATCCACGATCTTCCCCTTGCCCTCGTCGCCCCATTGGGCGCCCACGCCCACAACTGTCGCCATCTCTACAACTCCAACAATTTTGCAGTAATCACGTGAGGCGTACTGCGCAGTCTCTCGATAACATCGTCTTCCGGCAGGGAATCCACGTTGACCAGCATGGCCGCCTCCTTGCGTTCGGGTACCAAACCCAACTGCATACGGGAAATATTGATGCCGGCCTCGCCGAGAATCGTCCCGACCGTGCCCACCACTCCCGCCTGGTCGCGATTATGCAGCAACAACGTCGGCCCCTCCGGAATGGCCTCGAGCATGAAATCATCCACGCGCACGATGCGAGGCTGGTTGCCGTGGAAGATCGCCCCCTCGATCAAGCGCACGGAAGCTCCGCGCGTGCGCACGCTGATGGAACTCGCAAAGTCCACCGGCTTGCGCACCTTGGTCTCGATCAGGCGAATGCCCATCTCCTGAGCGAGAATGGGAGCATTCACCATGTTGACATTGGCCTGGGTGCGGTCCAGTAGCCCCCTCAGAACGGCGATCGTGATGGGAGCAACATTGATATCCGCAATATCGCCCGCGTACTCGACCTCGAGCTGCTCGATCGCCGAATCCACGAGTTGTCCCTGAAAACGACCGAGCTTTTCGGCCAGGACCAGGTAGGGCCCCACCTCGGTCATCAATTCCGGGGAAATCGACGGCACGTTGATCGAATTGCGCACGATGCCGTCGCAAAGGAAATCCCGCACCTGCTCGGCGACCGCCACGGAGACATTCACCTGGGCCTGCTCGGTGGAGGCTCCGAGATGGGGCGTGCAGATCACGCGGGGATGGGCGACCAGGGGGTGATCGGCGGGCGGCGGCTCCTCGACGAAGACGTCCAGAGCCGCGCCGGCCACCTGGCCGGATTCGAGCGCGCCGAGAAGTGCCTCCTCATCGACGATGCCTCCGCGAGCCGCATTCAGGATCAGCACACCCGGCTTGCACTTCGCAAAAGCGGCGGCATTCAGGAGACCGATCGTATCCTTGCTCTTGGGAACATGTACCGTGATCACATCCGCGCGAGACAGCAGTTCATCGAAGTCGACCTGCTCGACTTCCAGACGGGCAGCCGCCTCGGCGGTCAGAAAGGGATCCGCGACGACCACGCGCATTCCGAGGCCCTTGGCTCGGCTCACAGCGATGCGTCCGATATTGCCGGCGCCGATCACACCCAGGGTTCGGTTGAAGAGCTCCATCCCCTGGAATTTCTTCTTCTCCCACTTTCCGGCCTTCATGGAGGCCGTCGCCTGGGGGATATGACGCGCCAGGGAGACCATCAGGGCGATCGCATGCTCGGCCGTGGTGATGTTGTTGCCCTCGGGCGTGTTGACGACCACGATACCCCGGGTGGTCGCCGCCGGGACGTCGACGTTGTCCACGCCAATGCCCGCTCGCCCGATCACCTTGAGCTTCTCGGCCCGAGCGATCACGTCGGCCGTCACCTTGGTACCACTGCGAATCACCAACCCCTCGACGTCCGGGATCAGTTCCAGCAACTCATCGGGGCTGGCACCCGGACGCTCGATCACCTCGAGACCGTCGGCCTGCTTCAGCACCTCGACACCCTGGGGCGCGAGCGAATCCGATACGAGGACCCTGGTCAACTCGTTTCTCCTCGGGCTGGTTTCAGCCCAGATTTCATCCGGATCCTCCGGATGCTTTCAAGCGCCCACGCTCGACCACGGACTCCCGGGTCTCGCCCGGGGCCCAGATATTCCCCCCGCGTCCATCCTCGGACGCAGCCGACCCGATTCGCGGATCGACGGGGTTGCCTGAGACCATCGCTGATAGGCGCTAAATCCATGTCGTTACAGCGAAACCCGGCACACCGACCATATTGCCGAAGGCCCGGGAAAGTGTCAACGCAGGGCCCGGGAAGAGAATCCCCAAGGGCCGCCCGCGAGCCGATCCAGCAGCGGCTCTCGGAACCGAGCCGGTGGTGCGAAGAATGGGTCCCGGCTCCGACCCCCGGCTCCGGGCGGACTCGGAGCCGGGGCCGTTTCCCTAACGGTGGCGTGGCGTTGCCCCGGGGACGAGGCGAAATTGGAGGCAATCGGCACTTATGCGGGCACCCGATCGCGGGCACTGCCCCCGTCGCCCTCGCCTCGGCGCGTGATTCCGGGAACTTCCGAGCAGCGGCCGACGGGGCGAGACCCATTCTTCGCACCACCTCGGGTGAAAGCAAATCTCCCGGGGCATGGCGCGCCCGCTGCGGCCTGGCCTAATTTCTCATCTTCGCCCTTCCAACAAGGTCCTGCGCACCGTGTCTCATTCCCCGAAATCCCTGGCAATCGAGCCCCGCGGCGCCTTGGACGCCCAGATCCGGGTGCCCGGATCGAAGAGCCTCACCAATCGGGCCCTGCTCCTGGCCGCCCTCGCCGAGGGGGAGAGCACCCTCTCCGGCGCCCTGGCGAGCGACGATACCGACGTGATGCGGCAATCCCTCTCCGCTCTCGGCGCCGAGATCCAGATCGGATCCGAGCCCTGGCGGGTCCTGGGCACCGGCGGCGCGCTGGCGATCCCGGAAGTGGCCCTCTACGTCGGGAACTCCGGCACCACGGCGCGCTTCCTCACGGCGGCGGCCTGCCTGGCGGCGGGGCCGGTCGTGCTCGACGGAAACCCGCGTATGCGCGAGCGCCCCATCGTACACCTCGTCGATGCACTCGAAAGCCTCGGCGCCGAAGTGGAGATCCTGGGCGAAGAGGGCTGCCCGCCTGTGCGTGCGGCGGGCGGGGGGCTGACGGGAGGACGGGGCTCGATCGATGGTCGCCAGTCGAGCCAATACACCTCGGCGCTCCTCCAGGTGGCCCCCTATGCGAGCCAGGACGTGGAACTCGAATTCGTCGACGGAAAACTGGTCTCGCGACCCTACGTGGAGATCACCCTGGCGATCATGCGCGATTTCGGGGCGCGGGTGGAATGGCGCAGCAACGACGAGGGGGAATTCATCTGGGTCCAAGCGGGACAACCCTACCAGGCCCGCAACTACACGGTCGAAAGCGATGCCTCTTCGGCCGCCTACGCCTTCTGTGCCGCCGCCATCGCCGGGGGATCCGTTCGCGTCGATGGAATCCCGAAGAATTCCCTCCAGGCGGACTTCCGACTCCTCGACCTGCTTGAGTCCATGGGTTGCACGGTGCTGCGCGAGCGGGACTCCGTCGAGGTGCGGGGCCCCGCAGGTCCCCTGCGCAGCCTCGGCGAAGTCGACATGAACGACTTCCCGGATGCCGCCCTCGCCTACGCGGTTCTGGCCCTCTTCGCCGACGGTCCCACGAAGATCAAAAACGTCTGGAATCTCCGCATCAAGGAAACCGATCGCCTGGCCGCGCTCGAAAAGGAGCTATGCAAACTCGGCGCCAAGGCCAGCGCGGATCACGACTCGCTGCTGATCCGACCGGGCCCGCTCCGGGGAGCCGAGATCGATACCTATGACGATCACCGCATGGCGATGTCCTTCGCCCTCGCGGGACTGCGCGTCCCGGGCGTGGTGATTCGGGATCCGGCCTGCGTGAGCAAGACCTGGCCGGATTTCTTCGACGTCTTCGGGCGGCTCCAGGTGCGGTGACGAATCCCAGCAACCATCCCGACCCCGAGCTCTCGGCCCCGCGCGAGAACGCTTCCAACCCGTCCACGCGCGAACCCTCCGGTCGGCGGGGTGCGGGCGCCCGGGTGGAGGCGCGAAATCTCGGGCGCCGTTTTGGCGAGCATGCGGCTGTCGTCGACATGAACCTGGCCATCGAGGCCGGCGAGTGCTTTGGCCTGCTCGGTGCGAACGGAGCGGGCAAGACGACCTTCATCCGCATGCTCACGGGCTTCCTGGTTCCCAGTTCCGGGGAAATCACGGTGGATGGGATCTCTCCGGCCCGGCACCCACTTCAGGTCCAGGCGCGACTCGGCTACGTGCCCGAAATGCCGCGCCTCTACTCCGAGTGGCGAGTGAAGAACTTCCTCGGCTTCGTGGCCGGTCTGCACGGACTCAGTGGCCACGAGGGCAAGCGAGCCGTGGCCCGGGGGATCGAGCGCTTTGGCCTGCAGGAAGTGGCGAAACGGCTGATCGGCCATCTCTCCCGGGGCTACTGCCAACGCGTCTCCCTCGCCCAGGCCTTCCTCCATCGTCCATCCCTCGTCGTCGTCGACGAGCCCACGGTCGGCCTCGACCCCCGGCAACGTGAAGAAGTTCAAGAACGACTGGCCGAACTCAAGGGAGAATGCACGATCCTGCTCTGCACCCACGATCTCGACGAGGCCCTCAGACTCACCTCCCGCGCCGCAATCCTGCGCCGGGGAGCCCTCCTGGCCGTCGGCCAGAGCGCGGAATTACTCGCGGGGGACGCGGCCCTCCGATTCTTCGGCGACGCTGCGGCGGATTCGCCGGAAGGCGGACTCCCTTGACGGCCCTCTACGCACTCATTCGCAAGGAATGCGCCGTCCTCTTCGTCTCCCCAATCGCCTACCTGGTGCTGGCGGCAACCGCCCTGCTCACGACGATCGTCTTCTTCGAACACCTGCGCCTCTACAACCAACAACTCTTTCTCTTTGCCAGTACGAATATGGGCGGATTCGACAGCGGTGCGATCCCCGACTACATCAACCTTCGCGACACCGTCTTCCTTCCCGTCATGGAACAACTCGGCCTGATGCTCCTATTTCCGATCCCCCTCATCACCATGCGGATCTTTGCCCGAGAACGTGCGCTCGGAACCGATGAACTCCTGCTGACCAGTGGCGTGGGCCCGGGGCGGATCGTCTTTGCGAAATTCCTCGTATGCTACGGCTTCGTATTGCTAATGCTGAGCGTGAGCTTCATCTACCCCGCGAGCACAATCGTCAAGGGCGGGCTCGGCCTCTCCCATCTGCTGGCCGTCTTCCTCGGCATGCTGGGCCTGGGCAGCGGTATCGCCTCGATCGGCCTCGTCTGCTCGGCACTGACCCGGAGCCAGGTCATCGCGGCCGCCACGACCATCGCCAGCACCTTCCTGCTCTACGACTTTGGCTGGCTCTTTCCCTTCATCGGATCCGAAACGGCGGCCTTCCTCGACGCCCTCGCACTCCATACCCACTATGCCCATTTCGCGGAGGGATGGATCTCGGCGGCCGACGGCGCCTACTTCCTGGCGCTCGCCATCGCGGCGGGCGGCCTCGTCCGCGCCGCCCTCGAGTGGCGGAGGCTGAGCCCATGACGGCCGCGCTGGCAATGATCGGGGGAACCCTCGTCGCCTTCGGACTCATCAGCCAACAGACCCTCGGCGATTCGACCCCCCTGGCTCTCGTCCATCTCGGCCTCGGCTCCCTGGCCCTGGCGGGCGCTGCCCTGTCGGCATTGCTGCGCATGGGACGGGGGACCGACACCGCCCTACGCGGCCCCCTGCTACGGGTCGTACTGCGAGCCATCGGAGTCTGTGCCCTGGCCGTCGGCCTCTACCTGGCGGCCGCCACCTCGGGCACCCGCCTCGACTGGACCCTCGAAGAAGAATTCACCCTCTCCCAGGCCAGTCGCAAACTACTCGACGAACTTCCCAGCCCCCTGAGCCTGCGCCTCTACGCCGCGGCGGGCGATCCTCGCATCCGCCGCAGCCGCTTTCTGCTGGAGACTTTTGCCCAGGGGCGCGAGATCGACGTGGAGGTACTCACCCTGGAAGACCATCCCGAGCACGAGGATCGCTACGGAATCGGATCCTCGAACTCCGTGGTGGTGGAATCGCCGGCGGATTGGGCGCTGGTCGAACGCCCGGGCGAAAGCAGTCTCTACGAAGCCATCGCCCGAATCACCCGGCCCCGGGACGCGATCCTCTACGTGGGCGTCGGAGCGGGCGAAGGCGATCTGAGGGGGGGCGAAGCGTCCGGATATTCGGGACTCGGAGCGGCGCTGGAGAGCGAGGGCTTCCGCCTGCGTGCCCTGCCCCTTGCGATCATCGACGAAATTCCCGAGGACGCCGCGGGCCTGCTGCTGATCGCCCCCCGGCGCTCGCTGCCCGAAAGCGCCCAGGCGGCCATGCGACGCTTCATAAACCGGGGCGGGGCGCTGATCGCTTTTCTCGAACCCGGCGTCGAAAGCGGCCTGGAAGCCCTGCTCGGCGAATACGGCATCCACTCGCCCAATACCGTCGTCGTCGACCCCTCCTCGCTGCCCATCGAAGGCGATCCCCCGGGCCTCAATCCCGTCGCCTCGGCCTATGCCGAACACCCGATCACACGCGGACTCGACCGCAATCGCATGACCTTCTTTCGACGCGCTCGACCCCTGGAACTGCGCAAGATGCGAGCCGATGATCGCCTGCGCGCCGTCGTACTCAGCAGCCACGACGCCTGGACGGATGCGAACGCCGCCTCCCTCCCCCCCCAGGCGATTCCGGAACCCCCGAGCGCGGCCCGCTTCGACTACCGCACCCTGGTGGCGGGGGCGGAGATCCTGCGCGGGGGAGCGCGAGCCCGCATCGTCGCCTTCGGCGATTCGGATCTGGCCTCCAATCGCTACCTGCGGACGCTCTACAACCTGGATCTCGTACTCAACGCCATCCACTGGGCCCTCGAGAACGAATCCGCCATCGCGCTGCATCCGAAACGGGGCGGACAGCAGTTGGTGCAGTTCCCGCTTCCCGTGCAGCATTCCCTGCAGACCTTCTACCACGCGGGCCTGCTGGTGCCGGAACTTCTGCTGCTCGTGGCTGGCCTCGTCTGGCTGCGCCAGCGCCGGGGCTGATTCTTGGCGGCGGATTCGAGCCCGCCGCGCCCGCTGGCGAAAAGCCGGCGCGCGGGCCGCAGCAGGACCACGGCGAGTTTCGGATCAATCGGCCCCGGGCTGCTGGGTGGCGATCGCGATGCCGTCGGCTCCGGCCTTCTGGGCGAGGTCGAGAATATTCACGGCCCGGCCCAGGAGCACGCGCTGATCCCCCTTGAGCACGACCACCTTATCCCGGGCGGCCTCGAGAGCGATCTCCAGGCGAGCGGCCAATTCCCCCTCAACAACCCGCTGGGAGTTCAATTTAAGGACGCCGAATTCGTCGATTTCCACCGTGACCCCCTCCGGCGGCATCTCCTCGGCGACTTCCGCGGCGGGCAGGTCGATCTCCTTGCCCTCGTCGTGAACCGCCGTGGTGGTCACCATGAAGATGATCAGCAGCACCAGGAAGATATCCGTCAACGGCGTGACGTTGATCTCGGCGACGATCCCCCCGCCCTCACCCTCACCCGCCTCGGGAAGTTGGGAAACGGCCATCAGGAAGATTCCCGCGTCGCCCCGGATTCCACGAAGAGGATGGCCTGGACGAGACGCTCGCCGGCCCGGGCGTAGGTGGCCGAGATCGAATTCACCCGGGTGGTGAGATAGTTGTAGAGGACGAGGGCCACGATGGCGACGCCGAGTCCGGCCGCCGTTGCGATCAGGGCCTCGGAGAGACTCGAGGCGACGACCTGAAAGCCTCCGCCGGCCGCATCGCTCAGATCCGCAAAGGCGCGGATGATGCCCACCACCGTCCCGAAAAGACCCACGAAGGGGGCGAGGGATCCGACGGTACCGATCATCCACACGCCACGGCGCAACTCGCTGTTCGCCTCGGCGCGCAGGGTCGCGAGGACGCGGTCGTAATCCTCCAGGGTGATATTCTCCCAGCGCAGGGCCTCACTGAAGATTTCCGCCAGGGGCAGATCGGATTCCTGGCAGAGATCCCGGGCCCGGCCGAGATCGGGCTCGACGAGGGCGTCGATCACATCATTCGCGAACTCCCGGCTCGACGCCTCCAGGCCGCGAAAGAAACGCAAGCGATCAAAAAAAACGGCCAGCGTGAGGATGGATCCGATTGCCAGGGGGATATTCGAGAGCCAGCCCATGATGAGCAGGTCGATCAGGTGCTGGGCGTCGAACATTTTCAGAACTCTCTTCCGGCTGGAGGGATGGATCGCCACTCGATGCAAGCCAAGGGGCTGGGTCCCCAGCGTACAGAACGACCGACTCGAACGCAGGGAAAAGCCCCGGGGATTCGAGCGGAATGGGCGGGAACCATTCGCGGGCCCACAGCCTCGGAAAGCGACAGAGCGCCCGCACGGGGTCCGGGCTAATTTCGTGGGATCAAAAAGCGGGGCAAACGCGCTGCGGGGAAGGCACGGCCCAAAGCAATGAGTCTCCAACTGACGATCGCACCTCGGCGCAGGCAGCGCCGCGCAGCCATTCTTTTCACTTCGGGAACGAATTGGGGGCCCGCAGCCAACCTGCCCCGCAGCGCGGGGGGACCCGAATTGGGCCTCGTCGTCTTCGACGATGTCTCGGCCCGGCACCGGGCGGCCCTATTCTCCACGGGATTGCACGCCCTCTTCCTGGCGGGACTCCTCGCGGCGGCCGCCCTCGCTCCTCCGGAGTTGGTCGAACGCGTCATTCCCGTCCAGTTGATGCCTCCGCGACCCGCCGTGGAATTGCCCGGAACCCTCGCCGAACCCGCTCCTGCGGGGCCGCGGGCGGTCGGAATCCGGCGGCCCAATGCGGCCGCCCTGGCCGCCGCAGAGCAACAACTCACCCCGGAGCAGGCCGCGGCCCTGCGTGCCGCCGCCCTGGAGGTCGCCCGGCGCTCGATTCAATCCCTGCAACTCGAGGCCGAGCGCGCCCCGGAACTCCCCGCACAGATCGCCCGGCGGCCAGTCGAAGCCGAGCGACTGGCGGCGAGGGCGGCCGCCGCCATTTCGGCCGAGCGGGTGCTGGAGGTCGAGAATTTCGAGAACATCGCCATCGACCCAGAAGATCTCGCAGCCCTCGACCTCGATCTCGCGGCACCGCGAAAGATCGATCCGATTCACCTCGGCGACCTCTCGGCCGCAGAGGCCCTGCGCGTGCTCGAGAATATCGAGCCCAGTGAGTACTCGGGCCGTCTGGCCAGCGGCGCTGCGCCGGCCGCTGATGCTCCGGCGACCGTCGAAGCGGGGATGCTGGACCTGCGACTCACGGACGGCTACCCGGGCGGCCCCGGCGGTGGAGACGGGGGGGCGGGGGCCGGGGCCGGCAGCGGGGGCCAAGGCGAAGTCGTCGGCGCCGTGCGCTGTCTGGAGAGCGCGCCCGTGCAGCGCTACCTCGGCCACGTACAGCGCCGGACGCGCAAGCGCTGGACGGTCCCGGCCGGTATCGAACGCGATGCGCGGGTCGTGCTGCATTTCTCCCTGAATCGCGCGGGTATGGCGAGGGATATGGAGGCCATGAAGGGGCGCGATGCAATCCTCGCCGAGAGCGCCATCCAGGCATTGCGCTCGGCTTCTCCCTTCCCCCCCATGAACGACGCCAATCGCTGCCTCGCCGACAAGCGAATCGTCCTGACTTTCACCGTCCCCCCCCGTTGAACGGTCGCCCGAAGGTGTTCAGCATCCGCATCCAGCGCCCCGCGCATCCGACCTCCAGACTCCTCGCTCTCCTGGGCGCGGGCTGCCTGCTGGGCTCCGGGACGACGCTGGCGGCCGGGGAACTCCAGGCCCAGACGCCTGGAATCGATGAGCCCGCACCCGAGGGAGCCCTGCCCTGCCCCCGACTCGATCTCTTCTTCGACACGGCCGAGCGCGTGATCGAAAAGCGGATGGATAGCAACCGCGACTGCCAGCCGGATCAGATCGTCGAATACGAAGCGGATCGAGCGATCCGCTCGCGACAGGATCGCGACCACGATGGCCGCATGGACCGTTGGATTCAATACGCCGCCGACGGCGAGATCCTGCGCGAGGAGCGGGACGATGCGGGGGATGCCCGGGTGGATACCTGGCTCGAATTCGAGGGGGCCGAACTGAGCGAGAAGCGCGAGGATCGCAATGCCGACGGCGGGGTGGATCGCGTGACGCGCTACGCGAATGGAGAGCCCAGCGAGCGCAGCGAAGATACGAATCTCGACGGCCAGGCGGATCGCTTCAGCTATTTCGAAGCCGGCGTGACCCGCCGCGTCGAGGCGGATCGCAACCACGACGGGCGCCTCGACATCCGCGCGGAATTCGATGCTTCGGGGGCCAAGCGGGTCGAATACCAGGATCAGGATCGCGACGGGACTTTCGAAATCGCCCTCTTCTATCGGGGAGACCGGGTCGAAAGGGTCGAGGAGGATACCCGGAGCGACGGGCGGGCGGACGTCATTGTCCACTACGAAGTCGATCGCTCCCCGACGCCCGCTGCGGATGAAAAAATCGCCCGCATCATCCTGCGCCGGGAAATCGACGGCGACGGCGACGGGCGCTTCGAGAGCATCTCCCACTTCGAGGCCGGAACCGAGCGCGCTCGCCACCTCGACGCCGATCACGACGGCTTCGCGGAATTGATCGCCCTGATCGCCCCCGACGGCAACATCGAGAGTGAAGCCATCGATAGCGACCGAAGCGGACACCACGATCTGATGCGCTTCTACACGGCGGGGAGTCTCGAACGCGAGGAGCGCGACGCCGATGGCGATGGCCAATCCGAAGTCGTGACCTTCTTCGAAGCCGAGCTTCCTACGCGACAACGCGCCGATACGACCGGCGACGGGCATATGGATACCCAACTCTTCTACCGCGAAGGCCAGAAACACGAACAGACGGAGGATCGCGACGCCGATGGCCGACCCGATATCCGCTACCGCTTCAACGCCTCGCAGGAAATCGCCTTCGAGTCCCGCGACGAAGATCGCGACGGACGCTTCGAAACCGAACTCGACTATCACGAGGGCGAGGTGAGTCAGCGCCGAGTGGATTCCACCGGGGCGGGAAGACCGGATCGCAGGGAGTTCTACGTGGGAGGCCAACTCCAACGCATCGAGCACGATCAGGATCAGGATGGCAGGGCCGAAGCCTGGAGCCATTACGACGAGCGGGGGCATCTGGCGCGACGGGAAGAGGATGGCGACGGCGACGGGAAGGTGGATCGCTGGCTGAGTTTCGATCCCGCGAGCGCTGAGCTGCTGCTGGTGGAGAGCGATACGCGCGGGGACGGGTTCCCGGATCGCTGGCAGATGCTGGCCGCCGGGGGCGAGCCACGACGAATCGAGGAGGATCGCAACGCCGACCAGCGCGTCGATCACTGGCTCTACTTCGAAGCGGGGCTGGCGACACGCTTCGAGGAGGATCGGAATCATGATGGGCGCGTCGATACGCGGGGCCAACTCGACGCCGAGGGACACAGCGTGCTGATCGAGAACGACACCCTCGGCGATGGACTCTTCGACCTGCGCCAGCATTTCGAGGCTGAACGCCAGACCCTCGAGGAACGCGATACCTCGGGAGATTCCCATTTCGATCTCGTGACGCATTTTTCCGAGGGACTTCGAATTCGCCAGGAAATGGACGGCGATGGAGATGGCCGCTTCGAGACCCACCTGCTCTTCGAAGGAGATCGTGCCGTCGAGCAACGCCGGGATACCACGGGCGATGGCGCCTTCGATCTCCGCATCCTGCTGGCCGAAGACGGACATCCGCTGCGAGAGGAATTCGATACCAACGCCGATGGAAAGGCGGATGTCCTCAAACACTACGAGCGGGATGAAGTGGTCCGCGAGCAACTCGACGCCGACTACGACGGCCGCTTCGAACAGACGTCCCTCCAGCGTGCGGGCGTTCGGATCCTGGTCGAAACGGATCTCGACGGCGACGGTTTCGCAGAGATTGCGGTCGACTACGAGGCCGGCCGAAAGCTGCGCCAATTCGAGGGCAGACGGCCCGATGGCGGGAGTCTGCGGGTGATTCATTTCGATCCCGAGGAGCGAGCAAAAGCGAGCGAAGAGGATACGAGTGGCGATGGCGCCTTTGACACCTTTCGATATTACGAGGTCGGCATACAACGGCGCAGTGAACAGGATTCCAACGCCGATGGAGAGGTGGATATCTGGATCCGCTACGACAGCGACGGCCGCATCGTCCTGCGCGAAGAGGATCGCAGTGGCGACGGCCAGGTGGATTTTCGCGTTCACTTCCGCGAGGGCCTGGCGCGTCGGGTCGAGGAGCAGAATCCGCAAAAAGACTGCCTGCATCTCGTCAGCTGGCTCGACAAGACGGGGGCAATCATCGCCGAGGAAAGGGATACCCAGAACGATTGCCGCATGGATACCTGGAACTACTACCGGGGCGACGCCCTCTCGCGACAGGGGCGGGATAGCGACTTCGACGGCCGCGCGGATCTGCTGCTGCGATTCGATCGCGGGCAGCACATCCGCGTGCAGGAGATCGTCGGCGAGACGGGGCGGCCCCAGAAGAAGATCTTCCTCTCCGCCTCGGGCCAGGAAATCCGCCAATGCCTGGATAGCCAGAGCGAGGGCCGCTTCGACCTCGTGATCTTCCGCGACGGGCAGAAACTGCGCGAAACCTGGCTCGATAGCGAGGGGGACGGGCTCACGGATCAACGCGACGTCTACCGGAATGGCCAGCGGGTGCGCGTGGAAATCGACAGCAATGGGGACGGTCGACCCGACGTCCAGCAACTCCTCGGGCCGAGCGGCGACATCGAGCGCCAGGACGAGGACTCGGATTTCGATGGACGATGGGATCGAAGCTTCGTCGGGGATCGGCCCGCCCCCCTGCCCGAAAGCAGCGAGGCCCCCGGCGCCCTGGAAGAATTCGACTGTGGAGCATTCGACGCCTTCTGGCAGAGCCACTGAGCGGCCGCCCCCTCCCACAGCCGGGAGCGAGGTCGACCGGGGGATGGATAAATTTCTTTCCCCGGCCCGGGGAGGACTGCGAGATGGGTCGCGAGATGCCATCATGGGGCCCGACCCCCCGGAGGCCATCGGCCCCCCGCCCCAAAACGAGGATTTCCCCCAGCCATGAGCAACCCCCTGATCGAGGTCCAGAAGCACGGACAGAGCCTCTGGTATGACTACATCAGCCGAGACCTTCTACTCTCCGGCGAATTGCGACGCCTGGTCGAGGAGGACGGCGTACTCGGTGTCACCTCGAATCCGGCCATCTTCGAGAAGGCGATCGCCGGCTCCTCGGATTACGATCCCGCCATTCAGGCCCTCGTCGCCCAGGCGCATGGCGATGATAAGGGCATCTACGAAGCACTGGCGATTCAGGACATCCAACTCGGCTGCGATGTCCTGCGCGGAGTTTTCGATCGAAGCGAACGCAGGGACGGCTACGTGAGCCTCGAGGTCGCACCCGACCTCGCCTACCAGACCGAGGCCACGATCGAGGAAGCGCGACGGCTCTGGAATGCGGTGGGTCGCCCCAATCTGATGATCAAGGTGCCCGCCACCCGCGAGGGTCTGCCCGCCATCGAGGAATTGATCGCCGAGGGCATCAACGTCAATGCCACCCTGCTCTTTGCCCTGGATTTCTACGAGGGGGTTCATGAGGCCTACCAGCGCGGGATCGAACGTCGCATCGAGAGCGGAGGGGATGCGGCGGACGTGGCCAGCGTGGCCAGTTTCTTCATCAGCCGCATCGATGCCGCGATCGAAAAGCGCGTGGCCGCCGAATTCGCGGAATCTCCCGACCCCGCCCGCAAGGCCCTCCTCGAGGCCCTGATCGCCCGGGTGGCGGTGGCGAATGCCGTCGCAGCCTACGCGAGTTTTCGCGCCACCCTGACCAGCCCGCGCTGGCGGGCCCTGGCCGAGGCGGGGGCCCGACCCCAGCGCGTGCTCTGGGCCAGCACGGGGACGAAGAATCCCGACCTGCCCCCCACCCTCTACGTCGACTCCCTGATCGGCCCGGACACCGTGAATACCGTGCCCGAGGCCACTTTCGCGGCCTTCAAAAAGCAGGGAGAGGTGCGCGATGCACTCGGGGGCGATCCGGCGGCCAGCCTCGCCGAAGCCCGGGCCCTGCTGGCGAGCCTCGACGAGTTGGGAATCTCTTTATCCGAAATCACCGACGATCTGCTCAGCCACGGCTGCCAACTCTTCTGTGACGCCTTCGACCAGGTCCTGCGAGCGGTCGCCGAAAAGCGTGCGGCCCTGACGACGTCAAAATGAGTGGATCCGCCGGCACGCCCGAGGCCAGTGCCCGGGCCGCCCTCGAATTCGTGAGCGAGGGACAGACACTCGGCCTGGGCACGGGAAGGGCCGCCGAGGCCTTCGTGCGGGCGCTCGGGGGGCGCGTCGCCGAGGGACTCGAGATCCGAGGGGTCCCGACCTCCGAGCGCACGGCCGCCCTGGCCGAGAAGTACGCGATCCCGCTGCTCAGCCTGGCCGAGGCCAAGAGCCTCGATATCTGCTTCGATGGTGCGGATGAGGTGGACGCGCAACTCGACGTCATCAAGGGCTATGGGGGCGCGCTGGTGCGCGAGAAGATCGTCGCCGCCTCATCCGAGCAATTGGTGATCCTGATCGGTGCCGAGAAACTCGTCGGCCGATTGGGGGAGCGGGGCAAGCTTCCCATCGAGGTCATTCCCTTCGCGGAAAGCCTCGTCGGCCGGCGCCTGGAAGAATTGGGCTGCCCGGCCGAATGCCGCAGGGACGAGCGGGGAGAAACCTTCGTGAGCGACAACGGCAATCTGATCCTCGACTGCCGGGTCGAAGCCATCGCGAAACCGAATGAATTCGAGCAGAGCCTGCTCGCGATTCCCGGCGTGGTCGGGACCGGTCTCTTCCTCGGGATGGCGAATGCCGTGATCGTCCAGCATGGAGATCGAGTGGAGGTCCGTCGCCGCTGAGACAGCGCCGGTGCTGCCCGGCTCCGATCCGCGACGGCTCGGCCCACGATCTGCCCTACGTTCGTTCACCGGGCAGTCGATCCCCCGGCAGTCGCCGGGGGTTGGCCGGGCATTCGCCAGGGATTGGCCGGCCCGCCGACCCCGTCGCCGAAGCAGAGCCAATTTCGGCCGCGGCACCTCTCTTGCATCCACTCCCAGAGGCGGACGCCGAATTTTCGGCGCTCCGATTCAAAGGAGATAGCATGCGTTCGATTCGATCCCTGCTCTGGGTCGGAAGTGGTCGGGGCCTGGCCGAAAGCGGCGTGGGCGAAGCCCCCACCCTCGACATCACCTGGGTGCCCGACCCCGCGGCCGCCCTCGCCCTTCCCCCGATGATTCTCGACGCCACCGTCCTCGAGGGCGAGGAGCGCGACGGACTGATGCATTCGCTCCGCCAGTTGAAGCGGCGCCCGGGGACGCCTCCGATCCTGATCTACTTCGCCGGAAAGGGAGGAGGATCCGGGGAGGCCGCCCAGGGCGGGGGCTGCGAAGCGACCCTGCGCGAACTATTGGCCGCCGGGGCCCACGATGTGATGCTGCCTCCCGAGCCCGGCCAGGCCCCCCGGCTTCTCGACGATCTCCTGGCCCGCATCGATGAACTCGCCGAAAAAGGAACGGCACTTCCGGGATCCCGAAGAGAGGTTCCGCCAAGCCGGGCGCCGACCGCCTGCGGGCGAATCGTGGGAAGGAGCCGAGCCCTGCGCGACGTCCTGGCCCTCAGCGAAAGAGCCGCACACTCCCGGGCCAACGTCCTGATCCACGGCGAGAGTGGCACCGGAAAGGAATTGGTGGCTCGGGAGATCCACGACCTCGGGCCGCGCAGCCAGTCTTCGTTCATCGCGGTAAATTGCGCGGCAATCCCCGAGACCCTGCTCGAGAGCGAACTCTTCGGACACCGCAAGGGCGCCTTCACGGGCGCCGATCGGGATCGACCCGGACACTTCGAATTGGCCCATCGGGGCACTCTGCTCCTGGATGAGATCGGCGAAACCAGCCCCGCCCTCCAGGCCAAGCTGCTGCGCGCCGTGCAGGAACGCGAGATCCTGCCGGTCGGCGCGCATCGGCCTCATCCCGTCGACGTGCGCCTGATCGTCGCCACCAATCGCAGTCTCCTCGACGAAATCGAAAGCGGGCGTTTCAGACAGGATCTCTACTATCGCCTGGCGGTATTTCCGATCCCGATCCCCCCCCTGCGCGAACGCAGCGAAGACATCCTGGCACTGGCCCGGCATTTTCTCGAAAAACATGCCGAGGGGGAAGGAAAATCCGGCTGCCAGTTTTCAACGGCTTCCCAGAGGCTGCTGCTCAGCCACCATTGGCCGGGAAATATTCGAGAACTCGAGAATGAAGTGCAACGCGCCCTGGCCCTGTCGAATCCGGGAGAACTCATCGGCCCGCGGCGACTTTCACCCCGAATTCTCGGAGTGGTGGAGGCCGTCGACCGCGCCCCTTCCGGGGGCGAGAACCTCCAGGCCACTCTTGCGGGCATCGAGGCCTGGCTGATCCGCAGCGCCCTCGAAAGGAATGGGGGGCGCCGGGCCGCCACCGCCCGCAAGCTCGGAGTCACCCGCGAAGCGCTCTACAAAAAAATGCGGCGATTGCGAATCGAAGCCTGAAGGGATGAGATCTTCCCCCCATCCGGATCTCCCTTCCCCCGGGCAGGAGGGTGCTACTTCAACTTCTTGAGAACGGAGAGCAGGCTGTTGAAATCATTGGTCCAGAGGGGCTCCTGCATATAGCCCGAGGGTTCCAATTCACCGAAGAAGAGCTTTGAAGTGTCCAGACCAATTCGTGCATGCGCTTTTCTGCGAGCGGCTTCAAGGCTTCGATTCTTCCCGGATCGCGGCTCAGGAAGATCCATTTGGCGGGGGCTGCAACCTTCATTCCGAAAGACATGTTGTTCACGTTCATGACTTCGAGACCGTGGGCTTTCGCCGACGCGATAGAGGATGGGTTCCAGGTTGAAGTGGCGACTCGAGGCGTGGACTGCGATCAGGCCCGAGGGTTTGAGATGCTCGAGAAAAAGCGCATAAGCCTCTCGGGTCATCAGGTGGAAGGGAATCGAATCGCTCGAGAAGGCGTCGATGACGAGCAGATCGAATCGATTTCGTTGTCCCCTATCGAGTTCTCTCTGCAGCGACAGGCGACCGTCGCCGGGGATGATCTCAATCGAGGCCTGACTGTCTTCCAGGAAAGTGAAATATCCATCCCGGCCCGCAAATCCGACCACGGATGGATCAATTTCGTAGAAGCGAATCCGGTCGCCGGCCTCGCCATAGGCGGCCAAGCTGCCGGCCCCCATTCCCACGATGCCAATCTCGAGGGGATGGCCCTGCCCGCGCTGGGCCATCACCAGGCCGATTCCCGTCGAAACCCCGTAGTAGGAGATCGGCCGATGTCGATATCCGGGCCCGAGAAGTTGGGCCCCGTGAATGGTCGTTCCATGGCGGAGAACCCTGCGGCCGCGCACGGGATCCTCCCTCTCCCACTCCCCGATGCGATGAACCCCAAAAAAAAATTCGCTCCTTATGGATCAGGTCCGCGGGCTCGGCGCTCATTCCCACTGCCGTCCAGGCAAAGACCCCCAGGCTGAAGGCGATCACGAGGGAAAGGCGCCAGCGGCCCCGTGCCGGATGGAGTCGGCTCTCGGGATCTCTCGCGAAGAGGTATACGAGAAACCCCCAGGTCAGCGCATACGCGAGTTGCAATTCGAAGTAGTCCTCGATGATTCGCGGAGCGATCAACCCCACGAAGAGTCCTCCCAGCACACCTCCCCACGACACGCCCAGGTAGAGAGGAAGTCAGCAACGGGGCGGGGGGACGCAGGCGGTAGAGTTCTCCGTGGATCAGCATGCAGAGTAAAAAGAGAATCCCGCATAGGAGCGGAACCTGGACAGATATCAACCAGAAGATCGTCGAAGCCCTTCCCGGCTGGGGCACCCAGAGCACCACCCCGTATTCAAGGGCCAGCACCCCGAGAGCGATCCCCAGCCAGAGTGAGCGTCGATAGAAACGCTCCGAGGCGAAGCAGAGGATGAAACTCGCCAGGTACAGACCCAGGGGCAAAATCCACAGAAAGGGAAAACTCGCCAGGTCGAGGCAGAGTTTATTGGTGACCGCCATCAGCAGCATCACCGCACAGGCGGGCAGTAGAAGCCATAGCGCGCGGTGGCCGGAGGGCAGCGGCCTCGCATTCACTTCGCCGACCGCGCTCCCCGTCGGGGATTCGCCGGACGCCGTCCGGGTGGCCAGGAAGCCCGCCGCCAGGATCAGGATCGCCGCTGCGACGAAGCCCCGGGGACCAGAGCCAGCCGACCTCTCGCAGCGGCAGGAAGGGCTCGACCAGCAGGGGAAGCAGAAGAGCGCGACGAAAGAACCGAGATTGGAAACGGCATAGAGGGGATAGGGGGAGCGATCGGGATAGCGGCGGGCAAACCAGGCCTGAAGAAGTGGCCCGGTCGCCGAGAGCGCCACAAAGGGCAAGGCGACCGTCGATAGCAGCATGATCAGGATCGCGAAGGAGGGATCTCCATCCAACCCCTCGGGCCGCCAGTGCTCACCTGGCGTGACGGGAAGTAGAAGCATCGATCCCCCGAAAACCCCCGCGTGGGTCAGCCATTGCACGCGCGGCGCAAGAAGACGCACCGAGCCATAGGCATAGAGATAGCCGAGAAAGAGGGCCGCCTGGTAGAACATCAGACAGACCGTCCAGACACCCGGACCATCCCCGAACCAGGGCAGAATCAGCTTCCCCAGCACGGACTGGACGAGAAAGATCAGAAATGCCCCGGAAAAGATGGCGGCCGCAAAAAGGATGACGGGGAGATCCCTGCGCTGATCCACTTGATCCGCTGCTCCTCACCTCCCCGGATCAGGGGCTCGAACTGCGGCGAATTCTAATATGGGCGGGCCCGCGGCGGGGGGGGAGCCGTTTCGGCGGCGGGGGGTATTGTGGATGTGCCTCCGGCCGATTTTCGTGCGGCGAAGCCCCCTCTAAAAGACGCCCACGCGGCGGGCTGGATGCAGCGCTGATCCTCGTGCGGATCCATCCGTCTCGCTGCGCCCAACTGGCCCCGGAGTGAGTGTCTCCAACTGCGGGCCTGCTCGATGAAACCCGAGGAAGTGCGGGGAATCCGGCTCGATGCTCCCCGAGCGGGCGGGGTCCGGGCTGGCCCGCCCATGCGCCCGTTCCCCGATTCTTCGCCATGCCGAGCATCGAAGCCAGAGCGGCGGGGTCGGCGGGCGATCGCCCGCCGCGGCGCACCCCGGCGACATGCGACCCTTTCTGGACTGGGGGCGCCAACACCTGAAACCCAATACCTGAAACCCAATACCTGAAACCCAATGAAGCAGAAACCCAATG
>PVBE010484886.1_pt1 | contig 21237 bp, 10 predicted proteins | sample 1631181 | NCBI WGS metagenome assembly PVBE01 (sample SAMN08397723, study PRJNA350692) | Marine metagenome, whole genome shotgun sequencing project. | isolation source: water | place: Pacific Ocean | collected 2012-04 | reverse complement strand
TCAACAGCCGCATCCAGGCCATTAAGTCGGCCGCTCGCGGCTTCCGATCCTTCGAGAACTATCGAATTCGAATTCTCTTCTACTGCGGAAAGCTCCATCTGACGCCCACAATCACCCACTAAATTCGGCGAAGAAACCCCTTCGGGAGAGTGAAAACTGCTGCTACAAGCCCGCCTTATGGACCAGCATAAGTCTCGTTTTCTGTTTACAATTCAGTTCATGACCGAACAACGCTCCACTCAACTGGCCAATGGGTATGAACTCGTCGACGGCGTGCGGATGCATGCCAAGCAGGGCGACCGCTTCCAGATTCCGCATTCAACCATGAGGCGCCATGTGGGGGTTGGCGAGTTTGTCGAAGTCCGAATTGACTCTCCGCGATTCTCCATCCATCCGGACGCGCCCGTGCAATGCGAATGTCCACAATGCAATGAGGCCACAACAAAGCCGGTCATCTGTCACGAGGAACCGGCCAGCCTAGTCGCCGTGCCGACGCAATCCGCACCGGCACGTGGTTGGGGAGAACAGTTCTGGGTGCGAATCACCGACAGGGCAGCGGTGTGGTTGACGGGCGTCGTCGACAACCCCCTTCATGAAACACGACTGCACGAACTGGATCTTGGTGACACACTAAGATTGCATGAATCTCACGTCCTGGCCATCCATCGCATCCACTACAACGACCTGCTGTTGCGGATGAACGAAGAAGAACTGATCACTTTTGGCCGATGGTTGCAAGATCAAGGGTTGATTCCGTAACTAACGACCCCGTAACAGCTCATCGCATCGCCGTTGTGGTCGCTCTGAGCTTCCCCTGTAGCAGCTTCACTGCTTCTGCAATCTGACCAGCGGCAACTTCACGATCCGGTAAAATTCCTTTCTGCTGAACGTTTGGTGCCAGCAGGGACTTTCCTTCAGCGTCACGGGCAAGCCGCAGATTCTTCCCTGGCTGCTCAATATAACGCATCTCGCCGGGTTGTGTGCCACGGAGATCCAACACGAAGGCACGGCAGTCGTCCGCGTGCAATTGTCCGGCAATTCGTCGCAGTTCGGACGGTGTACTGCCGCGGAATGATTCGATTTTCAAATACGCGCATTGAGAACCGTCAGTCGGTGGCTGAACATGGCGCTGGCAGACAGCCAGCTTCAACTGCGGACCAATCCGCTCGCTGTTGCCAACAGGTCAATCGACCTGTGGCGGCAAGTTACCGTACTGCCAGCCCCGCCCGCTGAATTTCGGATGAGGTGGTCGAGTGAGAATCGTACTCGGCTTAAGCTGTTTCGTGAGTGCGATGCCTTCGCTGGCGATGGTAGTTCCAGCCGTTGGGATCAGATTGCTGTAACTGGATAATCGCGTTTCGTATCCACCACCTCGCGGCCCGAGAGCTTCTTCGGTCGGCACATATCCAACACACCCATTGGCGAGCGAGACGGGAAAGGTCAACGGAAACTCGCTCCCCTTTTTAATGTCCAAGCCGTACTGGCAAAAATACTCGGCTGGGTTGCTGACGAAGACGGCCGGGCCGACTTGTACCGCCTGGACCTCAACGTCGGCGATTGGTTCTTTCTGGATCTTGGCGTCCAGCATCACCGTTTCCTTGGCAAAGGTGAGTTCCGTTGCGTCCGCCTTCGGGCTGGAGTTCTTCACCATCTCGTAGGCAGCTTTGACACGATCCTGACGCGGCAGTCGACGTTGGATCTTGAGCACCTTGTTACGTGACGCGACGCTGAAATCTTTCGTCGTTTCCATCATGTACATTACTTTGACAGCCTCCGCGCCCACGCGGCCGCCGACCATGCGCGACCATTGTTTGCGCTCTGGCCGCGTAAAGGGGCTAAGGTTGTCGACCTGGGTAATATCACCCGAAGCACCTGCGGTGAAGACGACGATCACGTCTTCGCCCATCACACCGCGAACGACTCGTTCCAGATAGTAGATGTAGTTTGCTGAAATTCCACCCGGATTCACGGTGGCGTGGCAGGCAAAATTGACGATGCAGCCGACAAGTTGACCCTCGTCGTCCCACGCCGCCACAACGCCGACTTCAGGATCAGTCGGCCCCGCGGGGCCAACGATGTCAGGATTGCCCTGTCCTGGATGCGTGTGCGCAAATCCGTTCTTCATTCGAAAGCGGCGATTGAACGCAACCTTGTCTTCGATGCCGCTACCGAAGCCGACGTTAAGTTCCACTCGCTTCTGATCAGCCTCACAAATGGCTTCGACGATGGCGTTTTCTAGCCGCTCCAGGTAGACAGGATCGGCCGCCGAAGACTGTTCATACGCCAACTTTTGTACAAACTCGGACGCATGATCGTACTCTCCCAGTTGCACCATTCCCGTAGGTCCAGACGAGTGTGAATGCGACGCGGCGATCATGATCGAATCGGCCGGTATGCCGCATTTTTGCTCAATCTCCTTGCGACAAGCCAGCACCAGATGGCGCGGCACCGTTAACGCGTCGAGACCGAGGATCGCCACGCGGTTATCACCGTCGTCAAACACCGCCGCGCGGACCTTGCACGCGTCGTGAAAACTGCGGTGAAAACCCTTGCGGTAACCACCAGGTTGTTCCATACCGATATCCGGCGTGATGTCGCGCTCGGCGAAACCGGCCTTTGCCGCACGCGTTTCATTTGCCAGATTCACAAAAAGGACAGAAATCAGCGTCGCCGCAACCAATGTGTGTCGCATTATCATCTGTTCGGCCTCAAGTCGAGTTTTCGGGTTCCAATAGTATGCTAGCGAGGCTGTGCCTCGGACCGATGCGAGCTATCGCTCGATTGCAGCGACCCGCTTCCCGACCAACCAGCGGTCGGTGCTCGTCGCTGAGAACTTGACTCATTACAAAGTTCTCAGCCTGCACCGTGCCCAGAAGCTGAGACCGCGCCACCGTGCCCGGCAGCACGTCTTCTTCCTCGCCGCGTGCATGACCCGACGCCATGAGCGAGACGGCAACGGCCAAACAGCACCCACAGGAAATGCGTTTTTCGATCATGCGCATTTGTTCGCTCCGGGCGGCTTATTGCTTAATCAACAGCAACGTCTCTTCTCCAGCCTGCAGGTCAATGGGGAGGCCTTCGTGGAGTTGGTTTCCTGTGTAAACTTTCCGAGATCCACTGGTGTCGTTCTTTACGACGTATTTCCTGGTGGGTTCGACGGTGAACCATTCGGGCATCGTGTTCATTCTAGGCCAGTCATGCTTGAAACCGATGTAGATACGATGTCGCGGAATGTCGAAGACCAGTTTGCCGGACCAGTCCTTCTCCGCTTTCATGACGACGGCCATCCCATCCTCAGTCTCGCTCGCGCCCAGGGTCAAGTCCTGCCGCCAGGGGCGTGCCAGCAGACCCCGCGTGTGCATCAGAGCGTGAATGATCGTTGTTCTCACTCCGTTCGATTCAAGTTTCATGCTCCCCCACAGCTTTGCCGTTTCCAAAGGCTCGCCCGAGCGGGCCACGTTCGCGGCCATTTCCTGGTCTGCCCATGACAACCCCTCCGGGACGGCGAGACGGTTCATAATATAGAGCCCGCTCTCGATCGAATCGGCGTACCCATCAATCGAACGACCTTCCCAGGGGTAGTTCTTGTACAGCGGTTTTGAGAGATTGCGAAGTGTCTGTTGCATCTGCTCACGATAGACTGGCTTACCGGCAACCATGTCGTAACACAAGTAGGCCACGTAATTGTATCCCCATCCGTCACTTAGCGCCCCTTTGCGACCTAGGGTGTTGTACATGATGCCATCTTCGTTGGTGCCCTCCTTCAGGACCGCGTCCAACATCTTGTTCATGAGCGGAAGGTAGACCTTCGCCTTATCGGGATTGTGCACCGATTCGACTCCGAGCAGAAGACCGAGTCCGCCAATGATCTCACAGCCGTGGTCGCGAAGCCGCTGCGGCACGAAACCGCCGGGCAGGAGATGGTAGTCCGCGAGTCGCTCTGCCCACTGGAGATACTTCTTTTCACCGGTCATGGTGTAGAGTCGCGCCAAAACCTGGATCTGCTCGCCGTTAATCTCGATGTTCTTCGAAGGGATCTTGCCGTAAGGCGACTCAATTGGAAGATCTTGCCAAATCTCGTCCTCGATGGCCTTCATCCGCTCGAACCACTCGTCCTTCCCGGTCACTTCAACGATGGCGACCAGTCCGTCCTTGACGTATTCACTGCCGCCGAAAGTATTGGCCGGTTCAACAAAGAACCCTTCCTTGCAATGCTCGATCTCCGCGTGCAGGGCCCTGCGCACCGGCCCGTTGAGAGCTTCCAAGTCAGTCGCCCAGGCAGCCCAGACCAGAAACGGATAGCAGTCCGCCCAGGCGTCCTGGTAGTTGAAGTTACCATCTGGATGGTACAGGCCGGTATCGGGTTCGATTTTCTTCAGCGCCACCTCGTGAAGCCAACGCTGGACCTTACTCAGAGAGTAGCTGGCGATCTTTGCGGAGTTCCTCCCCTCCTGGAACGCCTTCTCCTCGCAATGCCCAACAGTGGCGGCTGAACTGAGTACGCAAATCAATAGTAGTACACTCGGCACGGTCCACTGTTGAGGATTCCACAATAGAGACAGTGGTTCCAAGACCCCAATTTGTGACCGGAATGAGTATCGTCTAGTTCTTCTCATGATGTCTCCTCTCAGCACACGACCAGGCTGTTGTCAGATTCTGTATGGCTGCGGTACCCCCGCTCTCGCAATTCGGTGATTCCGGTTGCTTGGCCCGAGAGGGTGACTCGTCGCAGTTAGTTGCTGCCGTCTCCACGGCGTTGAAGTTTCAGATTCGCGTCGAAGAAGTCTTGAGCCGCTGTCACGTCGAACACGTGGCCCGCCGGATGGGTCGCCAGTTGAGCCCAACCCTCGCGACCATCAACGCGATACGCCTGCTTGACGTCAGCCATGGCTTGTTCCGCCAGTTCGACCGGGAAGCCACCCGGCAAGCTTTCCTGAAGTCCGTTCTGGCATTGCAAAGGTCGAGGACTGATCATGCTGTAGATATCGGCAAACTCGTAACGACGTTGCAAGCCGGGAAAATCCCAACACATGCAATGGCCCACTCGCAGGTTCTCCATCGTTGTCAGGAATCCAGAGCTGATTGTGGCTGCGATCCGCTCGTCCATGGCTCCCAGCCACATGGCCATCTCGCCTCCCAACGAAAGGCCGCCGCAGCCGATACGTTGTGCGTCGACTTCTGGCCGAGATGCAGCTAAGTCGACCACGCGGATCAGGTCCCACAGACGTTCGCCCATCAGGGTCCGCTGCTCGCTCTGGATCTCGTGCTGCCCCACATCAGTACTGAGGGTCACGTAACCAGTCTCAGACAGCGCTTTGGCAAACGCCCGGTAAGGGCTGTTCAGTTCATACACGATGTTCTTGTTTCCTCCGTGCCCGTGGATGCAAACCACTGCCGGCGTCTTGCCTGCGATTGCCCCAACAGGAACGGTCAGCACGACTTTGATTCTGCGTTCAGCACGCGACTCGATCTCCAATTCGTAACGCGTGAGCTTCTCGTGTTTCTCCGTCGCCAACACTCTTGGCTTCAGCGGGAGTGGACTCCTTCCTTGAGCATCGTGACGGTTGAAATGAACTTGATCGTCCATCTTCAAAAGCACAAAGAGTGTGGTTCGAGCCGTGTGGCGCCAGAGGCGCGCCTGAGAAGCACTCTTCGCATCGAAACCGAGCAAGCGGTAAGTAGGCGGCTCAGCCGCCGCCGCTGACATCACAATGGCAGTTGCGCCCCACAAGGCGAGTACGTAAAGACAGAATCGCATTGGGTTGCTCCCCCTTTGGTGTGTTGGGTTCCTGGTCCTGATATTCATCATCCGAAGTTGCCCGACCGGGATGAATCCTTAAACTGGACCTAGGTTATCTGGTATTTGGTTCGCCATGTCCAGCTTTGATGGAAAAGGCGAAAAGTCCCGGTCAGGGCCGCTCAATAACCGGGGCGGTCTTGACTCGCGGACGAATGGGTAATCGCTCGATGCCGGGAAATACCGGGTCCCCCATCGCGCGGAGTTCGTCCTCGCCCATAAAGGGGCAGCAGGCATCAACCCAGGCGATCAACTGGTGCAGGCTCAGCGGATCGACTTTCACGTCGTAATGTTTGCCGCTGGCAGCCAACTTGACGAGCCGACTGTTGTAGGAGAGGTATTTCATCGGCGGCAACGTGGCCAAAGCACTCGCATCGTTCTGTCCGTAGCTGCTTTCAACAGGAATCGCTCCCGCGATTCCATATCCAGGCCGCCCGCCGCCAACGGGATTCCTCCAACCCGCCGAACCGACCAGCGTCAGGTACGGCTCCTTAAACACGTTGTGTCCAGGGCGTAAAGTGAGATTCGGCTCCGCGGAGCTGGGCGCGTTGCCCTGGTGGCACTTGACACAATAGCGATCCAGCACCGGCTGGACGAAACGCTCATAACTGATGCTCTCGGTGCCCCAGGGTGGCGGAGAAAGTTCCGTCGGCGGTCGCTGCAGGGCCAGACTGTGTTGTGCCGGCGTCGGCGCCGTGCTGTGCCCTTCGTGGCAACCCACGCACCCCCGACGCTCGGCGGGCATCACTCCCGTAAAGCTTCGCATCGTCTGCAGACAGCGGCGATCCGCGTCCAAAAGTTGGAAATACAGCGCACGCCCCGCTGGCGTCTTGAAATGTACCGATCCATCGGCCTCCACGGGTACCTCGGAGAGGATGCGCTTTACGCCTTCCTCCTGCACGATCGATACTACCGGGCCGGAGTGACGATATGTCTTATTCCAGGTCGAATACGTTTTGTAATCCAATTGGAAGACGCGCAAGTATTTGACCATGCCGCGGGGCAGGTCGGGCACACCTTGGCAGACGTCGGCACTGAAGAAGACGCCCGGTTCGACGGGCTTGCGGTTCTTCCCCGTGCCCGGCCACGCCACACGGTCGATCTGTCGCGGCGGCATCGGTCGCGGCTTGGCAGGCATCGCGTGCCAGACGTTGTAGACCCCCTCGTAAATCAAGTCTCGGTTACCGTGCACGTCCATCAGGTACAGACGAAACTTGTCCCCGACACCTCGTGCCGAGACGAGGAAGTCTTCTTCGGAAAGCGGATAGGCCGTCTTGTAGCCGGTGAATCGGCCCGAAGCGTGGTAGTCGGCCGCTTCCTGCGGATCGTCTGGCGGCAGGCTGACTTCCGGCCAACGCAGATCGGCAGTGACTTTCGTCAGCCCGTTTGGCCAGTCGCGACCCTTCTCTGCGTCGATAATGCCGATCGATCCGGACCACCAATCATGATGCCCCACGCCTGAGAACATCACTCGATGGCTACCGGGGATGGGCCGCGGCTCGGAAAGATGGTCAGGCCAGACCGATTGGTTGCCCCAGAAATGCGCCGTGCCTGTGCCATCCTGGTTCGTGGTCCACAGCTTCTGGAGCCGCCAAAGCGGCTTGTCCGTGTACTCCCAACGGGAATAGATCACCCGGCCGTCATTCAACAACGCGGGCACGAAATCTGGTTCACCGTTGCGACTGATGAGGTAAACGTTGCCGCCGTCGGCGTCGCAGCGCGCCAGGATATATGAGTAGATAAACGGTCCACAGCGAACATACGAGTTGCCTCGGGTCGTGGTGAAAGTAATGTGACCGTCGGGCAGATAGATCGGGTCGATGTCGTCGTACTCGCTGTCGGTGAGCTGCCGCAAGCCCGTACCGTCGAAGCTGATCTCGTAAAGGTGAAAGCTTTTCTCGTCGTGCGGCTTGAAACAGAAGAGAACCTTCGTGGCATCGAACGACAGATCGGGCCGCCAGAAGCTGCCCGGTGTTTCTTGGGGCGCCAGTTGCCGCAGCCGACCGCCAGGATGCAGCCCGTCGAGCACTAGCAACCGGCCGCCGGGGACGGCCATGATGCCCATGCGGTGGATGGCCTCATGCCTGGACTCCGGTCCTTGGGGCAGCGGCTGATCGATGAACAGCAATCGAGTGAAATCCACCACGGGATTCTTGAACTGGATGTTTCGTTTAACCCGCCGGACCGCGAAGTAAAAATCTTTGATGGCCGGAGTCGTGTCCGCGTAAGCGGCGACGGGATCCTCCTGCAGATCTGCCTTGCCCAGGCCGGCGATTTTCCCCCAGGGTCCACCACCGAACGGTGCCGTCACCGCCGCCGGTTTCCAGCCGGAGTCGTCAAACGCGGCTTCCGCCCACTGAGAATGCTTCTCTTTCTCCGCTCGCCAGGACGCGTCGGAAACCACGATCATCTGCTTTCCGTCAGCCAAAGTCACGGCCAGCCGCGCGATCAGTCCGGCAGGATTCTTGCTGGGCGCCGGCTTGTTCTCCCCTCGCACCGCCAACACGTTTTCGCCGGTCCGAAGCAGTCGTCCGATGGTGAGCACGGCAGCCCGCGACCAGCCCGTCTGGGCACCGATCTTCGTGCCGTTGAGAAAGACCTCGCACGCGTCGTCGGCCGCGATGCGCAACGTGGCTCGGCGAACCTCCGTCGGCACTTCGAACCGACAGCGGAAAAACCTTGCTTCGGCCGGTGCATCTTCAACTGGTTTGCCCTCCGGATACCAGATCCAGTTCGGCACCGTCTCGGCATCCTTGGCCGTTTGAGACGCGGCGGGTTTGCTGGCCAGCTTCCCGAGTCGCCGCTGGAGCGCGTCCAGCTCTTTCAACTCGTTCGCCAGGCTTGGTGCCTTTCGCTGGTGGGCGAGCCGCTGGGATAATTCTCGGGCCCAGCCAATCTCCTTGGTCGCTCTTTGCAGCAACGGCTCGTCCATCGCCTGAAACAGCCAGTCGCGCTCCAGCGTCCGGGCTGCCTCCTCGGCGGTCAGCGCCCGCGTTTCGGGCGTTCGGGCTTCACCTTTGGGCAGCGGTAGGTTGTCAGCGGACGCCTTTGACCCGCAAACGGCAACGGTGAACAATGCCACGATCGTACTCAGTACCTGCAATTTGTTGCTCATCGTGTCGGTCTCCCGGCGTGTTTTCCTTGTCGGCGACTAGTCGATCACACAAAAGCGATCGGCAGAATTCGGCTTAGGATCGTTCGATGAATTACTGTCCGATAGTCGCCTTTCGCGGAGCGAAAGGCGACAATAAAAGATCGAACACTGCTTAGTAATCGACCACAGACATTGGCCGTGGCTTGCCCCGCAAAGCGGAGCGTTTGCATGAAACAACACGTTGTGGGCCGGTCTCCCGACACGTTGTGGTTTACACAAGCTTCTGCCCCCAAGGGGCCGAAAGATGGAGTAGTACAACCGTTGTGGGCCGGTCTCCCGACCGGCCCACGTTCGGAGGGAAGGTCAATCGGTGAGTCGTGATTCATCACTGTGGCACGGTCGGGCGAGCGTGCCACAACACCAGTGTTTTCCTCGTCGGCGGCACGTCGATCACACTTGGCGGCGTAGCGGTCCAATTTCCCGGTCTGTCAGTCACAAGGACGAGTGTACCTTAACAGCTGCTTCAATGTCGAATGCGAAACGGGAATAGCCTATTTGTCACGGCGCAGTTGTTCGAGAACTTCGTTGGGCGGCGTCCAGCCGATGCGGCGAACGACGTCGGGTTTGTACTTGCACGTAATGAGGAAAAGGTCTCTTTTAGTGGCCTTTTCCGGCGGTACGTTGATCTGCACTTGCGTGAAGCCGTTGGCGTACCACGACTGCCAACCGTCGGCGCTGCTTGGCTGGAGTGAGACACCGTTGAGTTGAATGTCACGGATCTCTGGCTTGCGATACGGCAAGCGCAGGCGAAAACTGATGCCATGGCGAATCGATTCCGCGGAGTCGCTCTTGGAACGGGCCTTATCCACGGCCAACTGGATTTCTGGACCCGTGCGAATGAAACGCTCGACCGCAGCCGAGTCCACATCATCGCGCCGATCGATGCCCGCAATGAACTCGTCCAGATCTGTCTTGAGGAAAGTGGCGGCTTCTTCCGAGGTCGCTACGAAAAATGTGTCGCGTCCATCTGTCTGCGGATACAACACGCCTTGCGTGAAACGACCCTGCTTCTGCCACAGTTCAACGCGACTGCGACGACGCTCGGCCGCTGTGCTTCCCCACGAGGTGACGAAATGACCGATGAAAGCTTTTACGCGATCAACGGGATAACCTTCCTGCGGTTCGTCTTGCCAACGCCGGTTGCCGATCCGCAGCAAGCCACGTAGCCGTGCCACGCCACTTTGCTCCCAGCCAACTTCGAACGCCATCACCATCGTGTGATATTTGGCGTAGCCGTATTGAGCCGTGTAGAAATTTGGTTGCCCGCGCCAAGTGCGGTCGGCGATGGGGTTCATTATCGGTCCGTGAAACGATCGCTGGCCATCGGCTTCGAACCGATCGGACGGATATCCGGCATCGAGTCCCGCTTGGATGATTGCTTCGGTCACTCGCCAGTCCCATGGCCGCAAAGCGTAATTGGAATATGCCGAACCGGTTACCTCGAACATGATCTGCCCTTGATAACGAGTGTGGTCGCCCAACTTCTCGACGGGAATCTCTTGCAGGCCCGTTCCGTGAACGTCTGCATGAACTTCGGGTTGCCAACGATCCACCACGTCGAGTACTGCTGTCACTTCCGGAGCCCGCTCGGAGGCTTTGTAGTGTAGCTTTGCCAGGTCCCAATTCTGCGGGCCACCGCCGGTGTAGGGATCGATCTTGGACGCGTTGAGAAAGCGATCGGTCTGAAAAAATGCGACGGGATGGTTAATCGGCATGATCAGCACGATCTGTTTGCGGCGTGTCTCCTTGGCTTCCTCGGAATCTCCGAGCAGCCATTGAATTAGATGCAGAATCGTTGTTGTGCCAGATCGTTCCGGTCCGCCGTGCAATGATGTGATCAGGCTGACCTGTTTGTTTTCAGAGGCGACGTCCGGATCGCTGATCTTCAGCAGATAAAGTCCCAGGCCTTCCAATGAAAGACCGACTCGCTCGACATCGAGGATCTTGGCATGTTCTGTTTGCCAAAATCGCAACGTGGCTTCATACTCATCGAGCGTAATGCGATGAACGCGTTCCGGTACCGCCGCGTCATCCGCCACGCAGGGAGTGAGAAACGTCGCGCTGGCAACCACCAGTGCCAAAGTCACTTTGTAAAACAATGGTATGCTTTCTATTTCTGTTCCATTCCGCCTTGAGTCAAGCCGATGATGGAAGCCGATGTTGCAGCCGCCGCTGCAATGCACAGAGACCTGCCCCGTGAAATCCGCGACGCGCGTCGGTTGGCTTGCACGCGGTTCATTGATTATCTTCGTTTGGGGATGGTGTCGCCGGTCTGCGGATGTATGCGATCAGGTCGGCGAAGTCCTGGTGCGTCATCTCTTTTTCGACCCCGTCGGGCATCAACGACTTGCCCGTGCTTCGAATCTCTTCTAACTGGCTACGGAGTATCACTTGCTGTTTGTCTTCCTGGGCAACTAGCGTAATGCTATTACCGGTTTCTGAAGCCACCATGCCGCTAAACGTACGGCCGTCGTCGGTCAGCGCGACGTACGTGACATATTTTCCATCAACAGCCGCGCTGGGATCGAGGATCGATGCGAGCAAGCTGGCCGGTTGCCGGTCAGTGATGGACCGCAGGTTCGGTGCAATGTCATACCCCACGCCGTCCAGTTTGTGACAGGCGGCGCATTGCTTCTTGAACACGGCCACGCCTCGTGTTGGCGAACCGGTCAGCTTGAGAACACTCTGATGTTCAAGAAGTACCTGTCGGCGATCAGCGCTGCCTGAATCGGCGAGAAGTTTGGCGACGCGCGCACGAATGGTCTTGTCTCCGTAGACAGACAGCGATTGGCGCGCGCCGGCGTCGATGTCTGCCCGCGCGACGTGACCGTCCTCGATTGCATCAAGCAGCTTTGTCAGCCACTGGCGTCTTGTGGATAGCACACTGACAACTTCCGTTCGCAGCGTCGGCCCGTGGCTTCGCCAGCCGCTCAATAGCGCCTGGGCGATCGTTGGATCAGACAGGGTTCCCAAGTGTTTGGCCACGGCGATCTGAATCGCGGGCGGAGTTTGCGGGGTCAACAGTTTTACCAATCGGCGAATGTCTTCGGCGCGACCGTCGGGATGTCGGGCCAGCAGAAGGATCGCTGGCGTGCGGAGAAGTTCGGTCGACTGAGCATCAAAGGCCGTCATGCGGGCGCGGTCTGTCAGCCCCGCAACCTGATGAAGTAGCTCCCGACCGCGCTCACCTTCCTCCCGCAGCAGTGTGTCGAGGGATGTGCGACGCCGCTTCAGAGCGTCGAGCAGTCCGGCCACGGTTTCACATTGCCAGGGCAGGTCGTCGGCTTTTTCAAGACGCACGATTGCATCTAGCCCATTCAGTGTGGCCTGGCGATTGCCAAAAGCAACGGACAAAGCCAGCAGATGGCCAATCAGTCGACCAGCTGCCGGGTCTTGACGCTCGGCCAAAGCGACCGTCAACACGTCGTCTAGGTTTTCTTTGTTGATGGAACTGGTTACCGCTGCCGCCAGGTACGGGTCGTCGGCGTCCTGAATGGCCAGGCTCGCCAACGACCGGGCACTCTCACGACCCGACCATTCGCCCAGTGTGTACGCCAACTGAAGCCGAACCTTGGCGTCGGGATCGTCTGCGAGTTTGATCGCTGTCGCGAGCAGCTCCGGATGACGAGCGGCCAACGGCTCGGCGAGCCGAATCGCGTGCCGTCTCACACCGGCGTGTTCATCGTGGAGCGCGCGTTCGACGAGCATGGGCGAAAGCGCACCGAGACCGTCGAGTGTACAGAGGGCATGTAGACGACCGAGTGGATTCTGGGATCCCATCGCCATCTGTTCGAGCGATTTCTTGGCGGACTTGTCGTCTCGCTGCTGGAGAAGCTGTCCTGCCAAATCGCGTTGTGGCCCGTTTGGGCTGTCCAATGCGGCAACCAATTCGGTGGTTTTCAATTTGTCGAGGTTTCGAATCTTGCGAGCCCCCTGTCCCTTTGGAAACACGCGATAAATTCGCCCCCGGTCGTCACCCGCGCGATAGAACGGTTCCAACTCGGTACGACCTGCCGGGGTGAGGAATTGAGGATGCTCGATCATGTAACGGTACATGTCCACAATCCACAGTGCGCCGTCCGGACCCGTGCGAACGAAAACGGGACGGCACCAACGGTCTTTCGAAGCAAAGAAGTCTGTGTCGGTTTCCGCCGGATCGCGATGTGACACGAAGCTCACGCCGTCGCTGAGGATCACGTTGTGCTGGACGAGGTTGTGAAATGGTTCACAGGTGAACGCGTGTTCTGCTCGCTGGGCGGGTTTTCTGGACTGCTGTTGCTGCGTGCCACTTGATTTCGGCAGGTTGGAAACCTGCCCTACCTGCGGAAACAGCAGTTCATCGCGATAGACCATTGCTGAACAGGCTGACGTGAAGCGCCCGGACTGCTCAAAGCTGTGGAATCGCTTCTGCGGGCTCTTTGCCGGATACACCTTTGGATTGCGCGGCACGACGAGTTGCTTGAGGGGATCGGGCGGTGCAAAGTGCGGATTGCGTCGAAGGTAATGGTCCTTCAATACGAAATGCCACAGCGGATGGCTGTTCTGCTGGCCGAACCAATTCCCCCAGTCGTCGCGGTTGCGGCCGAACTGCGATGGTCCGGTTTGTGGATCGATTTCTCCCGTGCCGGCATGGAAGCGGAAGTCACGACTGCCCAGATCGACCGTCGTGCCTGTCTTGACCGCACGGATGCGGCTGTCGGCGCCGTACCCACCATGATGCGCGCCGCTGGCGCAATAGATCCAGTTGTCCAATCCCCATCGCAGGCCATTGACACGCAACTGTTGATTGCCTTCCTGGAAACCGGAAAACAGAACTTCGCGTTTGTCGGCTTGCCCGTCGTTGTCGGTGTCCTCCGCGTAGAAGATCTCGGGCGCGGCTGTTACCAGCACGCCATCGCGCCAGGGCATGATACTGTTGGGAAAACGAATTCCGTCGAGGAACACGGTCGAACGATCGTATTTTCCATCATCGTCGGAGTCTTCAAGGAACCGAATCCGCCCGCCAGGCTTGCCTTGGCCATCCATGCCCAGCGGATAGTCAGCCATCTCGGCCACCCACAGACGACCATCCGGTCCCCAGGCAATTGCGACGGGATCTTTAACCAGCGGTTCGGCTGCCACTAGCTCGATCTCGTAGCCCTCACGCACGTGAGTCACGGCCAGAGATTCAGCCGGTGACATCGGCGGTGAGTCTGGCGGCGCGGCTTGTGATGAACCGACTTCCTTTTCGTGAGCAGCCTTTCGACCAGAAGTCTCGAAATGTGATGCGATCTCCTCCGGCGAAACGGCGCGGTCGTAGATCGCAACCTCGGCAAGCTTACCCTCAAACGGCGCGAAGCCGTCATTACGTCCACCCAGAAAAACAAGCTCTCCAGTATTCGGCCGCGAGACTTCCGCTTCGCCGGCAATTTCGGGTGTGCGGTTTCCATTCAGGTGGACGGCGACTTTCTGGCCGTCTCGAATGAACGCAACATGGTTCCAGCTCTTTGGCCGAATCTTCGTGCGACCGGCGAGTACAACGGCTTTCTCGTTGCCGTTAAAGAACATCAGCTTTCCAGCATGGGCCGAATACAGATGCGTGCCGCCGATTCCCAAATGGTCTCCAGCTGCATCTTCCACGCCAGGCGCGCCGCGGGAGAAAAAATAGCCCGTTACGGTGCGTGCGTCTTCTGGCAGCCCGTTCCAAAACCACAACTCGACGGAGTACGTCTCGCCGAGATCGTCTACGGCTGCCTTCATGCGACCACCAGCAAAATGAGCGGCCCGGTTTGCGGGTGCCGCGTGTCGGTTGGGGTCTACAAATCCTGGCAAGTAGAATGCGACACCTTTCTCGTAAGCGCCTTCGTGTTTGCCTGCGATGTCGATCGCACGCGATCCGGACATCTCGCTCAAGCGCCAGTACGCTACAGGTTGAGACGCAAGAACGGCCTTCGCGTATTCGCTCGGCGGTCGCTCGGCCTTGCGTCGCGGCTTGCCGGCGACCTTTTCCAGGAGATCGAGCAGCGTCGCAACAATTCTCGGCTCCGCTTCGACTTCCAATCCGGCCGTTCGCGCTGGCCAGGTCGTATAACCGCCAAGAGCATGTTGCTCCGGCGGCGGGATGTAGCCTTGTGCTCCATTGGCCAGTTCCATGTTGAAGATCGGCTGCAACGGGCTCTGCGCTTTCAGCTTCAGACCGGTAATGCCATACACTTCGTTCGGAATCGCAGTAATCCCCAGCTCGCCAATTCTGACGGCCTGCAACTTCAGTTCGACTTCCGGTTCGTCGTGCAAGTGGATCTGCTCGCCGGCATAGATTTCGGGCCGTGACGGTGGCGTTTGATCGTCTAACTCGGCAAGCATCGACTGTGCCCACGCCAGCCGCTCCTCGTCAGGGACGCGGCGGCGAAGTTTCAACGTCGTCTCGGCCATGGCCAGCGAAACCCATTCCTGGTATTTGATTGTCTTGTAAGCTTCATGTGCAACGCGCGCGACCTCAAGCGTGTATTTGTCAAGGTCGCGGCTCGGTGTGGGCTTGCTGAAATCCATCCACATGCTGTCGCCGCTGGTGCCTTGTGACATGATGCCGACAAACGGTACGTCACCCGACTCAACACCGATCAGCTCCGCCATCCGGTCACCGAAACGTCCGCAGAAATCGCCTGAAACCGCGGTTGAGCCGTAAAAGTGCATCGCATAATTGGCCAGCACGGCTAACGGTCGCCCGTCTATCGACTTGACCGAGAGCAGCGACAAATCGGGATCCGCCGGACCGGACGGTCCGACGTGATTCTTGCTTTGATGGCCCGGAAGCATATGTGCGCGGACGCTACGATCACCAAACGGATCGGTTGCGATCCGATCCGGGCGATAGATCCATCGCCGACAGTGGTTGTGGTCGTAATCCTGTACGACAGTCCAGCCGACCTTGGCCGGAGCGACGTTGTCCGCAGCTTGATGAATACTCTTAGCAATCTGGCCGGGCAGGAACCGCTGATAGTCGGGGTCCACACGGCTGCCCAGACATCCCATCGCCGAGGGCGCCGAATGCGTATGCGTTGCAGAGATCAGCATCCGATCCGTTGCGATGCCTGTCGCTTCATGAGCCATCTGTTTCGCAATGTCGAGCAGCTCGCGACGCATCATCAGGCTATCGACCACGACAATCGCCAACCGTGTCTTTCCATCGTCCAGGACCAACGCTCGCGACATCAACCGATCGTGGGCGCGCTCGGCCTGCCGTTCGTTGAAATAGCCATTGACGATTACGGGAAACTTTAGCGGCGTAATGTCCACGGCCGCTGCACCAGCGCGGAAGACGTTATCAGCAGAAGTTCCCTCATCGGCACACGCATCAAGAAAGAGAACACAGGCGAGCGGCAACAAGTACTTTGTCCTAATAGACAGGTCCGTCATGATGCTTTTTCCTTGATCCGATATTTCCCATTTGGGTTGAGCTCAAACTCTGTCATCTCGTCCGTGAGGCGAGACAGTAGCGAAGAACGAGAACGCTACTTTTCCACGCGCAGTCCCTGAGAAACCGTTCTCGTTTCTCCAGGATCGGCGTCGATCTCGAAGACCATTTCGTATTGTCCTGCCTGTGCCGGCACTCCGGAGATCAGCCCGCTACATGGGTCTTGAGACAGTCCGGGGGGCAATCGGACTGCCTCGAACATCAATTGCTCGCGGTCCCAGAACGCGGCGTTGTACGAAGACTTCGGGCTGCGTCGGCAACGCAAGTCGCCGATCGAGCGGATCACGTCCGGCTGATAGCGATACGGCTTGCCATGCTTTGCTATGGGCGGTCGTGTGAAGACGAAGGGCCGCGGGACTTCCGCGTAATCGGAGGGCCCACTCTCGATACCCGCCTCGTCGATCGCAACCACACGGTAGAAAGCGCGGTTGGTGTTCGGCAAGTCGATCCCCGGCCCTACTACACGCAATTCGGCTTCTGCCGTTCGCGCAATCAGATTGCTGAGTGTCTTGACGGAACCCGCGTCCGGCGTATCGGCTGCTTTGTCTGCATATTCTTCGATCGACCGGACAAAACCCTTGGCACGAAACACCACGTATTCATTGTCGCTAACCGAGAACCCTTTCTCGTTACTGCCATAGATCTTGTAGTCCGCCGGCGTTTTGCCTTGTGGGTTCGGCCGCCACGCGAGCGTCAGTCCGCCCTGCTCATCGGGCCTTAGTTTTACGTCCAGCGGCACGCCGGGTGCGAGCGTTTGAAACCGAAACGTCCGGCTCCACGGGCTCCACACGCCGTTGGCGTCCAGCCCGCGCACGCGCCAGTAATAAGTCGTATCAGGATTCAGCAAGCCAACATACGGTGCGGTCCACTGCGTCTTGCCTTTGAACGGTGTCAGTGAGATGCGCTTCTCGAAATTCGGCGAGAGCGGCCAGCGCATGTCGGCGTGGGCCGAGAGTTCAAAATGGTAGTCGACCAGCGCGGCACCATCAGAATCGGTCGCCTGGCTCCACGCGAATATCACCTGTGTGCCTTCGACGGTCGCGCCGTCTTGCGGAGCGACCGCTTCAGCCGGCGGATACGGAGCGCGCCAGGCGTTGCGTTCCAACCAACGATGGGCAATGCGAACGTTGCGAGGGCCCGGCGACGAATCCGTGAAAACGACACGATTATCGCCCACAGTCAGTTCCGGTAAGCTGAGCGCGGAAGTCTGAATGTCGTTTTCGAAAGCGACTTCTCGCACGACGACGTTTCCGCGCATCGATAACTGCAGCCAAAACGTGTAAGTGGGCTGACCTCTTGGCGAAACGACTTTATCAAGCGATGCGATCAGCGGCCTGGTTTCCCCACCGCGAATTGTGGCAACTGTCTTCCAGCTCTTGCCGTCGGTCGACCAGCGCCACTCGGCAACTGATCCTTCACCGCCCTCAGCCGACGCGCTCGCCTGTCCGCCGACAAACACGTATGGACTCGAAAAACGCCATGTCACGACACCGGGTTGCTCTGTATCCGTTACAGTCAGCCCGTCGGCCTTCAAGTCGAATGTTATGTTGTCGACCGTCTCCGTACCGCTCCGGGAGAGCGGACTGCCCAGGTCGGGACGATATCGCAACTTGCCGTTTCGCATATTGTCGTAGGCCGTCGTGCCCCATCCAGCCAGAAGGTCGCCCAGGCCGTCGCGTTTCCGTTGTCCTGGCTCGAGCGCCGTGCCGGACGAATACTGTTTGCCGATATGATCCCAACGCAACTCGATCGATTCGCCCGGACGCAGTGTGAGGTCCATCGAGTGACGCGCGGCAACGCCGTACGTGCCTTTCCGTTTTCCCTCGTGGACATACAGCGATGCCGAGAACTCGTCCGTCTGGCGACCGTCTGAGCGGCCGATGCCGTAGGTGTGAGTCCGCTTGACCAGGTCGTGGTCGCGCACGATCTCCTCAGCCGAAGCGAGCGTCCGATTGTCGCGGAGCAAGCAGATTACGTGCTCGTCGCTGTCCATCAAGTGATAGCGGCCGCCGTAAAGAACTTCGCTCACGCAATGTCCGATTGGATAGCAGCGTCGTGTCTTCAGCCCGGCCGCACGCCACAAATCGGTGATTACCTGAGCTTGGTTGCCGCACAGAGTGTAGCCGTAAACGTTGAGCGCCTTTAGCGCGTCACTGCACTCGCCGTCCCACGTGCAGGCGTGAAAGCGCTGCCGGCGCACGAACTCCCAGATGGCCCGCGCTTTCTCTGCCTCGCTTTCACATCCACGGGTCGCTTCGGAGACAATTGATTCCAGCGTTTGCCAATCGCGCTGGCCGTTGACGATCAGTCGTGGGTTCACAACATCAGTCTCGCCCACATTCTCGATCAGCACCGACCGGTTGGGCTGCCATCCTTGCCTAAACGCCCCGTAGCCGATCGGCGTGCGAGTCATGGTCCCGTCGACGGTTCCTCGAAATTCGATCGTGTATTCGCGACGGCCGTCGGCGATCTCTTCCACATGTTCGCGGGGAATGTCGTCGTCTCGATCCGCGTACGGCTTCTTCGGCTCGCCGACAACGGCACCCGGCACCGGCGTGGCGAGTAGCATAAGAAGCAAGCTTGTCAGCTGAACTCGCGCCATCATCTGTTCGGCTCCTCCGCCCCAGGTAGGTCAGGCTTTCCAGGTTGGCACCTCCCCAGCCTGGAAAGGCTGGCCTGCCGCGAAGTGCAGTTCACTCGTTCAACCAGTATACTGATCAGCATTGCATCCAGAAACAAGGATCGCACGACATGATCAAATCAGTCGTATTGTTACTGTTGGCTTTAAGCGTTTTCACACCCTCGACGTCCGTTTACGGCGCCGAAGGGCGCGAGACGCCGTTCCAAGTCTCGGCACCAAAACAGCGTGCCGTTAGAACCAGGTCGCACCACGCCGAATACGAGATCAAGATGGGCGGCACCGTCGACATGGACAACACGACGACGCGGCACTACGAGATCTTCGAGACTGCATTTCAGCCAAATATCTCGCTGGAAATCGCCAACACCGGTGACGTGCCCGTTGTTAATCCGCGTATCGTGATCAACAATCGCGGTCGCTGGTGGAGCATCGAGACGATGCTTGACGAGATCCTCGCCGGCGCACGCGACGACCAGGAAAAGGCGTTGTTGATTTGGGATTTCGTTCGCAACAATCGTTATCACGACATGCCACTGTTCCACGATGACGAACTGCACGATCCAGTGCGGTTCCTTGGCGTGTACGGCGGTGGGCTCTGCGACGACTCGGCCGCGGTCGGCTGTTCGCTACTCTATCATGCTGGGCTCAACCACACCAAGTACGCTCAGAATCCCAAAACGCGCCACTTGCACGGCCACGTGATGTGCGAGGCGTTCCTCGACGGCAAGCACCAGTTCCTCGACATCGACGAGAACGTGTTCTACTTGGACCGCGAGAACGAACGGATCGTTAGCGGCGACGAACTCACCCGCGATCACGACCTTGCCAAGCGTGAGTGTGTGTTCGGGCCTGTGTTCAAAGGGTGGCAGACGGGCGAAACGGCAGCGGCCCTGTTCGGCTCGGACGACGGCGCCGGTTTCCGGACCGTGGCGGGACACTCCCTTGATCTCACACTGCGGCCCGGCGAGCGAATCGTCTACCGCTGGGACAATGTCGGCAAGCTTGCCTCCGACGGGCGTTCGGGCCGGCCTCGGCGACGCCACTTCGGCAACTCCAAGCTGGTCTACTCGCCACGTCTGGAATACTACAAGCAAGATGCGGTGTCAGCCAGGGACGTCGAACCCGCTAGTCCCGACGCGAAAGACGCGAAAGTCGCCGGGGCCAGCGGCGCAGGCGAACTCGTTTACCAAGTGAAAAGCCCCTACGTACTTTGCGGCGGCCGAGTCGATGCGAATTTCTTCGGCCTGAGCGAGAAGGACGGCTTCACCGTGTCGATGTCACTTGACGGCAAACAGTGGAAAAAGCTGTGGCATCGGTCCGGCGATGGATCGATATCGTGCTCCGTCGACTTGGACGAACATCTCGAAGTCGATCGTTCGCCGCCCAAGTACGTTCATTTCATCCGCATCTCGCTGGCGTCGGCCGCCGCTCGCAGTGCGAACTTGACAGCGCTCACGATCAGCACTGACGTAATGACCGCTCCCTTCTCCTTGCCGCGTTTGCGCGTCGGATCGAACAAGGTCGTTTATTCTGATGACAACAGCGACGGGAACGCGGGCCGGCAGGAGATCACCATTTCGCACCGCTGGCAGGAGAGCAACAATGTCAGGCCGCCCGATGCTCCCACCGAGCCCTCTTTCCCGGCCGACGGTACCGTCGTAAAGGCAACCACGTTCGCGTTCCAATGGCCCAACGTGAAGGGTGCAGTCAGCTCAGTAACGTGGTTTCTTTGGAATTAGAGAGACGTTGCTGCGTTTGGTTGCGAGTTATCGGAGGCAAGTCATTGGGCTGGCCGAGGATTCGTTCCCAAATGGACTGCCAGATTCCTCCACGTACGGCTGTCCGTAAGTCCACGATGTGCTGGCCGGTCTCACCGTGCCAACGCATGCCCGATTGCTTCAGACGTTGATTGAAAATCACTTTACAACCGGCTTCCGTGATCCCGCTCCCAATCGGCTCACCCGCATGCTTACGTTCCGCGAAGTCCATGTAAGGGCGATACTTCTTGAGATAGTTCAGCCCCGAGTCATAATCCTTCTTCGTACCATGCAATCCATGACGACGCTTTTGTTGAGCCGCACTTTGAATCACACGCGACACGCCGCCCGTCTTCTTGCGTAGCGTTCGTCGCTGCTTGTGAGCCCAATCAACAGCCCTTTTCCCGGAACCGAACAAGGCACTGGCAAGCTTTG
>PVBE010557830.1_pt1 | contig 21240 bp, 17 predicted proteins | sample 1631181 | NCBI WGS metagenome assembly PVBE01 (sample SAMN08397723, study PRJNA350692) | Marine metagenome, whole genome shotgun sequencing project. | isolation source: water | place: Pacific Ocean | collected 2012-04 | reverse complement strand
GGATAGCCAACCTGCTCGGCAATTTCTGCGGCCTTTTCATCCGTGTCTACAATACCGTGGCTTCCCGGAACCACTGGCACATCATTGCTCATGGTAGTACTGATGGCATTTGACTTGTTGCCCATGGTTTCCATGCTGGATACGGTTGGGCCAATAAAGTTGATGCCATGCTGCCTGACCAGATTGGCAAAGTTTGGATCTTCGGACAGAAAACCTATTCCAGGGTGCAGTGAATCTACCTTTTCGGCTTCAGCAATACTGAGAACACTCAGCGCATTGAGATAACTTTCATCCGAAGTGTTGCCGCCGATGCACACGAGCGCGTCACCCTCACGATCTCGAACCATACCAGCCGGCACAGAATCCATATCCGGGTCAGACTGCACCAAAACCACGCCATACCCGAACTCCTGAGCCCTGGAAACCAGTTTGACGGCAGTACACCCCCGGGCATGAATCAGGATACGCTGAACGGGCTTGATTAGATCTTCATCGGACATGGAATGCTGGAGTACGATGGGTTCCGCCGCTGCCAGTGAACCGACCATGATTCTGTCTACAACCTGCTCAATAGTCTCAGTTGGCAGCGGTATCGCAGGGTCTACGGCACGCAGTTCCTGATCCAGTTCGGTAGCAAATGGATGCTTCACCAGCCCCCTCATAGCCCCGGACGTCAGTGACAGGTAGTTACTGAGCAGGCAGGTAAAGGGCAAATTCCGTTCGACGACTGCCTGACCGGCAAAGGGCATGCTGCTACCGGTAAAATAGTAGGTCTGTGCAAGCGGATGAGTAACGAAGCTTGCCTGGGCACCCCCGGTGCAATCTCCAAAACCGAACATGATGATCGGCAAATCGTTGTCACGAACAAAGCGTGTCACCCTGTCATTAATGACCGCCATGGTAAACAGCGCAGCAGCTCCTTCCTTTGTCTGCATTCCACCGGATGAAATAAAGCAAATGACGGGTAAACGTTTTCTGGCACATTCAACCAGCAGGTCGCAGAACCGGACACAGTCAGAATTATCAATACTGCCGGCCTGGAAGAGAACATTGGAAATAACGAGTCCTACCCGGTAGCAACCTGCCTCTGTCTTAAAGTCACCAATCCCGGTAATCAGGCCATGCGGCCTAATATCATTATTCAGCGCGGACTCTATGGAAGTTCTGAAGGTTGGAAACGAAACCGGGTTGGCAGACATCAGGGTACTGCTGGTCTCATCAAAATTCTCGACGTACTGCTCCCGCAATGTATCGAAGGTCGTCTTCCTGCTTCGTTTTTCACGCATCAGCACTTCATGGAACAAGAGGTCACGATACGCAATGGTAAGGCGGTTCCAGAAGTCCTTTCGTCGTCCGATTCTTACGGGCTCGATCTTGCCATCAAATCGCTTACCCGTTCTGACAGATGCGTAATATTCGGGAAGCAATTTCTCAAAAAAGAAACTGATGACTACAAACAGGGTATCTGATTTGTCCTTGTGAACGACTCTTATCCATTCTTCGACTGACTTCAGGAATGATGCACAACCACTATGGCCTGCAAGCTGCTCAACCCACTCTGCAAATCGCCTTTCCACCTCTTCCTTTTCAGAGTCGGTGAAAATCGTGAGGTTGCAGGCTTCATCAACGGAACGCTTAAGGAGCTGCTCGATAAACGGTGCCGACAGGGTTCTGGACTCGTGCGCCTGACGGGCAACGGAGACCATATCGCCGATCAGGTTCTCATAGACAATGCTGAATACAATAAGGTTCTGACACTCAATGACAAAGCCATCGCGCACATCTTCACTCAGAATGACATCAAGGATAGTTACATCCTTGTCGCTATCATCCGATTTTGCCTCAGCCTTTCTTTCCACATGAGGCCACAGAACATCTTCGAGGAGCAGCCGATTCAATGGGATGTTACTTTTTGCCTCCCCAGGTACCTCGATCAAACCCTGCGTCTGCACTGACAGTTTCTGTCCTTCCAATAGTGATGATTCATAGAGAACCCCACTTTCCAGTATCAGGTTGAGTTCAGAAACAAGCTGGCCGCGAAGAAATTCTGAGTTCTTCTCATCAATGAACGCCTGATCAAAGAGTTTTTTACCCTCAAAGCTAAACAGACTCTTCAGCTTTTCTATAAATGCACCTTCGCCAGTACACAGGGCGGTAAGGAGTTCTTTAACTTTACCAATATCGCTGGTCGCAAGGAGGTACGAATTGGACTCATCATCCTCCAGATGCCTGATCAGAGCGGCAATATTGTCTCTTGAACTGGCTTTCCATCGATTGTACAAATGCAGCCCGGAGACAAGGCATAGGTCTTTTCTTGCGTTCTCGTAGTTTTGCCCTGGCTCTCCGAAAATCAGCTGTGCAATCCTTCCGCGCTCATCGCCAACCTGGGATCGCTTATCAGTAAAGTTCTTCCACACCTTGTTGAGTGAGTCCTCATAGAGGACCTTATCAGGTTCCTGCAGCCAGTCCAGGAATGCAGCTCGACGCTCACGATGCATTCGCTTGTCCAGTTCACCTTCAGGAATCTCACTATCGGCGAGACGACCATATTGGGTAGTCGAAGTGGCTTTAATTCGCCTGCGTAATACCAGGTAACGAAGGTGCCTCAATGCTACGCCAAAAACGTTGGGATACTCCGTGGGCGAAGTCCGCAACTTCAAAGGAGAGTCCGCATGTACAGCAACCATGGTTTCGGACATATTCAGGTATCGATTAATATTCCGATGATAGTGGTCAAGTATTTCCGGGTGCTCCGATACAAAGTCTTTAGCGCTGTCTTCAATAGAGAGGATTCCAGAAACAATGACGTTCCTAAGGTTGTCGATCTTGTCATGTTCTCCGGGGTCATAATCGACTATGCCATCGATATTTCCCTGCTTATAGAGTTCGTATGAGGAAACACCAACGAACTTTGCACATTCCTGCCATGACAAATTGTATCGCCGCACCAGGTTGGCGAGGCTGCGAGGATGGATGGTATTGAACACACCGGTTCGCAGACACAGGAGCATATTGCTGGCAGCGAGAGGAATTGCCCCACCGGAGTAACCCTGACCTATGATGATGCCTAGGGTCGGCACATCCGCATGGCACAATTCAGTTATTAGTTTTGATATTGAGTGCGCCTGATTGCTACCGTTAGCTTCCTCATACGGGTCAGCACCAGGCGTGTCCATAAACGTAACAATAGGCATAGAGCGAATAGCGAAACCGCGGGCTATTCTTGCGGCCTCCGTATGGTGCTCTGGCCCCCAGACACCGGTTGCATGTGCCCTGTCCTGAGTAATAAAGCCAACCCTACGCCTGGTCCCATGAAAATCCATTTCCAGTTCACAGGTATAAAGAGGACCAAAATCTTCTTCATGATGAACCGGCACACCCAGCGCATTGATAACATCGCGGGCACCCGGCCTGGTTGATTCTTCCGTTGGTGCGACGGTAGCCTCTATGTAGGCATCGACCTCCATATTGTGCAGCTGGTCCAGCTTGATTTCTATCTGGTGCTCAGTCAGCAAACCGCTGATGACGGATGCAGCTTCCTTTCGCGGGAACAGTGAAAAGTCCTGCGCCAGACTTTCCGCATTCTGATACAACAGGTCTATAGAGGCTGGTTCCTGAACCATATGATTTCTTTTTCTGATACCTGGTAGCTAGTCATGCGCGCTCAAGCAGGTGGTATCAGGACTATTTACACTGTTAACCCTGACGCTGCTTGTGACGGTGGATTCAAGTTCGCTAGGGTACCGCAACGGCTAAAGCCTTTCAATGAATCACCACCATAAAGAAACGATAACTTTATGATTTTATTAGTATTTACATAGGACAGAAAGAACCTACCCCTGCTCCACCGGGATCATGCCTATTTTGCTACGCCATTCTCGTGGGCCACTGATATGAACTGACTCACCTCGGCAATCAACCGCGACGGTAACCGGCATGTCTTCAACTTCAAATTCATGGATCGCCTCCATGCCAAGATCTTCAAATGCCACGACCCTGGATTTGCGAATGGCCTTTGAAACGAGGAAGGCAGCACCACCAACAGCCATGAGATACACGGCTTTGTGGTTTCTAATGGCATCGATCGCCACGGGACCCCGCTCAGCTTTGCCAACCATGCCCAGCAAACCCGTTTTATCGAGCATAAAGTCTGTAAATCCATCCATTCTGGTCGCCGTCGTGGGGCCCGCTGGACCAACCACCTCGTCACGAACGGGATCCACCGGACCGACGTAGTAGATAAACCTGCCCTTTAGGTCAACGCCTTCCGGGAGTGATTTCCCCTCAGCGTAGAGGTCACGCATTCGCCTGTGGGCAGCATCTCTTCCGGTAAGCATTTTACCCGACAACAACAGGCTCTCCCCTGGCTTCCACTGTGCAATTTCTTGAGCAGTAATGGTATCCAGATTTACCCGTTTTGATCCCTGGCCAGCCTCCCAGGTTACCGATGGCCAGTCATCGAGATTGGGTGGCGCCAATTCCGCCGGGCCTGACCCATCCAGCGTGAAATGTACATGTCGGGTTGCCGCACAATTGGGAATCATGGCAACAGGCAAATTTGCAGCGTGAGTTGGGTAATCAGCAATTTTTATATCTACTACGGTCGTCAACCCTCCAAGACCCTGGGCACCAATACCGAGCCCATTCACTTTTTCAAACAACTCAAGGCGCAGTTCTTCAATACGGGATGCCGGCCCCCTTGTTCGTAGTTCATGAATATCCACAGGGTCCATCAGAGCGCGTTTTGCAAGCAGCATAGCCTTTTCCGTCGTACCCCCAATACCAATGCCCAGCATCCCCGGCGGGCACCAGCCGGCACCCATGGTTGGTACAGTTTTGAGCACCCAGTCAACGATACTATCTGCAGGGTTGAGCATCACAAACTTTGATTTGGCCTCAGAACCACCTCCCTTTGCGGCAATCCTGACCTCAACCTTATCACCGGCAACGAGTTCCGTATGAATAACTGCAGGCGTATTGTCCTTCGTATTGACTCGCTTGCCAGCGGGATCAGCGAGAACCGATGCCCGCAGGATATTGTCCGGTAACGCATAGGCTCGGCGCACACCCTCATTGATCATATCTTCAAATGGCATATCGGTTTCAAAACGAACATCCATACCGACTGACACGAAAGCATAAACAATGCCCGTGTCCTGGCAGATTGGCCGGTGCCCTTCTGCACACATACGCGAATTCAGCAGTATTTGTGCCATCGCATCCTTGGCCGCAGCTGACTCCTCCCTCGCGTAGGCCTCACCCATCGCCCTGATAAAATCAGCCGGGTGATAGTAGGAGATATATTGCAGTGAGTCCTGGATGCTCTGTATCAGATCATCTCTGGTAATAAGGCTCATGACTTTCCCTGTTCAATTTCAGCAAAATATTATTGTACCAATCCTCTGGAAGCCTAAATACAGGCCGGCTGGCTCGCCGACCCATCGACTCCTAGAGCGTCAGATGCCACTACTCTAGCCATACATCAGGCGCATCAGGGACTCTGCAACACAGGCAGGTTTTTCAGACCCTTCCACTTCAACCTTTACTTGACGCTTTATCTGGATGGTGTCGGTGCCCTTCAATTCGGCGGACATCAGCGTGTGCCGTGCACGAATCTTTGAATTAACAGGAACTGGAGAAGGAAATCTCACCTTATCAAGCCCATAATTTACCCCCATGTAGACTCCCTCAAGGGCCTCGGGCTTTCTTGGCGGTATGGAATCCCCCAGGTGGACGATAAGCGACAGGGTAAGAAACCCATGGGCAATGGTCACCTTGTAAGGTGAAAGTTCAGCCGCCTTCTCCGGATCAATGTGAATAAACTGGTGATCGAGGGTTGCATCAGCAAAAAGATTGATGCGGTCCTGATCGACCTCAAACCACTCACTCACACCTTCCTCTTCACCTTCAAAAGACTTAAATATCTCTAGTGCCTGCTCTGCTTTTGTCGACATGGTTCCTTTCCCTGTTTCAATTTCAAGACCGCGCAGCATATCATATGACCTGCTGGTACAAATTCAGACTACGCCATTTCAACCTGATTTACACAGTAAACCCCTGCCAGGCACAACAACAAGATAGGGAATAGATGATTCACACCTTGAGCCACCATGAAACCCTGCGAAAAGGCATGCTCGCCCTCGTACTTATCATCTCGTTCCTACTCATCTGGTTTTTTCAGATTCCACATGTAACCCGATCGAGCTTCGCCGTTTCTGATGTCACCCGGAACACCCTGGATGCTCCCCTGTATGAAGAGACTTTTGTGTCAAAGGAAAAGACCAGGAAAGCCCACGCCGCCAGCGCCTTTGCCCTCAATAACAAGTTGGTGGCTTTCTGGTACGGGGGCAGTGAGGAAGGCGCCGGTGATGTGAAGATATACCGCGCCATATTTGAAGCTGGTGCCTGGGGGAATGCTGCCGCGCAGCTTGGCCCGGCAAAGGTGACACAGGACCTTGGCCGCTTTGTACGCAAGGTGGGCAATCCAGTCGGCTTCCGTCACGCCGATGGAAGAGTCTGGCTGTTCTTTGTCAGTGTTTCGGTTGGCGGCTGGGCGGGTAGTTCCATCAACCTGGTTGAATCCAACGACCAGGGGCGAAACTGGGGAAAGGTTAAGAAACTGGTCACCTCACCTTTCCTAAACCTGAGTACACTGGTGAGAAACCCACCCTTCTACTTTCAGGACGGAACCATAGGCCTGCCGGTCTACCACGAGTTTATCGGGAAATTTGGAGAGATCCTGCGCCTTGATACAGATGCCCGGATTATAGACAAGATTCGACTCAGTGAGGGCAGCTACTCGCTGCAGCCCGTTATTGTGCCAGCCAGCAATTCCCATGCAATGGGTCTGATGCGATATGCCGGTGAACCCCCGATGCGTCTACTTGAATTCGAAACTACTGACGGCGGGAACAACTGGTCACAACCTGCCAAGTCAAAAGTTGCCAACCCAAATGCTGCCATTGCAGCGGTTTATATCGGAAACGATAAAATACTGGCCGTGGTCAACGATTCCACGATGGGCAGATCCAGCCTGAGCCTGGCCATCACCGATACGCAAAGGGGCTGGCAGGTGATTCATGCACTTGAGTTCGAAGATGTAAGCCCCGCAAGCCATGAGTACGAATACTCCTACCCCGCTATAACTCGCAATCGAACTGGCCTATTCGACCTCCTCTACAGCTGGAATCATCAGTCCATCAAGCACATTCGTTTTAATGATGCCTGGCTCGAGAACAAAATTGTCGCCGCCGGGGAGAGCTGGTAATGACGGCCATCCAAAGTCTGCTGCCTCTCATATCCAATGCGCTGCTGATCGCCTGCACTGCGCTGGCGATAGGCCAGCGCTGTCTGCCGCACAGGCATCAGCGTGCTGCACTCACTGTCCTGGCATTTATCATCGCCCTGTTCCCGTTTACAGGCCTAAGCCCAGCACACTACCTGGCGGGTCTCGTCGGGAATTTGAGTATCACTTCGTTAGCGCTTCTAGGGCTCTACATTGCCTGCCGATGTGGCGACATCAACCCAACTGAATCCATTCGTGCCGACTTGAACCGCCTCTATCTGATTGTTGGTATCACTGCCATCTTCCTGTATCCAAGTGCACTTGGTTTTTCACAAATGGATCTCTATAGGGAGGGCTACTACCCGATTGTACTTTCGCCCATGATGCTCTCAATCATTCTCCTGGGTATTTTCAGAAGCTGGTTCTTTCTCTCTAGTCTGCTGGCCCTTGTCTTTTTCGGCTACGGTCTTGGGATTTTTGAATCCAGCAACCTGTGGGACTATCTAGTGGATCCGCTCGTTGCTATTTTCTCTCTGACCCACCTCTGGAAAGCTGGCTCCAGCCTATTTCATCGCCTCAGTGAGCCGGCACTGCAAGCTGCAGCGGTCTCATTCGCAGGTTCTTTTCTGCTCTTTTCAGTATTCCTGTCGCACGTCAATCAGGACGCCTTTCGATATCAACTTGTTGTCGAAGATGGATTCACTGAAACGGTAACAGCCATTTCCTTATTCCTGGTCGTTATTGTCTGCATTTCTCGGCTGCGGAGATTGCGCAAGCATCGCCCCATCCTTTTCCTAGGAATGATTGGATTTGTAGGACTGGCTGGACTTTTTGGAGCTGGAGAGGAAATCTCCTGGGGGCAGCGGGTGTTCGGCTGGGAGACGCCTGAGGTGCTTCTCGACTATAACCGTCAGGCCGAAACCGGACTGCACAACCTGGTAGTTGAAGTGAATGACAAAAAGGTCAGCATTAACAAGGTAATTTTTGGAACCGGCCTTGCGCTGGCCATGCTCGTTTACCTGTTTGTGATGACCCCCCTGTACCGCAGACACAGGTTGCGAAATGGTCCCTTTGCGCGCCTCATCAACCGGTTTGCGATCCCGATGCCGAAAAATTACCAAGCGATAGGCTATCTGATTGTCGTAGCCTGCGTAGAACTCCTGATCGACTCTTCAAAGCGAGGAGAAATGACCGAATTTGCTGGATCAATTATTTTCCTGCTTAACGTTACCTTTACGGACAATCAGGAGATATTCGATATTGATTTCGAGCAGTCGGTTTCATAGCATTAGGCGAGCGAATCGGTGTACCCTATGGGACACTAGGACTATGAAATTAGGAACAAGGTTCTAAAAACTAGGCTCTAAAAACTAGGTACTAGGCCGATCCTCCGGATCCCTGGTTTCACCAGCAAAAGAAAATAGCCCGGTGCAACTCTGGAAGCCTGAGTCAGCATGGAAACCACGCCCTGCTGTCAGCACACATTCAATTTACAATTTACACTTATTAGGAACAGATATGTCTGAAACAAATACCAACGCCGTATACATTGTAGCAGGTGCGAGAACACCAATGGGCGGGCTCCAGGGCGCGCTGGCAGAACTCACGGCCGTTGAGCTGGGCACTGCCGCTATTGCTGATGCTGTCAAACGTGCAGGACTTTCAGGGGATGATGTCGAAGAAGTGATTCTGGGGTGCGTGCTGCCCTCAGGTCTGCGCCAGGGACCCGCCCGCCAGGCTGGAATAGATGCAGGCATACCCGTCACCTCGGGTGCGACCACCATTAACAAATTATGTGGCTCTGGCATGAAAGCGACGATGCTGGCGCACGACCTGATCAAAGCCGGCACAAATGATGTCATGGTTTCAGGCGGTATGGAGAGCATGACCAACTCACCCTATCTGTTGCCAAAATCCAGGGGCGGCATGCGGATGGGGCACGGAGAAGTGCTGGATTGTATGTTTACCGATGGGCTCGAAGACGCCAAGACGGGGAAACTGATGGGAGCTTTCGCACAGGATGTGGCCGATCAAAATCAGGTAACCCGGGAAGCTATGGATGACTTTGCTATTCAGTCACTGCACCGTGCACAATCGGCGATCGATTCTGGCGCTCTGGTGGATGAAACTGTTCCGGTTACGATAAAAACGCGCAAGGGCAAGATGGTCGTCAGCGATGATGAGCAGCCGGGAAACGCCAATATAGATAAAATTCCAACATTAAGACCAGCTTTCAAGGAAGGTGGTACGGTGACCGCGGCAAACTCTAGTTCTATCTCTGACGGTGCCTCCGCACTTGTACTTGCCAGCGAGTCCGCGGTCAATTCACTCGACCTGAAACCCATGGCGAAAATTGTAGCCCATGCAACCAACTCCCGGGATCCATCTGAATTCACTCTGGCACCTATCGGTGCAATAGAAAAATTGCTCACCAAGACCGGCTGGCAGAAGGATGACGTTGATTTGTTTGAAATCAATGAAGCTTTCGCCATGGTAACCATGTTAGCTATTCGTGAACTGGGGCTGGACCCGGAAAAAGTCAATATTCACGGCGGGGCGTGCGCCCAGGGACACCCCATAGGCTCAACTGGATCACGCATCATTGTGACCCTCATGTATGCGCTGAAGAAGCTTGGCAAGACGCGAGGCATTGCAGCTCTATGCATCGGTGGGGGCGAGGCGACAGCCATCGCCATAGAAATGGTTTAGGCAACCACGTACAATTCTCTATTCGATTCAGGAGTTAGTTTCTTGACACACCTGCCTGTTATAGTCGGCTTTGGCGGGGTCAACCCAGCTGGTCGTAGTTCCGGACATCACGCTTATCGGCGGCTTGTAATCGACAAGCTCGGCGCCGAGGCAAGTGACCGAACCTTCGCCGCGCTCGCAGCACTAATGGGCGGCCAGGACGATCACGACTTTATCACCAGACATACCCTGATCCGGAAGCTGGAAAGCAACCTGTTCGATGCAAGAGCCATACGTCTGAATAAAACCGCCAAATTGTCAGCCCCGCAGGATCGGCCCGTTACTTTCACCATTTCACCAAATCAGTTGCCGGACAACCTCCCGGCAAACTGGAGTCTGGACACAACCGACAGCAGAATGACCATCGTGACAGTGGAAACTGACCTCGAAGTCATGCTTCCCGATACCCGTATATCGAAGGTTCAGTCTGCCGGTCAGTTACCAACGGGCTTCTATCCGCATAAGCTGTACCAGAGTCGTAATCATCCACGTGGATTGCAGCTGACCGTATACGGTGCATCGGATGCCATTCAGTCCCTTGGTATCAACTGGCAGGAGGTCCGGGACCGGGTTCCCGCAGACCAGATCGCCATCTACGCAAGTAGTGCAATGGGGCAACTCGATGCCAATGGCTCCGGGGGCATGCTGCAGTCCGGGTTGATGGGCAAGCGCGTCAGTTCCAAAAACCTGGCGCTTGGGCTTGCACAAATGACCGCCGATTTTGTCAATGCCTACATTCTTGGCAGTGTTGGCAGCACCGGCGCAAATGTCGGAGCATGCGCAACATTTCTCTATAACCTGAGACAGGGGATTGAGGATATTCGCTCCGGTAAGTTCAGGGCCGTGCTCGTCGGATCGAGTGAGGCACCCCTTACACCGGATGTTATCGAGGGTTACCGCACCATGGGTGCTCTAGCCGAAGATGAGGCGCTGAAAAAGCTTGATGACTATGCCTCAAAGGAACCAGATTACCGACGTGCCTGCAGGCCCTTTGCAGAAAACTGTGGTTTCACCCTATCGGAGGGATCTCAATTTCTGATTCTGTTTGATGATGAACTTGCACTCGAAATGGGCACCAATATTTACGGTTGCATTGCAGATGTATTTATCAATGCAGATGGGTTCAAGAAGTCAATTCCGGGTCCAGGAATAGGCAACTATGTCACCGTCGGCAAAGCCATGGGGCTGGTCAAATCCATGCTCGGTGAAGACGCGCTCCGAAATAGAACCTACATGCAGGCACACGGAACGGGCACACCCCAGAACCGGGTTACCGAGTCTCATATTTTCAACGAGATGGCCAAAAATTTCGGTATAGAAAAGTGGCCCATAGCAGCGATCAAATCCTACCTTGGCCACTCACTGGCCTGCGCCGCGGGTGACCAGATTACGGCTTCACTGGGCGTGTGGAATGATGGCATCATCCCTGGCATCACCACCGTCGACAAGATCGCGGACGATGTACATTCAAGTAATCTCGACTATCTACTGAAACATCGGGAGATTGATCCCAGCTCAATGGATGCCAGCTTTATCAACTCAAAAGGGTTTGGTGGCAACAATGCAACTGCCATAGTTCTAGCCCCCCACGTTACCAAATCGATGCTGAAGAAACGCCATGGTAAAGACAAGATGAAAAACCATGAGCACCTCAACGAAGCCGTTCAGCAAAGAACAAAAGACTATGATGACGACATGATCAAAGGGGATACGTCACTCATTTACAAGTTTGGTGAAGGTGTAATTGATGGTGAAGAACTGGCCCTGTCAGCGGATAAGATCTGTATTCCAGGGCATGTGCAGGATATCAGCCTCGAAATTCCCAACCCCTACGAAGACATGACATAAAACCGGAAATTCCCTGCTTCAGATTTCCCTGGTTGACCTGAAGGTTATATCGGGCCAGCGCTCTTCGATCAAAGATAAATTCACACGGGTGGGAGCAAGATAGGCAAGGTGACCACCACCATCCAGGGCAAGATTTGATTCCGCCTTTCTTTTGAAGTCCGCCAGCATTCTCTCATCTTCGCACTCAACCCAGCGGGCTGTGAAAACATTGACCGGTTCATAACCGCAGTCAACCTTGTACTCATCCTTCAGGCGAAAAACAACGACATCAAACTGCAGTATACCAACCGCACCAAGAATCATGCTGTTGTTATCAAGAGGCAAAAACACCTGAGTTGCGCCCTCCTCCGATAACTGCGTCAGGCCTTGATTGAGTTGCTTACTCTTCAGGGGGTCCTTAAGGCGGACACGGCGGAACATTTCCGGGGCAAAATGTGGAACACCAATAAAACGGAAATCCGCACCTGCGGTAAAGGTGTCTCCAATCTGGATGGTGCCATGGTTGTGAAGCCCTATTATGTCTCCAGACCAGGCCTCCTGGGCCTGGGCGCGCTCACCGGCAAGAAAGGTTACCGCATCGCTGACTCGTATATCTTTGCCCGTACGAACATGCCGCATCTTCATACCCTGCTCATACTTACCGGAACAAACCCGCATAAAGGCGACCCGGTCACGGTGCTTGAGGTCCATATTAGCTTGAATCTTAAATACAAAGCCGGAGAATTCCTCGCTCCTGGGATCAATCAATTCGTTGCTGGTTTCCCGAGGCAGGGGTGGCGGCGCATAGTCGACAAAACCATCGAGCATTTCCATTACACCGATATTTTTCAACGCCGTACCAAAATAAACAGGCGTCAGTTTCCCGGCCAGATATTCTTTAAGGTCGAAATCATGACTTGCTCCCCGCACCAGTTCGATTTCATCTTTCAGATCATCGAGTATTTCACCAAGTGCGGCGACGGCATCGTCACTATTAATACCTTTGATCACCTGAATTTCGGTGATGCTGTCCCCACGACCGGCTTCCAGCAGGTGTATTTCGTCCTCATACAGATGATATATCCCCCTGAATCTGGCACCCATGCCAATAGGCCAGGTTACGGGTGCACATTTGATCTTGAGAATATCTTCAACCTCATCGACCACTTCTATTGGATCCCTGATCTCGCGGTCGAGCTTATTGATGAATGAAAGAATGGGCGTATTTCGAAGCCTGCAGACCTCCATCAGCTTAATGGTTCTGTCTTCAACACCCTTGGCACCATCTATGACCATTAGCACCGAATCCACAGCCGTCAGTGTTCGGTAGGTATCTTCTGAAAAATCTTCGTGACCCGGTGTATCAAGCAGGTTAACGATTCGACCCTCATAGGGAAACTGCATAACAGAGGTTGTAACAGAGATCCCTCTCTGCTTTTCCAACTCCATCCAATCGGAGGTTGCGTATCGGTCAGATTTTTTTGATTTTACGGTTCCGGCTAACTGGATGGCCCTGCCATACAGCAGCAACTTTTCTGTGATCGTCGTCTTGCCCGCATCCGGGTGAGAAATAATTGCGAATGTTCGTCGTTTGTCTACTTCCTGATTAATCACAATATCTGCTGCATGGATACGAAAAGCGACGCATTATAGCCATGCCTTCTCCAATTCAAAAGTCACAAATTGTACAGGTGGGGATCCCTCACTATAGCTAGCGCAAACCGGCTGGGGCAAAACCTGGTGATCCTGGCTACAAATCCATTGCTAGCACCAGCGCATCTTCCCTGCCAACAAAGGCAGGGTAGTAATTCGGCCTGACGCCAACTTCATTGAAACCAAGGCTCTCGTAGAGCTTATAGGCAATGAGATTCGACGGGCGAACCTCCAGATACATTCTTCTCGCATTGGCTACCCTGGCCCTACCAACCAAGTGTTCAACCATGATTCTGCCGAAGCCATGACCCTGGCACTCAGGGTGAAAACAAACATTGAGCACATGCGATTCTCCGGCAGCAACAGTCATAATGCCGTGACCAATCACCTTGCCAAGGTACGTCAGCAGCCAGCACTCATATCCCGAATTTATACAATCTCTGAATATCCCTTCTGACCAAGGGTGAGTGTAACCCCGGCGTTCAATCTTGAGGACAAATGGCAGGTCAATAAACGTCATCTTCACAATCTCATGATCAAAAGCAGTAACACTACTCATGATGAACCACGCTGTGAATTGAGCCTTTGCCAGAGATTTCTTTTGCCCTGCGCACCCTGACAAATATCGCTGATGGCATCCAAAGCAAGAACCTTTCGTCCATCAAGGGTACTGATACCGGATTCATCCGGCTCCAGTCCAGGAATAATATCCACAGCACGGTCACCAAACACCAGCACCAGGGGTGGCAAGCTACTCATTCTGTGGGATACGGCTTCGCCTGGGGTCCTGCCGGCACCGTCACTGGACTCGCGACTGGACTCCGGCCACTTCAAGTTATTCAGCGTTGGCTTATGACCTCCACCATTTAGAGACAGAGCAATATCAGCAATAAAACGTTTTGCCGCTGGCGAGATCACTTCCTGCTCATAGTCGAGCGATATGCAGATGCCAAAGGTTCGATAGTTCAGGAAGCAGAGTTGGAATTCACCAGTTTCCACTTTTTCCACGGCAACCGGTTCGTCGACCTCGGGCCTGTCCCTGAGAACCCAAACGTCGATACCCATTTTCTCCAAGTAGGAATTTCGCACCTTTCCCCTAGCTGCCAGGATTTAGTACAGTTTAGATTTTCTTGGCCCTGAGTAGAAATACTTTATGTATAACTCTTAAACTAGGCGCCGATAGCTAATCATCCTCTTGAGGCTTTTCGCCATAGTCCTGCCAGGGCTTATCCTGCTCCCTGATAACTTCACGAAAGCCCTTATCGGCAAAGGGCTCGACCCACTGCTTTGCCTCTTCCGTATAGCGGGTCATGCCATCAAAAAGGGTTCCCAACAGCTGGGTTGTCCGCAACCCCATGTTTTCAAATGCCTGGTTAATCAGCATTTTGTTCAGTGCGAGCTGATTTGCTGGAATACTGGCGAACCGCCTGGCTTCACTTTCAATAGCATCTGCCAACTGATCCGGTTCCACCGCCTGGGAAACCAGTCCAATCCGATAAGCGGTAGCGGCGTCATGGCTCTCCCGGTCAACAGGAACTGTTTTGCATGTTCCAGGCCCAGGCCGGTAGACCCACAACATTGTCGCTGGCGTGCCGTAGATTCTGCTCGGAACGTACCCGATGTGGTCATCACTGGCCATGTAAAGCAGATCACAACAAAGCACCAGGTCAGTCGCACTACCAATCGCCCAGCCCTTAACCTCTAAGAGCACAGGTTTCGGGCACTCCCAGATGCTTATAAAGCGGCGGACATTATTGCCCATGAAGCCATAATCCCGAACTGGATCCCAGGCGCCGTCGCAGGTTTCAATATCTGGTGCACCATAGGGTTGATCGAAAGGTTCATCATTTTGCGTGAGATCATAACCAGCGGTGAATGTATCCCCCACACCGCGCAGCACCACCGCTGATACCTTCTTTGATCTCGTCGCCTGTTCGATGCCATCGGCGATACCGGCGATGACACTTTCAGTCAGGGTATTTTCTTATGGGGCGATTGATAGCAACAATAGCAATACCGTCCCTTTCTTCATAGATCAAATTATCAGTTGTGTCGAACATGGATTACTCCTGATTTGGATGAACGGGCCTTGCGGCCGCTAGAAAACAAAATGATCCCATAAAGGCACAGGTGGCTAGTACTGTAAATCCAATCTGGTAGTCGCCGTAAATATCAGCCATTAATCCCGCAAAGATGGGGCCTAGTGACATGCCGAACATCACTATCAGCGATGAAAAGCCCATGATAGTGCCAAAGGATGAAGGGCCAAAATAGTCTGCGCGAAGGGTAATCATCAGGGGGCCGCGCATACCCCAGGCAAGGCCATGCAGCATTGTAAAGGCCACTACCATCAGCAGCGAATTGGCGAAGGCGACCATCATCAGCCCAAAGGCATGGGCAATCATGCAGCCAACGCAAATCAGGCGTTTGTTGAATCGGTCCCCTATATATCCCCCACCTATTTGACCTACCATTTGAAATGCGGTCATCAACGCCACGACAAGGCCCGCCTGGGAAAGACTGTAATCCATGTGTTCGGTCAGGTGAGGTACCAGATGTACGATAAGAGCGGAGACAGTAAGCAGAGCACAGGCATGACCGATTGAAAGCAGCCAGAAAGCCTGGGTTCGCATGGCCTGTCTGGCGGTAAAATCCTGGCCAGTAAAAATGTTTTCAGATTTGCCGTCAGCCGTCTCCTCATCGGTAATTCCGTCCGGGTACTCACCGAAGTCGCGTGGTCTGTGGCGCACGACCTGCACGAGGGGCAAACCCACCAGGATAACCACCAGCCCGGAAATCATTGCTGTCGTTCGCCAGCCTAATACCTCCAACGCGAAAACAATGACTGGAACCGACAGGCCGCCAAGAGATGATCCAATCAGTGACATCGCAACAGCTTTAGCACGATGCCTTGAAAACCAGTTGACCAGGGATACCATCACCGTCGGAAATCCACCCAGACTGGAACCAACTGCGATCAGGGCAAACGTAAGATAGAAGGTGATCAGGTTGTCAATCTGGCTGAACAGGATGAACCCTATGCCAAATATTAGGATCCCGATGCGTAGTATTGCGCGCGGTCCAAACTTATCAACCAGCCAGCCCTGTAGTGGACCAAGTACGCCACTTTCTATTCTCGTTAGGGCGAAGGCGCCCGCTACCAGCGCTTTACTCCAACCAAAATCTTCCTGCAGCAAGACCACATACGCCCCATATGATTGCACCCATAGCAACCCCGCGAGCATTTGAATGCCCCCCGCCGCCGCAACTATGTACCAGCCATAGAAAATACGGCCACCTGGCCTCAGGATACGATCAAGTTTTTGATACTGCGATTCCATTTCAGGCTCATAATACGCGAGTTACTGCGCTGAGATTTCCTGCCCGTTAATGGGCAGCCGAGGACTGCTTAATGATGTATAACCTGCGAGCTACGCCGAAAAGACTGAGGAGCAACCATGAAAACTCCACAACAAAGGCTGAAAGATTGAAATCTACCAGTAGCGAAATAATAATCAGCAGTGAGCCAAGCGCGTTGAGGGAGGAATAGAGATACCCAGTGACCGGAATGCGTTCGATCTGAACGCCGAAATAGGTCACAAGAACGAAAAGAACCCCCACATTGCCAACAAGGTCATGCCATTCGTAACCAATCATTCTCCTACCCCAACAAGCTGTGATTCAATCTATTATAGGAGGAACTACCAACCCCTCGCGAATTGCACCAGTATCCCACCGGAACCTGACTGGCCACCGGCAGCCTTAAGCAGGGCAATCAGTTGCCGTTAACACGCTAATGCATATAGGGTTGCCTCTCACTAGAAACAGATCAAACCCCAAATCACTATCTCTACCCTCAATGATCAGTTCTTGCATCAGAAATACCCCTTTCACGGTAGCAGGTGGGTGCTGGAAAATTGCTGGCGTGAAAATTATATCTTTCTGACAAAAGGTCACAAATGTATCTGACACCCTATGAATGAATCAAACGCAACCTTTTTTGGAGTGTACGCTGCAGGGCGGAGGCGACTACAACGATTGGCGATTTGATAAGCAACTCGCGATCGAACCGGTAACCACCCTGTGCCATTCTTGTATCGATATTATCGAGGTGGGGCGCAAGACGCCTATCAGCCCATCACAATCAGTTCTCGACGGCTATTTCTGCTGGCAAGTGGTATCGGTGGTTCAGGAAAAAGGTTTGGTAAAGGTCGCCATGTCAAAATAGTCACGCCACACCTTGATTTTCCCATCCTCCATTTCAAAGACTCCACAGCAGGGCAAGCTTACCTTTATCTCGCCAACTTCTGTTCGATCCAGACGTTCTGCGATAACAACATCCCCATCACCCACTATATTGAGTGTATCCCACGTGGTTCTGGTCCAACTGGCGATAAAGCCACCGATGAACTGTTTGAGATTCTCCCGCCCCTGAACCGGTTGCGCCGGCATATTATGATAGACGCCATCCTCAGCAAAATAATCCACCAGTTTCTCCGCATCAAGATTTGACCAGGCGGCAATAAAATCACTAATCACTTGCACATTATCAGACATGGTTAGTTCCGTTTACTTTAAATCGATGAAAGTTCTTTACTCCAGCTTCCGACAGGCCACCCTTGAGGTCACGAAACCTGCTCAAGAACTATTGTACCCAAATCAGATTTTCTTTTGCTGCAAGACAGGTTTCAGATTCAAACAAGTGCGGGCAAGGTCTGGTAGAAAATGAACAGACCGATAACAACCAACACAATACCAAAGGAGCGCTTTAGATGTTCCTGATGGATATGCGGCGCAACAAGCCCACCCAGCATGCAGCCAACGATCCCAACGGTGGAAAACAATCCAATGACCCATAAATCAATACTGGTGCTAGACAGTACATCCATATATTTAATGAATCCGGCGAATGATTTCAGCGTAATAATAACCAGGCTGGTGGCTATCGCACGATGTATGTTGATGCCGCCGAGCAACACCAGCGCAGGCACTATCAGGAACCCGCCACCGACACCCACGAGCCCAGTCACTCCACCAACTCCAAGGCCTTCAACTACTATCATTGCTGAAGTTCCCTGGGTTATGTGTCTGGTTTGGGCCGCACTAGTCTGGGAGTCAAAGGGCTTGGGTTCACGGGTCTTGGGCTGCAGGCGCGTGGGCCTCAACATGAAAAAGGCAGCAACCATCATTACCAGTGAAAAGGTAGCCAACTGCACTGCACCACTGACAAACACACTCGCTGCTGCCCCTATATAGGTACCAAGAACAGCTGGTAAACCAAATATCAGGACAATCCACCAGTCAATCTTTCGCTGCCGAACGTAGGTGATAGAGCCAAAAAGAGAGATCAATCCGACAATAGCGAGAGAGCTGGCGATAGCTACTTTTTCGTCATAACCCAGCAGGTAAACCAGGACCGGCAGACTAAGAATCGAACCGCCAGAGCCAAGCAGACCTAGGGTAAAACCGATAATCAGGGCGCCGGGTATGGCAAATGCTATCACCGCCATTCGGCGAACCTTATGCCCAACAGGACCCTGGCGGCAACATTTTTGGGATGCATGTAGGTTTGCACGAGCATTGTATATTCCGTATTGGTATATTCTTATATATTTTCGTTATACTTCTTTCAAACCAGAGTTGCCAGACATTTTTACACTGATCAAAACTTCAAAGACTCTGCCCCCTAGAGAGGCTGCCACAGTTTTGGACACTGCCGGGTGACCAGTGTTGTAGATACGGATATGCTTGGTGCGTGACCGCAAAGGGGCTCGGAGCGTCAATCATGTGCGTTTCACTTATTGAGAAAACACTATGCGTCTTTTCCTGATCATTTTGGCGGCCGCTATCTCCCTGGCTTTGTCGGGGCTGGTCATTTTTCTTGTCCCACCCCATCTCCAGATCGGCGCTGTCGAACCCCTACTGCCAGGTGAGACAGGGCTAAGAGCAATCACATCCAGCCCAAACAGCCCGGTGGCAATTCACTATATCAACACTTCAACCCAACAACTGCCAACTGGAAAACTCGCACACACCGTATTTCTCATCGAGTGGGCTGATGGCGATCTTTTTATGATTGATGCCGGGATGGATTCGGAAACTGCAATGGAGTTTGGCAAGCTTCCAGAGATCGCACTCGGTGCGGAACCGGCCGTGTCCCATGGCACAATCGTTGAGCTCCTTGGCGATGGCCTGAAAAGGGTAAAGGCAATGGCTTTTACTCACCTGCACATTGATCACACCCAGGGTACGGTTCCACTGTGCAATGCGATCGACAATAGAATAACGCTATTTCAAACGACCTGGCAGGCAGAGTTACACAATTTCAACACGGAGGAAGGCGCTCGCATTGCCGCTGACTCCTGTCTCGACCATTCCACTTTGCAGGGCGAAGGAATTCTCACAACTGATGCCTACCCGGGATTAGGAATCATCGCGCTCGGTGGCCATACGCCCGGTTCGACCCTGTATGTTGTTTCAGTAGATGGTACGCTCTGGCTCTTATCAGGTGATATCAGCAACAGAAAAGGTGATTTGGTCAACAACAGGGGCAAGGGGCTCCTCTATAGTTACCTGCTGGTACCAGAGAACACAGGTCGAACACAAGATCTTCGTCAGTGGCTTGCGGCACTAGATTCCAATGATGATATGACCGTCATCGTCTCCCACGACCTCGATGATCTTAAGTCCTCCGGCATGCCAGAGTATCAGGTCGGCGATCTGCTCATGCGGTCAAAATAGGCTCTCAATATCCTGCCCCTGCAGTCTTCTAGGTCCGGCGAACCGCCGCCTATGAGGACTACAGGATCCTTCGTTCGTTGTAGCCTTGGAACTGGAGACGGACATCAGGAACGACGCGAGATACACAAAGCATGTGTTGAAGAACAGCGTGACCTGGCTGAGTTGCTTGAGTAAGGCCACGGCTTTGCAAAGCAAAACGTGGCCGCCCACAGGCGCTGCAACGAAGTGAATCGCCGAAAGGCTGAGATTTCTGCCGCCAATAAAAAAGCCCCCGCAAATGCGGAGGCTTCTTAATTTAAATGCCTGACAATGTCCTACTCTCACATGGGAACCCCCACACTACCATCGGCGCAAAGCCGTTTCACTACTGAGTTCGAGATGGGATCAGGTGGTTCCAACTTGCTATGGTCGTCAGACAAACCGTTGCGACAGCGACTCCTTGAGTGAGCGCCAGCAAACCAAAAGGTCTCCTGGCGCAAAGGCGAATCTGTCGTCATTCTATTACCGAGATCTCTCTACTTCGGTCTACTCGACCCGATCGAGATAACAGTAAAATAAGGAGATAAGTGACAAAGGCCTTTAAAGACCTCCGATACTGATAAACAACTACTATGTTTAGTTCTAATCAACTTAGAGCCTAAACGTGTCTATCCAAATTTCAAGGTCTATCCGACCCGTTAGGGTCGTCATGAGTGAGTGCAACGAGCCGAAGGACCTCCTTCGGGCACGGTACAAACTCTCATTGTGAACATATAGCTTTTGCACTGCGTTATCCTTTGCATTATGAAAGATCTGGTAAAAGATCCTTCGACTTCGCTCAGGATTTCGCATACTTGCATGGCAAGTTTGCTCAAGTTATATGATCAAGCCTCACGAGCAATTAGTACTGGTTAGCTCAACGCTTTACAGCGCTTACACACCCAGCCTATCAACCTCGTAGTCTTCGAGGGCTCTTCAGGGGACTTAAAGTCCCAGTGAGATCTAAT
>PVBE010014676.1_pt1 | contig 21256 bp, 14 predicted proteins | sample 1631181 | NCBI WGS metagenome assembly PVBE01 (sample SAMN08397723, study PRJNA350692) | Marine metagenome, whole genome shotgun sequencing project. | isolation source: water | place: Pacific Ocean | collected 2012-04 | reverse complement strand
TTCACGACGTAGATCAGCCTGCCATCCGGCGAGAAGGCAACCGCGAACGGCATGTTCACGGGTCGGTCGATTGCGTCGAGCCCGAGTAGCTCTTTCCGCAACAGCGCATTGGCGTCGAGGTCGATCACCGAGACCAGCGGCGCGATCGTTGTATCGAACTGGAGGATGGCATTCGAGACGCGTGAGCGGATATGCGGCAGGTATGCCTTCCCGCCGGCCGGGGCGATTGCGATGAACTGCGCTGCGTTGCTCTCCGCACCGGTGCTGACGATGTCGACGACCTCTCTCGAGTCGACATCGATAATCGAGACGTGGCCGCTCAGGAAGTGCGCAACGTAGAGCCGTGTCCCATCGGACGAGACGGCGAGCCCACGCGGGTCCGGCTCGACTGCGATCGTGCCCAGGCGCTCGAGCGTGGCCGTGTCGAACAGCCCGATCGCTCCGGCCCCCGACTCTGCAACGAAGAGCACGCGCCCGTCAGGGCTCACGACGACGCCGTAGGGGCGCTGGGCGGTCACGACCGTCGCAAGCACGGTCGCGTCGTCCAGGTCCACGACGCTGACCGTGCCCGCTCCGAAGTCGGTGACGTATGCGCGAGTGCCGCGCGGGTCCAGCGCAATGCTGCGCGGCTCCGCGCCGACGGACAGCTCCCATAGCTGTGCATCCGTCGCCGTATCTATCGCCGTGATCGATCCAGAGTCGGTGTTCGCGGTGTATACGCGCGCGTCTTCCAACGAGATCACGATTGTTGAACTCGACGCCGCCCGCCATGCCGACTCGCGAATCGGGGGCAGGTCAGGGAGCGTCCAAGCGGCCGAGCCACATCCGCCTGTTGCCGATGCCGCGAGTAAGAAAACGCCGCCGAGCAGCAGCGCAAGGAGTCTGGAGCCGGTAAATGCTCGCGTATCCATCACGGGCACCATCATAGAACGTGCCGGCGACCCCACCGCCGCCGCACCGCCGACCGGTGAGAGACTGCGCAACTTCATCGGTCGCCCGAACCAATCGCCGTTCAACCTCTCCAACGACCCTCAGCATCACCAAGCCGGCACGAAGCGCGTCGTGCGTGAATCCGTCCGCATCGAGTGTCGCCAGGTTCAGGAGGACGGTGAGCCGGGGACGGCCTCGTCGCGGATAACCAGCCCGGGATCTCCTCCGTCTCCTCGATTGCCTCGATCGCTCAACTCGTCCCGATAATTGGTCTTGATCACCGTTTTCGAGTCTGATGCTCCCAAAGCACGACTCACCCGCGCTCGGCGTCGCGAATTCGCGCGGAAACGGGCGCACACGCGCGGGCAGCCGAGGGTTGGCGAAAGAGACGAGGGGCGGCGCGTGTCGTGCACCGTCCCCCGCTGTCGTTGGCTGGCGCGCCGGGAAGGATTCGAACCCTCGACCCTCAGATCCGAAGTCTTAGAGCCTCACACACTCAGTCTGATGATCCTCGTGGGAGATGGTCCTGAGCACGTCTCGAAGATCAGCCGGCCGCTTCCTCGCGCCAGACTAGGCGAGCCGGAATTCCTCCTGTCCCCTCCGGGCCTATGAAGGCATCCTTCCAGCCGCCGCCCTGAGATTCGCCAGCTCGTTCCGCTGAGAGCTGGACGCCGTGGCGGGCGCACGCGGCTACGACACGCTCCCAGTCCGCAACCCCGAAGGCCACGTGATGCAGACCCGGCCCGCGCTCGTCCAGGAACGTGCGTAGCGAGCCCGTTCCGTTCGGCTCGATCGCCTGCCACGAGACCTGCCGGGTCGGAGTGGCGAGCGCGACTACACGCTCACCCTCCAACGGGGGCAACGTCGAGGTTTCCGCAGGCTGCATGCCGAGGACCCGCTCGTACCACTCTCCGAGCATCGTCGCGTCTTCATGCGCGTGCGCCACGTACAAGAAGCTTGTGACTCCGAGCGTATGGTCGCCGCCATCGCCGTCCCAGCGACCGGGGTCATGGTTGTGCCACGATCCGCCGTCGGGGAGGGAGTAGAACTGGAACAACGAACCATGTCCCCCACGTCGTGGGTGGATATAGGTTTCGCGCCACGGCCAAGTCTGTCGATCAAGCGGGGTTCCCCACGGCTCGATCCCGAATCCCTCGATCTGCGTCGCCACCGCCTCGGCGTCAGGCACCTGCATCGTCACGTGATGCAGGCCGGGGCCCGAGCTAGCGAGGAAGCGACGGAGGTTCGCATCGTCGCCGTGCGGCGCCATCACCTCCCAGCCCACCTCGGAGCCCGGGATGTCCATCGACATGTACCGGAAGTCGCCCTGGGTGATCGGCGCCTCCCAGTCCGGCTTGAAGCCGAAGAGCGACTCCAGCAGTTCCAGTTGGGGCTCGAGCTCTGGGACGGCCATGCTCACGTGGTCGAAGTGCAAGATGTCCAAAGGGATCCGTTCTGTTCTCGGCGATATTTCCGCGGCCGTCACACCGTTGCCGCAGTGGCATGAATCTTGTCGACGCCGAACTGGAATGCCACCTGACCAAAGCGGTCGTAGTCCGGGTCGAGATGGTCCTTTCCGAGGATCCGCCCGACGAGGAACTTGCCGGAGAGCGTCGTATTCAGCACGCCCGTGCCGTTGAACCCGACGTTCAAGAAGACTCGATCGCTGACGCCCTTCACCTGGGCGACGATCGGAAGGCGTGCCTCGGTCATCGTCAGCGGGCCGCCCCAGCCAGCCTCGATCTTTGCCGAACGCAGGCTCGGGAACTGCCGCAGGAGAATCCCGTGAGTGTGGCGAAAGGCGGCCAGGTGAGAGTCCTCGTCAGTGCCCGGAATCGACCCGTCGCCGGGGTCGGGGCGGATCCCCCCACCAGCGTCCGCCATCACCACGAACCGGTTGTCTGGACAGAGCTGATGGTAAGAGACATCGCCGAAACCGGCCTCGCCAATGAAGCGGTGACGGCTTCCCCAACCGATTTCGGTGAGCTGTGCCTCGTTCAAGGGCTCCGTCGCCATCGCGTAGACGTACGTCGAGCGCAGCACTCCTCGTCCGAGGCCAAGTTGCGACGTGTAAGCGCCTGTCGCGAAGACGGCCTTGTCGGCCGTGATCGAACCCCGTGCGGATCGCACGCAGATGCCGCTCGCGCTCTCCTCGAGGCTCTCGATCTTCGTCCCCTCGTGGATCATCACGCCGGCACGTAGCAGCGCGAGTCGGAAGCCCTGCGTGTGCTTGAACGGCTGATGCACCGCGTGGGTGCCGCTGCTCAGACCGCCGAACGACGGGATGTTGATCTCCTGCTCTGCCTCCTCGCCGCTGATCAGCTCTGAGTCGACCCCGAACTCCCTGTGCAGTTCGCTGACGCGCCGCAGCCCGTTCAGGTCCTCTTCGCGGTAGGCGTTCTGCATCACGCGAGTGCGCTCGAACTCGTTGTCGAACTGCTCCGTGGTCACCAGCTCCTCGAACTCGTCGAGCATGCGCTTCTGGTGATTAATCACGAACTGCGCGTCGTCCTTCGAGAGCTCGTTCACGAGCAGCAGCATGTACATCCGCGCGAGCTGCGGGACCACCCCGAAGTTGCGGCTACTGGCGCCGAACCCGAGATACTCCTGCTCGACGATCGTGACATCGAGGGAGGGCTCTGCCTGCTTCAGGAAATACGCCGTCGACATCGCCGCGTTGCCGCCGCCCACGACCACGATGTCCGCGGTCTCGTCGCCTTCGAGGACTGTCGTCGGGTCCGCCTTCGACGAACCCCAGAAGCTTGTCTTGATCGGATATTCCGCGTCGCGACTCGTCATCGTCTGTCCTTCCTCAGGCTCCGCGCACGCGAACTTCGGGACCACTCGGCCTCTGCGAGTCCGGCGCGGAGCATATCGATCGAGGTGATACCGTGTCACATCCGAGCTGCGGCGACGTCGCTTGAGTCGCTTCGCTCGCGCCTCGATCGGGTAGCCTCCACTGGGATTCGGTACGGCCCGTTCAGCGCGTGCGCACTGATCGAGCGACGGCGCAACGCTGAGATCGGAGAAACGACCATGCGGGTGCGATCCGGCGCAGGGAGCTTCTACATCAACATCGATCGTGTCTCGACCGACGAGGGCGACGTCGTCCTGCTGGGGACGGTCGACGAGTGGGACGCCCGCACGCTGATGACGCCGGGCGAATTTGTTCGCCTGGGGCTGCTCTCGCTGCATCCCAGCGTGCTGTTCCTACTACTGAGAGCGGGCCTCAAGTCCTTGCGCCCGGGATGGACGCGCCGCAGTTGACGGTGTTCAGCGAAGAGCTGGCGCCGCGAGATTCGAAGGAGAGCCGATGCGCCTGACAGACCCCACTGCCGACATGCTGGAGGTGCTCGCACAGCCCCTCGTCGCGACACTCGGCACGGAGGGCCCCCATGGCCCGCACCTCGCGCCAATCTGGTTCGAGTACACCGACGGGTCACTGCTCGTCGTAACGCCCGAGGGGTCGCAGAAGGCAGTGAACATCACGCGCAGTCCGCGAGTCGGCTTCTCCGTCAACGACGAGCGCGGCCGAACGGTGATGATAAACGGCGTCGCGTCGTTCGAGCCCATGCTCGGCACGGCAGCGCTGGCGCGGATCGCGATCCACTATCGAGGACCGGACAGCGGCAAGCGCTATGTTGAGGCGCGCAGCCCTGACGCCCGATCCGTCGTCGTCACGATCACGCCGGAACGTTGGATGACCTACGGAATGTAGGATGCCCAGTGGCGGTCCAGCGAGGAGAGGTCATGTTCAAGCTCAAGGACAAAGCAGCGGTCATCACCGGCGCCGGTCGCGGCATCGGCCGTTCAATCGCACTCGCGTACGCGGAACAGGGCGCGGATATCGTGCTGGTGGCGCGCACCGAGAGTCAGCTCGAGGCGGTCGCTGAAGAGGTGCGCGAACGCGGACAGCGCGCGGTGGTCGTTCCGACGAACGTTCAAGACATCGATGGGCTTCGCAGCGCGATCGATCGCTGCGTCACGGAATTCGGAAAGCTCGACATCCTGGTCAACAACGCGGGCGGAGGCGCCGGACCGGGCGGCTTCGGCCTGCTAATCGACGTGACCGAGGAAGGCTACGACGGGCTCTTCGAACTGAACGACAAGGCGCCTTTTTTTGGCATGCAACACGCCTGTCGCATCATGCGAGACCAGGGCCACGGCGGCGCGATCGTCAACATTGTTTCGATCGATGGTCTGACGCCCGCCCCTCAGGAGGCGCTGTACGGCTCCGCTAAGGCGGCGTTGTCGAGCCAGACAGTCGCGATGGCGGTCGAAGCCGGACAGTACGGCATCCGAATCAACGCGATTGCGCCTGCGCTGATCAACACCCCGCTCGTCGCGCGTGCCCTACAGACCGACGAAGACCGCATGCAACGCGCGTCCTACTACCCGCTCAACCGAGTCGGCAAGCCGGAGGACGTCGCGGCGTTGGCAGTCTTCTTCGCCTCGCAAGAAGCCGAGTGGATCTCCGGGCAGTCGATGCTCGTCGCCGGTGGGACGCACAAGGCGAGCGACGTGATTCGCTTCCTGCACGATGTGAACCCGCTGCCGCCTCGCGGTTTCGCGGATGAGAGCTAGCTTCAGCATCTGGACACATGTCGCAGGATGAACAGCGCTCGCGCTGAGGAGGAATCGTGGCCAATCTGACGCTGGGCGCATTCGTTGCGCCGATCAAGGACATGGACCGCGCCGTGCAGTTCTATACGGACGTGCTGGGTCTCAAGGTGAAGCAGCAGGGAGACATGCTCTCGATCTTGGAGACCGGGAACTCGCAAATGTGGTTGCTCGACTACCAGGGTCGGCTGGAACCGAGCGACGGCCCGACCCAGCTCATTTTCTTCGTCGACGAGGGCATCGAGGACGTCGACCGGCGTGTCCGCGACGCCGGATGCCGCTACCGCGAGAAGTTGCACGAGGACGGGCTCGGAAAGCTCTTCATCTTCATCGACTCGGAAGGATCATCGGTGGAGATTCGCCAACCGACCGAGTACGTCACCGGCTGAGGGCTACACAGGACCGGCATGTCGGAAATCACGTCGGTGGAGAGAGGGTGAAATGGACGAGATTCAGTACGAGGTCACCGGACACATTGGCCGGCTGACGATCAACCGGCCCGAGAAGATGAATGCGATGACCGACACGATGTACGCCGCGATCGGCGAGGCCGTACGGAGCGCCGAGCGTGACCGCGATGTCCGCTGCGTGATCCTCACCGGCACTGGTCGCGCCTTCACCTCGGGCCACGACCTCGGTGAACTCGCCAACGCATCCGGCGGTCAGAGCTGGGAGCCGTACCGCCCCCAGCGCTTCGACAACGGGCTGGAGTGCAGTAAACCTCTGATCGCTGCGATCAACGGCTATGCACTCGCGGGGGGACTCGAGCTCGCGCTGTTCTGCGACATCCGCATCGCCTCGACCGACGCGCAGTTCGGAACGCCGGAGGTGAAGTGGGGCATCCTCCACGGCTACGGTGCGGTGCGGCTGCCCGACATGATCGGCATGACGAACACGATGCAGCTGCTACTGACCGGCGAATTCCTCGACGCCGAGACGGCGCTACGCATCGGCCTCGTCAGTGAGGTAGTGGAGCCCGACGATCTGCTGCCGAGGGCGGAGGCGATCGCCGAGACGATCGCGTCGAACGGACCGATCGCGGTACGCCTGATCAAGGAGCTGGCGTATCGCGGCCGTGAGATGCCAGTACGCGACGGGCTGCGTCTCTACAAGGAGTACACCCGGGTCGCGAACTCATCGAAGGACTCGAGGGAGGGCACCCGAGCCTTCGTAGAGAAGCGGGAGCCAGAATTCCATGACGAGTGACGGACCGGGCGCGAGAGCAGAAGGCGTGAGCGCGGACGGCCCGCTCAAGGGGATTACCGTCATCGAGATGGCGTCGTGGGTGATGGTGCCCGCCTGCGGGGCGATCCTCTCCGCGTACGGGGCCGATGTGATCAAAGTCGAACCGGCAGGGTCGGCAGACCCGGCTCGCTACGGGCGACGCGAGGTCGATGGAGAGCCGGTCGAGCCGGGCTTCGAGCTCGTGAACAATCGCAAGCGGAGCGTCCAACTCGATCTCGGCACGGCCGCCGGGCAGGAGGTCATGCGCCGCCTGCTGGAGCGGGCGGACGTCTTCATCTCGAACGTGCGGGCCAAGTCCCTGGAGCGATCGGGGATCGATCCCAATGCGCTGCACGCGCGGTATCCAGAGCTCGTGATCGCACATGGCAGCGGCTACGGACCAGAGGGCGCGAATTCCGACCGGCCCGCCTTCGACGAGCTGGCCTACTGGTCTCGCGGTGGGATCGGGCACGCGCTGATGACGGACGACAATCCCCCGGTCCAGCTCCAGGGCGCCATGGGGGACATGCCGTCCGGGGTGCACATGGTGGCGGGCGTGATGATGGCGCTCTTTCGGCGGGAGCGTGGTGGCGGCGGCAGCGTCGTCGATGTCTCGCTGTACGCCTCCGGCATCTGGGCGAACGGGTGGTTGCTACAGGACGTACTGCTCGGCGGCCCGGAGCCGTCCGCTCGCGGCCGTCGTTACCGCGTGAATCCGCTCTACACAAACTACCAGTGCAGCGACGGCGCCTGGATTCAGTTCGCGATGTTCCAGACCGACCGCTACTGGCCGCCTGTCTGCGAGGTCGTCGGGCGCCCCGAGTTGATCGATGACGAACGCTTTGCGACGCATTCCGACCGCATCGCCAACAGCCACGCCGCCGTGCTCGAACTGCAGGAGGCGATTCGTCACATGAAGCTCGGAGAGATCGGGCCGCTACTCGACGCGCGCGATCTACCCTGGTCGCCGATCTTCTCGTTGACCGACATCGCCGGCGACGAGCAGGCCCGAATCAACGGCTACATCGTCGCGAAGCAGCATCGCAGCGGTGTCGAGATCGACGTGCTGGCGCCGCCGTTTCTACTCCGCGACGTCGACATCGAGATGGGCCCGGCACCCGAGGTCGGACAGCACCTCGAGGAAGCGCTGCTCGAAGTCGGTTACAGCTGGGACGACATCGACCGCCTGCGGAACGAAGGCGCGTTCTAGATCTGACCCGCCCGGCTAGAGGGCGGCAAGCACTTCCTCGGCCGCCCGCTCGCCGCTGCGAATCGCTCCCTCCACATTCGAGAGGTTCGTGTAGTCGCCACAGAAGTGCAGACCGTCGAACGGCTCGATCAGCGTCGGCAGGTTCTTCACTCTGCCGGGGTAGTAGTGCGGAATGCCGCTGCGGAACCGTTTCACCTCGACGTGATGGACCCGGCCGGTCAGCTCCGGTCGGATCTCGTAGAGCGCGTGCACGACGCCCGTTGCGATCGTGTGGTCGGGGTCATCCCAGACCGGCCGGGCGAGCACGTCATAGAGATACGCGTTGATGCAGAACGCATCCTCCGTCTCCGCAACATCGACGGTTTGAACGCCAGGGTGCAGGTAGTCCACGTCGGGACGGTAGCCCGTCAACTCGAGCGCCGGCTCCGGAGTCTCGCCAGCGCCGACCAGGAAGATCGGTGTGCTCAACATGAGCCCGTACCTGACGCGGCCGAGCGCCTGCTGCTTGCTCTCGGGCAGTCCGGGGATAATTTGACTGACGACGGGCGCCGGCGTCGCGACGATCACACGGTCGGCCGTGACCTCACGCTCCTCGCCGGCGTTCTGATAGGCGATGCGGGCGGCGCTGCCTCCTGACGACGGTTCGATGTGGCTCACGAAGGCGTCGACCTGAATACACTCGTCCCCCACGATCGCAGCGACGCCCAGCGCGATCTGGTGCGTACCGCCCATGACGATCGAAGGCCCCCTGCCCGTGTGCGGCACCTCATCCGTCGACCACGGCGTCGACCACTGATCGCCGTGAAGGATCAACGCACCGTGCAGCGAGACCTCGAACGTGGAGGCGGTCATCATGCTGCCCATCCACCGCTCATAGGAGCCGAGCGCCTCCTCGCTGATATCGCCGAGAAATTCGGCCATCGTCTGGTCGTCGAGCTCTGGGAGCGTCTCGTCACGAGGGTCTGCAGCCTCAGCGTCGAGCCGCCGGTCGGTCTCGGCCACATCGGCGGCGGCCTCTCGGCTGAGCGTCGGCCGCTGGGCGAGTCCGCCGCCCATTACGCGATTTTCCAGGGTGCAGCCGACCTCTTTCGCGAGTACGGTCATACGTACCTTGTCGTCGTTCGTGATGGCCTGAGCGCCGACATTCGCCCAGTGTCCACGCCACTCACGTGAGAGCGTGCGCCCACCAACCACCGACTCCGACTCGAGAATCAGCAGACGACGGTGTCGGAGACGCATCGCCGCTGCCATGCCGGCGATGCCCCCTCCCACGATCACCACTTCATAGTGTTCGGCACCACTACTCATTGCTGCCTCCTTGTGGATCGCGCGAACTGGGCACCCAGCCCGATGTGCGCGTGGCGCAGCATATCGTCTTGATGAAGATGCGACGAGGTGTCACTTCTCTCGGAGAGTACCCCCCGGTCGCACCCGAGCTCTAGGCGAGGGCGACACTCTGTCACGTATGCTGCACCCACGCCGAGCCTGCGCGGCATTCGTCCCCAGGATCGGGTCGGCGTCACCTGGAGAGCGACATGTTCACACTCGATGGCAAAGCGATCGTGATCACTGGAGCCGGCAAGGGCATCGGCCGATCGATCGCCCTCGCGTTCGCCGAGCAGGGCGCGAACCTCGTCCTGCTGGCCCGCACCCAGAGCGACCTCGAGGAGGTCGCCGAGCTCGCCCGTGAGCGTGGCGTGCGGGCAGTCGTGGCGCCGACGGACGTCACTGACATCGATGCGTTCCGTACGTCGATCGACCGCTGCATCTCAGAATTCGGGAAGATCGACGTCCTCGTCAACAACGCTGGCGGCGGCCATCCGGGAGCGCGTGGGACGGTGCTCGACGTGAACGAGGAAGGCTGGGACGGCACCTACTTGCTCAATGCAAAGGCCGCCTTCTTCGGCCTCCAGCACGCAGCTCGCGCGATGCGTGACGGCGAGACCGGTGGATCGATCATCAACATCATCTCGATCGACGGTGTGTGGCAAGCTCCCGAATCATCGATCTACGGATCGGCAAAGGCGGCGCTGCGCAGCCTCACGGCAGTCTCGGCGGTAGAGCTCGGGCAACACAACATTCGGGTCAATGCGATCGCGCCGGGCCTGATCGACACCCCGCTTGTGTCGCGCTGGATGCCGACGCCGGAGTGGCGAGAGTGGCGTGCCTCGTTCTATCCCCTCAACCGAGTTGGCCTGCCCGAAGACATCGCCGCGGCCGCAGTGTTCTTCGCGAGCGACGAGTCAGAATGGATCTCAGGCGAGACGATGGTGGTCGCCGGGGGGAACCCTCAGACGAGCAACATCTCCTTCTTCATGCACGAGGTGAATCCGCTTCCCGATTCAGTTCGCGGCGCGCGCCCTTGAGTCCTGTCTCACGGTCCTGGCGGTTCCATCGCGGGATCAGATAGCACCACCAGACCAGCCTCGGGACCTGTTGGCAGTACTGGTGACCGATGGGCTCAAATCGATCCACTGAGGCCGAAAATAACTAGTCTTGATCACCTTTTTCGAGTCTGAAGATCAAGATCACGCCTGATTCGCGGTTCGACTCGGCGGAACCGTGAGCATATGGGCGGATAGGCGAGGATCGTGCCGTGAGCGACAGACCGTCAGAGTCTCGACCTCTAACGATGCTGCTGTTCGGCGGAGTGTTGCTGGCGCGCCGGGAAGGATTCGAACCCCCCAACCCTCAGATCCGAAGTCTGTTGACCATCACACTTAAGATCTGATAGCCATCTCGCGGGGCGACAAGCCCCGTCCGGGTCTAGCCCCGATCTCGTTTCTCCCTCGCCCGCTATAATAACATAGTTATCACTATCATAACTCTGTTTATATCCTGCTGTGTCTGGCAGAGACCTTCACGGCAAGATGCGGTAACCTTCGTGCTCTGATTCCGCGCCCCGCTCTGGGTCGGTCGTGTGCGCGTCGCTTCGCAGGCCGACGGGGTTTCGAGTCACTTCAGCACGTGCACCAACCGATCTCCGCTGCGGGATGAGGATTCGTATGACCACGGACACCACCACCGTCGCCGCCGACGCCCCTCGCAACGGCCCCGAGCTGCTTCGCCTCTCCCAGCACACCGTCGAGATCGTTTCCGACTCCGGCGAAGGCGCGCAAAAGTGTGGCCAGATCTTCGGCACCGTCTCCGCGAAGATGGGCAACGGTATCTGGACCGTCGAGATCATCCCGGCCGAAATCGAGCCGCCCCCTCGCACCATCGACGGCGCCAGCGGCAACCGCATCCGCCTCGGTTCCGGCCCTGTCACGAACTGGGGAGACCGCACGAACGTCGTCGTCGCCTTCAACGAGCAGGCGCTGCTCAGCCGGCACCGGCTGGACGCCCTTGCCGACGACGCGGTGATCCTGATTGAGAGTGCGTGGGCCACCCACCGCGATGAAGCGATCCGTGCACAGTGGGCAGAGGCGACGGAGGAACTCGCCGCCACCAGCTACCGCATCATCGAAGTGCCGATGGAAGCGCAGTGCCTGACACTGGTCGACGACGCCCGCCTCGGGAAGAACATGTTTGCGCTCGGTCTGCTCACCTGGCTGTACCGCCGCGACAAGGCCCTCGTCTACGAACAGATCGCCGATGCTTTCAAGGCCAAGCCGCAGGTCGTATACGACTCGAATATCAGTCTACTCGAACTCGGCCTGAAATGGGCCGAGGATCATCTCGATTTCCAGGTCGACGTGCCCCGCAACCTGAGGACCGAGCCGATGGTTGTCATGAACGGCAACCAGGCGGCTGCCCTCGGCGCGGTCGCCTCCGGCATGGAATTCGCGGCGATGTACCCGATCACCCCGGCGACTGCCGTCTCCCATTACCTCAGCGAGATGTTCGAGCGCTTCGGCGGCATCGTGCATCAGGCGGAGGATGAGATCGCTGCGGCTGGCGTGGCCACCGGCGCCTCGTACGCGGGCAAGGTCGCCTTCACGATCACTTCGGGCCCCGGACTCTCGCTCAAGACCGAATTCCTCGGCCTCGTCGTGATGACCGAGACGCCGCTCGTCGTGCTCGACGTGCAGCGCGGCGGGCCGTCGACCGGCCTGCCGACGAAGGTCGAGCAGTCAGACCTGCTCCCCGCCACCTTCGGCCAGACCGGAGACAGCCCGCACGTGGTGATGGCGCCGGCAACGATCGAGGAATGCTTTCACATCATGATCACGGCCCGCCAGATCGCGGAGCAGTTCCGCACGCTCGTGGTCGTACTCTCCGACGCCAACCTCGCCACGGGCGCGCAGCCGTTTCCGCGGCCCGAGCCTGAGGCGGCCTGGCTCGCGCCACCCCCGGACCTCTCGCCGGCACCGCCGGACGTTCGTCCCTACGAGTGGGACGAGCAGACCGGACTCTCGCGGCGCTTCATCCCCGGCCAGCCGGACGGCATGTTCACGCTCACCGGTCTTACCCACGATGAGCGCAGCTACGTCGGGTACGACCCGCAGACCCACCAGCACGGCTCGGCGATGCGCAGCCGCAAGATGGCGGTACTCCAGCAGTCCTTGCAGACGCCGCCGGTCTTCGGCGACGAATCGGGCGACCTGCTCGTCGTTGGCTGGGGCAGCACGAAAGGCGCGATCGAGGAGGCCATCGACCGCGCACGCGATCAGGACCACTCCGTCTCGTCGCTGCACCTCACGTTCCTCTCCCCGCTACCCCCGGGGTTGAAGGAGATATTCCAGCGCTTCCAGCGGGTGATGACCGTCGAGATCAACTACAGCGACGACCCCGACGCGCCGTTCATCACGGAGGAGAACCGCCGCCGGGGTCAGCTCTCGTGGATGCTGCGCGCCTCGACGCTCGTCGATATCGAATGCTGGACACGTGTGCTTGGCGAGCCGCTCCGTCCAGGAATGATCCACGAGGCCATGCTCGCCCAGCTACGCGCTGATGGCTCCGACGATGCTTCGGAAGGAGGCGACTAATGGTCGCACTCGGATCCTCGCTGCTCTCACTCTCGCCAGAGACGCAGCGCGAATACACGATGATGGACTACGAGAGCCAGATGCCCCGTTGGTGTCCCGGTTGCGGTGACTCCTCCGTGCTCGTCTCGATGCAGCGTCTGCTCGCTGATGAGGGCATGGCGACCGACCAGACCGTCTTTGTCTCCGGGATCGGCTGCTCCGGCCGGTTCCCCCACTACCTGAACACGTACGGCTTCCACGGTCTGCACGGCCGTGCTCTGCCGGTGGCGACGGGTGTGAAGCTGCACCGGCCGGACCTCAACGTTTTTGTCGTGATGGGGGATGGCGACTGCATGTCCATCGGGGCGGGCCACTGGGTCCACGCCACCCGCTACAACACCGACATGGTCGCGCTGCTGCTCGACAACAACGTCTACGGGCTGACGAAGAATCAGACCTCGCCGACGACGCCGCAGGGTCATCCGACGCTCACGCAGCCGGGAGGTTCATACCTGCCGCCGATCAACCCGATCGCGGCGACACTCGGCATCAGCAACGCCTCGTTCGTGGCGCAGACTGCGGAGTGGTTGCCCCCACACCTCTACGCCACGCTGCAAGCCGCCGCGCGCCACAAGGGTTTCTCCTTCGTGAGCATCATGCAGCGTTGCCCGAAGTTCACCGATGGCATCTTCTCCGAGTACATCCAGCATCCCGAGAAGATCGAGCTGTTGGAGCACGAGAACGGCGTCACGGTCCCGGTGCTGGAGCGCACGCACAAGAACAGCCGACGTCACGACCCGAGCGATCTCGACGCTGCTCGCTCGCTCGCCGAGGACAGCGACGTCCTGCGGCTGGGCATCTTCTACCGCGACGACGACCGCCCGACGTACGAAGACATGCGCTCCGTGCCCAAGCACTCGACGCAGGAGAAGCTGGCGCTGCTTTCGGAGGAGTTGGACCGCCATGCCATCTGAGTCATCCGAGTCCGTCGACGGTGGCGACGTACGCACCCGTGCAGCGCTGGATAGCCTCGCCGGGAGAATCGAGGCATTCCGTTCCGCCGTTGCGCTGACCGCTGATCAACTGCGTGGCTACGTCGCGCAGGGTGGCCAGGACGACGCCACTGCGGCATCGCGCGCCGCGCTCGGCAAGTTCGCCGCTGGCCGCATCGATGCGGCCCGCCTCTCGCAGTTCGTCGCCGCCACCGCTCCCACGCAGGACGACAACTGGGTCGAACCCGTCGGGCGAGCGCTCGAGGTGCTTGAGCAAATCGACGCCGCAGGCGAGAGGCTGTTCCAGGTACGTGTCGAGCCCGGCGCGGACCTGCGCTCGGCTGTCGAGCAGGCGCTCGCGAACGCCGGGCGGGGTTTCGCGGCGGCGCGACTAGCCGACCTCGCTCGCTCCGGGCGCTACGAGGGCGCGGCCCACGACGCTCTGCTTGCCTCGTTCCCCTTCCGACGCTGGAGCAGCGCCGAACGTAACCTCGCGCCGCCACTCGTGGTGGAACTGCGCGGCGGCGACCTCCAGGCCGCGGCACTGGCCGACTACCTCGACGGCTCGCAGGCATTCGTGCTGCTCGTCGATGGCCACACGCCCCCCGCGCCGCTCGCCCGCCTGCTCACGCCCGGCGTGCTCGCGATCCAGGCCGAGAGCGAGGAAGCGCTCGCGCGCATCGCCGACGTCACCGCACCGGTAGTGGCCGCGCTGCTGCCGTCTGGCGCCGCACTGTTCGTTCACGAGCCCGCGACCGGGGATGGCCTCGGGAAGCTGGACGTCGAATTCCTGCCCCAGGACGACCCGCGCCAGCCGATCGGCGTTCGCTCGTCGTTCCAGCAGCGCGAAGAGCTACGCCTCCTCCATGCGCTCGCGGTGTCGATGCCCGCGCCGGCCGCTGGCCCGACGACGGACCCGTCTGAGGTCGCTCCGGACACGGCAAGCGTCAACGGGTCGGTACCGCCGGCAGCACCGGCGCAGGGAAATCCGGCGGACACGCTGGCGGCCTGGCTGCTGAGCCGGGCGGACCTCTCCAACCTCGACGCGGAGGAGCAGTAGCGACAGCGGCCCTCTGTCGGCAGTCCGAGCCGGCGCGGGCCTGACATTACATGGCACCAGGTTCACCCGGTTCGCTCCGGGCGAAACACGGCGGAAGTGGCAGAACGATGAGCACCAGCAACGAAGACACCGTCGAGGCGGCCGCAGCGGTCGCAAGCACCGAGGCTGAGCCGAAGCACCCCGGCATCCCGGTGGCGGAGGACGGCAGTGGCGCCGTCGTACACGTCGAGGCTGCCGCCAGCGAGGGTGCAGGTGCCTACCCGATCACCCCGTCGACGCAGATGGGTGAGGGCTGGGCAGTGGCGGTCGCTGCTGGCCAGACGAACGTCAACGGTCGTCGCCTGATCTTCTTCGAGCCGGAGGGCGAGCATGCCGCCGCTGCCGTCACCGCCGGCATGAGCATGACAGGCCTGCGCGCGACCAACTTCTCAAGCGGCCAGGGCGTCGCCTACATGCACGAGTCGCTCTACGCCGCCGCCGGCAAGCGCCTCACGTACGTGCTGAACGTCGCGGCGAGGGCGATGACCAAGCACGCGCTGAACGTGCACGCTGGCCACGACGACTACCACGCCGTCGACGACACGGGCTTCTTTCAGCTCTTCGCGAAGGACGTTCAGCACGTCGCTGACCTCACCGCGATCGCGCACCGCATCGCCGAACTGGCGCTCACGCCGGGTATCTGCGCACAGGATGGGTTCCTCACGAGCCACGCGATCGAATCGATCCGCCTGCCGGAACGCGAACTGATCAAGGAGTACCTCGGCGACCCGGCGGACATGATCGACACGCCGACGGCCGCGCAACAGCTGACGTTCGGGTCACAGCGCCGCCGCATCCCGGAGATGTTCGACCTCGACTACCCCGCGATGCTCGGCCCGGTGCAAAATCAGGACTCCTTCGCCCAGGGCGTCGCAGCGCAGCGGCCGTTCTACCTCGACCACCTCACGGAGCTAGCGGATCGGGCCCTTGACGAGTACGCGCAACTGACCGGACGCCGCTACGAGCGCGCGATGGGCTACCGGCTGGACGACGCCGAGTACGTGCTCGCGGGCCAGGGCTCGGTGGTTTCGAACGCGGAGGCGGTCGCCGACTACCTACGCGAGACGCGCGGGCTCAAGGTCGGCGTGCTCAACCTCGTGATGTTTCGCCCCTTCCCGTCTGATCTCGTCACCAAGCTGCTGCTCGGCAAGCGCGGCGTCGCCGTGCTGGAGCGCGTTGACCAGCCGCTCGCCGTCGACCCGCCAATCCTGCGCGAGATCCGCGCCGCCATGTCGAAGGCCACTGAGAACGCCCGCGCCGCGGGAACCCCTCCCCACGCCGGGATCGCCGACGTGCCCGCCAACGAGATGCCCGAGTTCTACGCCGGAGGGTTCGGCTTCGGCAGCCGTGACCTCCAGCCCGGCGACCTGATCGCCGCCGTCGATAACATGATCGAAGGCGGCGCCGGTCGTCGTCACTTCTACCTCGGTATCGATTTCATCAAGCAGGACTCCGGCGTCGAGGCCGTCGATTCGTGGCAGCAGGAGGTGCTCGAGCAGTACCCGGACGTCGCCGGATTGAATCTCCAGCCGACCGAGTGGCCGAGCTTGCTGCCGGAGGGCTCCATCTCGCTGCGCATCCACTCGATCGGTGGCTGGGGCGCGATCACGACGGGCAAGAACCTTGTGCTCACCGCGTTCGAGTTGCTCGGCCTGCACGTGAAGGCCAACCCGAAGTACGGCTCCGAGAAGAAGGGTCAGCCCACGACCTTCTTCGGGACGATCAGCCCCGAGCCCGTGCGCCCGAACGCAGAGCTCAAGCGGGTCGACGTCGTGCTCTCGCCCGATCCGAACGTCTTCGGACACTCCGATCCGCTCGCCGGCCTCAGCGAGGGCGGCGCGTTCGTGATCCAGAGCGAAATGGAAGCGGGCGAGTTGCTCGCGTCGCTGCCGCCGGCCGCGCAAAGCGCGATCCGCGAACGCAACATCCGCGTCTACGCCCTCGACGGCTTCCGGATCGCGTCGGAGGAAGCAAGCGATGCCGACCTCCGCTACCGCATGCAGGGCGCCGCCTTCATGGGCGCCTTCTTCGCCGTCTCGCCACTCACGGAGCGCGAAGGCCTCGACCGCGAACGGCTCTTCCAGGGCATCCGCACACAGCTCGCGAAGAAGTTCGGCCACCTCGGCGATCGCATCGTCGAGGACAACCTGCGCGTGATCCAGCGTGGCTTCGACGAGACCCGACAGGTCACGACCGCCGAGGTACTGGCCGAGGTCTCCGAGGCGATCGAACTGGTCGCCGTGGGTGCGGACGGCGCAATGCCGCCGATCCTCAACGTCCCGGCGGCCCAGCAGGGCCTCGCGCACCCCGGTCGCTTCTGGGACCAGGTCTGCTCGCTCTGCAACATCGGACAGGATCCGATCGCTGACCCCTTCGCCGCCATCAGCGCGATGCCGGCCGGCTCAAGCGCAATCCGCGACATGACGAATGTGCGCTTCGAGGTACCGGACTTCATCGCCGACCGCTGCACGGGCTGCTCGCAATGCTGGGTGCAGTGCCCGGACGTCGCGATCCCCGGCCTCGTCAACACCACCGTCCAGATTCTCGATACCGCGATTGCGACCGTCGCCGAGGAGCGCCCGGTCGAGCTAATGCGGGAGATCTCCGCGGAACTCGCCGGCGAGGCCCACCGCCTGCTCGGCGCCGAGTCGTTCACGACCTTTGACGACACGCTCGCCACCGCTTACGCGTCCGTCGTCGAAGCGCTGCCGTGGGACAGCGATCGCAAGCAGGCGCTCGGCGACGAGTTCGCGTCCGTCGCTGCAACGCTCGCCGACTTCCCACTCGCAAAGACTGTCCCTTTCTTCGACGTCCCTGAGCGCAAACAGGAAGGCAGCGGCGGCCTCGTCTCGATCACGATCAACCCGGATGCCTGCAAGGGCTGCAACCTCTGCATTGAGGTATGCCCCGAAGACGCGCTGGTCACCGTCCGCCAGGACGAGATCATGAACGAGCGACTGCGCCGTAACTGGAATCTGTGGGAGCGACTGCCCGACACCGACGACCGCTTCGTCAACGTCAGCGACATCGAGGAGGGGATCGGAGTGCTCCCCTCTCTGCTCCTGAAGAAGGGCATCAACGACTCCATGGTCGGTGGCGACGGCGCATGCATGGGCTGCGGCGAGAAGACTTCGATCCATCTCGTGCTCTCCACCATCGAGGCGCTGATGCAGCCCCGCGTCAGCGGCTTCGTCGCGAAGCTCGACGGCCTGATCGGCGACCTCGAATCGAAATCGCGTGCGTTGCTGGCCTCCAGGGCCGATCTCGATGCCGCCGCCGAACTGGCCGATGGCGAAACGGTTGAGCTTGCACTCGACTCACCGCACCGCGACGAGTTGCAGCGACTGAACGAGACGCGGAAGGCGCTCGAAGACCTGCGATGGCGCTACGTCGAAGGGCCCGGCGGGCGAGGCCGCTCGAACCTGGGGATCACGAACAGCACCGGCTGCACGTCGGTCTGGGGCAGCACGTTCCCGTACAACCCGTACCCGTACCCGTGGGTAAACCATCTCTTCCAAGACGCGCCGTCCGTTGCGATCGGCGTGTTCGAGGGTCACATGCGGAAGATGGCCGACGCCTTCATCGCCGTGCGCCGTGCCAAGCTCTACCTCGACGGCGCCTACGACCCGACCGAGCACGAGCCGTTCTTCGAGGCGTTCGACTGGCGAGAGTTCTCAGACGATGAGTTTGCGCTCTGCCCACCGATCCTCTCGATCGGTGGCGACGGTGCGATGTTCGACATCGGCTTCCAGAACCTCTCGCGGCTGCTCGCCTCCGGCAAGCCGATCCGCGTGATCGTGCTCGACACGCAGGTGTACTCGAACACCGGCGGTCAGGCCTGCACCAGCGGCTTCCTCGGCCAGGTATCAGACATGGCGGCCTACGGCGGCGCGCAGCACGGCAAGGAGGAGACGCGCAAGGAGATCGCCATGATCGCGATGGCGCATCGTGGTGCGTTCGTCATGCAGACCTCGCAGGCCCTGCCCTCACACCTGATCGGCGGCATGTTGAAGGCGCTGCAGACGCGACGTCCGGCAATCATCAACATCTACACGCCCTGCCCCGTGGAGCACGGTCTGACCGACGACTGGGCGGCACAGGCTGCGCGCTTTGCGCTCGAAAGCCGGGCGTTCCCGCACCTGATCTACGACCCCGGCGCGGGAAGCTCGTTCTCCGAATGTCTCGACCTCGCCGGCAACCCCTTGCCCGATCAGGTCTGGCCTTCGTACGAACTCGTTGCGGTGGGCGAAGACGGCGAGGAGCAACGGCTTGACCTGCCGCTCACCGTCGCTGACTGGGCCGCGACGGAGGGCCGCTTCCGCCGGCATTTCCGCGACGTGGCTGCGGGGACGAGCGACGAGAGCCTGATACCGTTCGCCGAGTTCATCGAGGCAACGGCGGAGCAACGGGCGGGCAAGATCCCCTTCATCTACACAATCGATGACGACCGCTGGATCAAGCGTCTTCAGGTGTCCGACGAGATCGTCGATCTCGCGGAAGACCGCGTGCTGCTCTGGTCGCAGCTCCGGCAGATGGCCGGGACGGAAGTCTCGGACGTCGCGCGCCGCCTAGTCACCCGCGAGCTTGAAGCGCAGTTCCAGGAGCAAGCCGAGACCCTGAAGGCAGAGTACGAGCAGCGGTTAGCTCATCTCAAGGCGACCTACCCGGAGGTGATCGCTCGCCGGCTGGCCGAGGGCCTACTCAGCAGCGACGGCGGCTCGGCGTTGAGCGTGGTGCTCGGCGCCGCCGCCCGCAGTGTCGGCGGCGTCCCGCCGACATCGTCTGCCGCTCCGGCGACAGTCGTCTCGCCCCGGCTGGCCCCTACGACCGGCGCCAACGGGGCATCGGCGACAGCAACCGCACCGGCGGCGCCCGAAGAAGATGCGATCACGACACCGACGCGCGAACCTACGATCGACTCGGAGCTCTGCACGACCTGCGATGAGTGCACGAACATCAACAACCAGCTGTTCGCCTACGACGACAAGAAACAGGCGTACATCAAGAACACTCGCGCGGGCACATTCAAGGAACTCGTGATGGCGGCGGAGCGCTGCACCGCGCTGATCATTCACCCCGGTGCGCCGCAGGACCCGACAGAGCCGGACCTGGAAAAGTGGATCGAGCGGGCGGCGCCCTTCAACTAGCGAACGCTGCCAACGCTACTTTGGGCTCGGCTGAGCGACATGACTCACTCGGCTGGTCCGCGACAGCGACCGCTTGATCACCTTTTTCGAGTCTGAAGATCAAGATTGGGCCTGATTCGCGGGTCGACTCCGCGGAGTCCGTTCAGACTCGAAGTACTGCTCGCGCTGCGCTGTCCGTGCCTCAAGTGACGTCTCCCACTCTGCGGCAATCGTCGCCGCAAACCACTTACTTGAGACCAGTGGCAGGAAGTCCTTCGGGGCTCCGTGCCACGCCCTCGCAAGCAACGCGCCCGCCAGAAAGAGACCCGCAGCAGTAACGGTCACATCCTGACCATAGTGGTAATCGCCCCGGAATCGCCGCTTCATTGGGGAGGCCGCAGCCAACGGCGACGTAAGGAGGTCAGATAGGGTCCGGCCGATGTTCAACGAGCCACCTCCGCTGATTGACTGCTGCCACGAGGTCTGCCGCGGCAAGTCTATCCCCCCACCCCCGGCTGGCTGGCTTTGCGAGGGTTGCTGGCGCGCGGCTCGATGAGCGGACCGATGGTGACGTGTGCCCCGTGCGGCAAAGATGTCCGCCCATATCGGCCCTGGTAGCGCTTCTGCTCTGACCACTGCCGGTACAAGGCCTGGGAGATCCGGAACCCCCGCTCCCGGGCCCCTTGAGCATGCTCTCGACTCGGTCCTGAGCCGTTGCCATCAATCTGCCATCAATCACCACGAAACTCTCCACCTGGTCCTCGTCGAACGGCGCTCAGTGGTACGACTTCTTCTTGTGGAAGTTCAGGCGGTACGCGTACTGGGAGACGCTGGAGATCAGCCGCTGTACGCGATTCTCTTCCCACCGGTCGTACCCACCGATGAGGCTGACCACATGACCGAAGAACTCGGCATGTTGTTGGATGAAGTCGTCTGGGACCGACTCTGAGAACAGGTAGTAGTGCTCGGGGTCCATCTTCGGCGCGTTGAGGCCAATCTCCTGCAGGTACTCCTTGACCGTCTGCGGAGGAAGTGTGGTCGTTGGTGCGGCGGTGGTGGTTGGTGTGGCGGTGGTGGTTGGTGTGGCGGTGGTGGTTGGTGTGGCGGTGCTAGCCGGTGTGGCGGTGCTAGCCGGTGTGGCGGTGGTG
>PVBE012957542.1_pt1 | contig 21259 bp, 17 predicted proteins | sample 1631181 | NCBI WGS metagenome assembly PVBE01 (sample SAMN08397723, study PRJNA350692) | Marine metagenome, whole genome shotgun sequencing project. | isolation source: water | place: Pacific Ocean | collected 2012-04 | reverse complement strand
TCTCGATTGCCGAGCTCGGGATTCTGATGGATGCGGTGGCGCTTCTCGATGATCGTGGCGTCGACCTCGTCGACGATCGCGTCGATCCGATCCTGCTGAGCGCCGACGATCGCGGTCGTGCCCACGAGGATCGCGGTCAGAAAGACGAACGCGCACGCCGGACGTCGCTGAATGCTCGCCAACTGGACCTCCCACGGCGGCGACCGGGTCGACTCAAGGTCCGCGCCCGGACGCCGATTAGCTGAGTGTCAGCGTGCAGGTGCAAACCTGCACATCCCCCCTGACGCAGGGCCGGACGCCATCGGGCGTTCGGCCCTGTTCTTCTGCTTGACCGGATGTCCGACGGCCATCGCGGCTCGGCACCCCCGCTCACCGCACCAGCAGGATCCGCTCGTTGACCGGGTAGAGCCACTCGACGCCGCGCTCCGTCACGATCGCGTCGTCCTCGAGCGGAATCCGCACCTTGCGCCCATCCCACTCCGGGGCGGCGGTATAGGCGAAGAACTCGATCGAGAAGAACTGCTGAGGCTCGACCACGAACTGGCTGCGGAGCGGGTTCCACGTCACGATAGATGGGCCGATCCCGTGCCCCGTGTTCCCGGTCGAGTGGCAGCCGATGATCACCTCGGTTGCCGGGCTCCCGGTCGGCTTGTTGAACTCCGCCATGATCTCGAAGCCGGCCTCGGCGACGCGCCGGTTCAGGTGCTCCAGGATCTCACGCGCCTCGCGGCCCGGCTCGATGCTGCGGCGAATGATCTCACGCACCTCGATGGCACGATCGAACGCGTGCTGGATGCCCGCGGGGACCGCGGTCTCGCCCGGCTTCAGCACGTAGGCCATGCGCTTCAGGTCGGTGCCGAAGTTCATCATCTGTACGCCCCAGTCGATCATCAGCAGCATGCCGGGCTCGATGACCACGTCGGTCGACGTCGCGACGATGCCTTCCGGACCCGTGATGTAGATCGACGGCATGTCGAACTCGGAGCCTAGGCCCCGCTCGAGCAAGCGGTCCTGTAACCACCAGGCCACGTCTTCGAGCGTGGTCAGGCCAGGCGTGATCACCTCATTCGACAACGCGCGCTCGGCGAGCTGCCGAGCGACCTCGCACACCTCACCAAACGCGACGATCTCCGACGCGACCCGCCGCGACCGGAACTGGGAGACCAAGCGCTCCGCCGACACCAGACGATCGGCGTAGGGGACACCCAGCGTCTCGACCAGATGCCCGTACAGCGTATGAGACAGACCATCGGCCGGCCCGATGTGGACGGACATGTTCACCCCGATCCGTGCAGGGTCACGCTCGCGCACGAACGTCGCCAGATCCGTGTCGGGATTGACGAGGTCGTACGCGTTCGACTGCTCCACCAGGTAGCCGCCGATCCCGAGCACCGCGCGCTCGATCCGATCGTCGCCCCGATCCGTGAAGACGTAATAGCCGACGTCGCCCACGTAGCCGCGGCCCAGATCCTCGTAGAGCGGGTCCATGTGGCCTTCCTTCACGGCCACGATCCACATGTCGATATCGTTGTCACGCATCGCGCCCGGCAGCACACGCTCGAACTTCTCCAAGCGGATCTGCTTGAGCTTCTCCCACCGCCGACGCGCTTCCTGCGCCTGGAGGCCAGGGACCACCGCCGACTGCGCGAGACAGAGACAGGGTACGATCAGGGTCAGCAGCCTCATCCAGTTCCCTCCTCCCACGGTCGCCGCCATCGCGGCGATCTTACCCCGGTTGCGAGACCGGGGGCCCCGCAACGGTCGCTTGTGGCACACCGTGCGGTGCTATACCATCCCATCCCGACGGGGACGACCGGCCAGCGGACGCCCACGAGAGCCCGGCCACGTTCGCCGAACACGAGATGGAGCCATTCGACCTGGTCGTCCGGGACGGCGTCGTCGTCACCGCTACCGAACGGATGCGATGCGACGTCGGCATCGTCTCCGGCCGCGTCTCCGCGCTCGCCGACGTGCTGGGGCCCGGTCGAACCGAGCTCGACGCCGGGGGACGGCTGGTGCTGCCGGGAGGCGTCGACAGCCACTGCCACATCGAGCAGCGGTCGGCGTCCGGTCTGATGTGCGCCGACGACTTCTACTCCGCGACGGTGGCGGCGGCCTTCGGGGGCACGACGACGGTCGTGCCCTTCGCCGCGCAGCACCGCGGTCAGTCCCTGCGCGCGGTCGTCGACGACTACCGTGCGCGCGGTGACGCCAAGGCGGTGATCGACTACGGCTGCCACCTGATCGTCTCCGATCCGAGCGAGACCGCGCTGCGGCAGGACCTGCCCGCGCTCATCGCGGAGGGCTACACCTCCTTCAAGGTGTACATGACCTACGACCGATTGCGGCTCGACGATGCGCAGATCCTGGCCGTGCTTGCCCTCGCCCGACACGAGGGCGCGCTGACCATGGTGCACGCCGAGAACCACGACATGATCCACTGGCTCGGGGATCGGCTGCTGGCGCAGGGGCATCGTGCCCCGAAATTCCACGCCGTCGCCCACACCGCCCTCGCGGAGGGCGAAGCCGCGGCTCGCGCCATCGGCCTCGCCACGCTCGTGGACACGCCGCTCCTGGTGGTCCACGTGTCCACCCAGGAGGCGCTCGGCGCGATCCGCGGTGCCCAGGCTCGGGGACTTCCCATCTACGGCGAAACGTGTCCGCAGTACCTGTTCTTGACCGCGAAGGACCTGGACCGGGAGGGGCTGCTCGGCGCCATGTGGTGCTGCAGCCCGCCGCCGAGGGACGCCGCAGCTCAGGGCGCGATGTGGCGAGGACTCGCGAATGGCACGCTGCAGGTCTTCTCCTCCGATCACGCCCCCTACCGGTTCGACGACTCCGGCAAGCTGGCCGCCGGGCCGAACCCCTCGTTCACGCAGATCGCCAACGGTGTCCCCGGAATCGAGGTCCGCATGCCGCTGCTGTTCTCGGAGGGCGTCGGGCGGAATCGGTTGGACCTCCACCGGTTCGTGGACCTGACCGCCACTCGGCCAGCCAAGCTGTATGGCCTCTTCCCGGCGAAGGGCACGATCGCGGTCGGCGCCGACGCCGACATCGCGCTATGGGATCCGGACCGCGAGGTCCGAATCCGCGCGGCCGATCTCCATCACAACGTGGGCTACACGCCCTACGAAGGACGCGTCGTCAAGGGGTGGCCAACGACGGTGCTCAGCCGCGGCCGTATCGTCGTCGACGGTGGCGTGCTGCGGGCGGAGCGTGGCACCGGACGGTTCGTGCCGCGTGCCCGGTTCAGCACGCCGCGGCCGCCTCGCGAGAGGGAGGAGACCGCATGGCTAGGTTCCTGAGGGTCGCGGCGGCCCAGCTCGGCCCGATCCAGCGCGCCGAACCCCGCGAGGCGGTCGTGGACCGGCTCATCGGCCTCCTGCGCACGGCGCACGGCTCGGGCTGCCGCCTGGTGGTGTTCCCGGAGCTGGCGCTGACGACGTTCTTCCCCCGCTACTTCATGGAAGACCAGGACGAGATCGACGCCTACTTCGAGCGCGAGATGCCCGGTAAGGACACGGCGCCGCTCTTCGCCGAGGCGCGGCGCCTCGGCATCGGGTTCCATCTAGGCTACGCGGAGCTGGCGACCGAGGCCGGCCGAACGCGACGTTTCAACACCGCCATCCTGGTCGACCCGTCCGGCACCGTCGTCGGGAAGTACCGCAAGATCCACCTACCCGGGCACGCAGAGCATCTTCCCCGGGCTCCGTTCCAGCATCTCGAGAAGCGCTACTTCGAAATCGGCGACCTCGGCTTCCGGGTATGGCGCGCCTTCGACGGTGTCATCGGCATGTGTATCTGCAACGATCGGCGGTGGCCGGAAACCTTCCGCGTCCTCGGCCTCAAGGGCGTGGAGATGGTCGTCCTCGGCTACAACACACCCGACGCCAACATCCATCATCCCGAACCGGTCCATCGACGCATGTTCCACCACCTCCTGTCCCTCCAGGCGGGTGCCTATCAGAACGGCACGTGGGTCGTGGCCACGGCCAAGGCGGGCAAGGAAGATGGCCATGGCTTGATTGGGGGAACCGCCATCGTCGCCCCGACGGGTGAGATCGTGGCGCTGGGGCTCACCGAGGGCGACGAGATCGTGACCTACGACTGCGACTTGGACCTTGGTCGGAACATCAAGGAGCACATCTTCAACTTCACCAAGCACCGGCGCATCGAGCACTACGGGCTCATCACGCAGCAGACAGGCGTCGTGCCACCGCCGGAGGACTAGCCGGGCACCGCACTCCCGCGACCGCGACCGAATCGACTGATACACGCCGACAAAGTCGTGCTCTACGAGTGCTCCAGCTGCACCGCGCCGATCGCGAGCGTGACCGCGGCCTGCGTGGGCTCGATCACCGGCAGGCTGACCGCGTCGGCCAGTGCGTCACGGTATCGGGCCATGCCGGCGCACGCCATGATCAGCACGTCGGCCCGGTAGGCATCCTTCAGACGGCGACCCACCGACCGCATCCGCTCGAGGACGAGGTCTTCACGCGAGAGCTCTCGCACCCCCAAGTCGATCGCCAGGTCACCCGCGAACCGGGTCCACAGTCCCGCACTCCGGACGGCGCGCTCGTGTCGTGGGATCGATCGCTCGAGGATCGAGATGAGGCCGAAGCGCTCGCCGCGCGTGAGCGCCGTGACCATGGCGCACTCGGCGATGCCGAAGACCGGTCGACCGGAGGTCTCGCGTGCGGCGTGGAGTCCCGGATCGCTGTAGCAGGCGATGACGAATGCCGACGCCGTGTCCTCGCGCGCGCGTATCAGATCGCAGATCGGACCGACCACCGAGTCGGCATCCGCCTGCGATTCGATTCCCGGGGGACCATCCTCGAGCGTGACGCACTCGATCGATGGGCCGCCAGACAGTCGTAGCGGCTCCACGGCCCGGTCGATTCCGCGTGTGACGGCCTGCGTCGAGTTCGGATTGACGACGACGATCGGAACCCCCATGACTGCCTCCCGCATCGGCCACCGGCCTCACGCCCCGTGCTCACGCCGCCGGGGCCAGCAAACGACGCTCCATCCGGCTGAGCAGACGAACGCAGGGCCAGAGGAGCAGAAGATACATCAGCGCCGCGAGGATCAACGGCGTCGGGTTGAAGGTGATGCCCTGGGCGACCCGCGCCATCCGCAGCAGCTCGGGGAGGGCCACGACGCTCGCCAGCGACGTCAGCTTCGCGACCTCCAGCGTGTTGCTCGCCAGATCGGGCAGCACGTTGCGGACGGCCTGCGGCACGACCACGTGTGTCAGCGTCTGGCCCCGCGTCAAGCCGGTCGCCCGCGCTGCCTCCCACTGGCCGTGAGGGATGCTCTCGACTCCCGCACGCAGGATTTCGCCGTAGTAGCTGGCGGTGTTCAAGAAGAAGGCCAGCACGACGGCGTACAGGGCGGGGAGCTCGAGGCCCAGGAAGGGGAGGCCATAGTAGACGAAGACCAGCAGCACGAGCGGCGGAAACGCTCGAAGCACGTCGACGCAGACGACGAGCAGCAGGTTGAGCCACCGCAGGTGGAGCGCGTAGAGGATGGCGAGCACCAGCCCGCCGAGCAGGCCCAGCGGAATCACGAGCGCGCACAGCTGCAGGGTCACGACGGCGCCCCGGACGAGGTACGGCAGGCTCGTCCTCATCACGGCCGGGTCGAAGAAGCTCTCGATCAGGCGTTCCATGGATCTACTGACGCCAGACGAGTCGCGACTCCACCCAGCGGCTCGCGGCGACCAGCGGCAGGAAGATAACGAGGTAGGCCAGCGCAGCCAGGGTGAGCGGCGAAGGGTTGGCCGCGATGGCCTGGGCGCTGGATGCCTGGTTCAAGATCTCGGGCACCGCCACGACCGAAGCCAACGCGGTGCTCTTGCCGATGGCGATCGCCCTGTTCGTCAACGGCGGGATGGCCAGGCGCATCGCCTGAGGCAGGACGACGAACCGGAGGGTCTCGAGGAACGCGAGCCCGGTCGCGCGCGCGGCCTCCCACTGCCCGCGCTCCACCGAGAGGATTCCCGCCCAGAAGATCTCCTCGGCGAAGGCGGCGAGCACCAGGCTGAGGCTGAGCCAGGCCGCCGTGAAGCCAGACAGCTCGATACCGACGGAGGGCAGCGCGAAGTAGACGACGACGAGGATGACGAGCGGCGGCAGCGCGCGAAACGCATCGGCGAAGACAACGACGAGCAGGCCGAGACCTCGCACCCGCAGCGCCCGCACGGACGCGAGCACCAGGCCAAGCGCGACGCCGCTGGCGATCACCAGACCGGACAAGGCCAAGGTGACCCACAAACCATCGACGATCGCGGGCAGCGCTCGGCCCATCACCGCCAGGTCAAAGAAGGTCTCTCGCATGTCGGGTTGCCCGGAGTTGCGGCGGGTTACACCACGCGGCGAAGAAATTCGCGGGTCCGGGCGTGACGTGCCGCGCCGAACACCTCCTCTGGCGTGCCATGCTCGACCACCTCGCCGCGGTCAAGAAACACGACGCGGTCGGCGGCTTCACGGACGAACTGCATCTCGTGGCTCGCCACGAGCATGGTCATGCCCGACGCCTTGAGCTCCCGTATGACGCTCAGCACGCTGCCCACGAGCTCCGGGTCGAGCGCGCTCGTTGGTTCGTCCATGAGCAGAATCGTCGGCTCGAGCGCGAGCGCACGCGCGATTGCGACGCGCTGCTGCTGACCGCCGGACAGGTGGGCAGGGTACGCGTGGGCCCGGTCCTCGAGGCCGACCCTGGCCAGGGCCGCCCGCCCACGCTCGTCGGCCTCGGCACGCGGGTAACCGCATGCCCGCCGCAGCGCGAGGCTGACGTTGCCGAGCGCATCGAGGTGCGGATAGAGGTTGAACGACTGGAAGACCATGCCGATCCGGCGCCGTACTTGGTTGAGGTCGACCCCGGACACCAGGATGTCCGTGCCGTCGATCTCGATCGACCCGGCGCTGGGCTCCTCCAAGCGGTTGCAGCACCGCAGCAACGTGCTCTTGCCGGAGCCCGAAGGTCCGATCACAACGACGAGCTCTCCCCGAGCAACGGCGAGGTCGATTCCTTTGAGAACGTCGCCCTCACCGAAGCGTTTGTAGAGGCCCGCGATCGCCAGGATGGCTCTCTGCATGGCGGGTCCGGATGCGGGGCGGCGTCACTCGCAACGCAGCGGGTGGGGCGTGGGATCGTAGCCCGCCATGCCCGGCTCGCCGTAGCCGGCCTTGACGGTGACCGCCGCCGCACCCTCGACGGGCGGCGCACCAAACCACCTCTCGTGGAGCGCCGCCATCGTCCCGTCGGTCTTCATGCACTCGACGATGCCCTCGACCCGGTTGCGAAGCTCGACGTCCTCGTGGCGAAACGCCGCAGAAAACGTCCGGCCACTTTGAATCGTGTAGCTCGTCTTGACGAGCGGGGTCTGCATCGCCACCCAGCCAGCCACGGTGTGGCTGGCGAGGTTGGCGAAGCTCCGGCCTGTCACCACGGCCTGGACAGCGTCGGCGTTCTTACCGTAGCGCTGGACTTCGAACCCGTAGCGGTCCTGGTTCTCGGTCGCCCACAGATCGTAGGCTGATCCGTTGTTGACCGTCACGGTCTTGCCGCGCAGCGCCTCGAGAGCGGTGATGTGCGGCGTCTCGGTCGCGATCACGAACGTGAAGTCCGTGTCCAGGTAGCCCTCCATGAACAGCACCGCACGGGAACGCTCCTCCGTCATCGTCGTCGGCGCGACGATGAACTCGAAGCGACGGGCGTTGAGCCCCGCGAAGATGCCCGACCATTCCTGATCCACGATGCGGTAGCCCGGACGTCCGAGCCGGCGGGCGATCTCGGCCGCGAGGTCGACGTTGAATCCCTCCACGGTGCCGTCAGGCCTCGCCATGACATGCGGCGCGAACCCGACGTCGGCGGCCACGACGAGCGGTTGGGCGGTAGGCTCCGATCCTGCTGCACCCTTCTCACCGCCCACCGCCCGGGGAGCCATCTCCGACGACGGTCCGGTGCCGCAGGCGGCGTGAAGGCTCGCCAGGAGACATGCCGTCGCGGCGAGAGCGTGACGTCGACGTCCAGGCGTGACCGGTTTCGGGAGCATCAGGACAGCCCTGCGGCGGGGTGTCGGTCGACGGGCGTCGCAGTGTAGCACACGGGTCCACGCGCTCTCACAGCCCGTGCGGAGAGCCCGGTTGGCGAAGTCGTGCGCGCGTCTCGAGCGGAATCCCCACCGCTAGCACGGCGATCGTGAACGGCAGGCCGACGAGGATGGGGTCCAACTCCCACGTCACGATCACGGCCCCAACCTCCCGGACCCGTCCGAACAGCTGCCACAGGACGAGAAGCCCTCCGCCGCTGAGCATGGCCCCCAGGATGGTGCGCGGCGCCCGGCGAGCGGAAGGGAACAGGATCAGCGCCACCAGCGCCGGCGCGACCGACGCTCCCATGATACGCCCACCGATCCAGAACAACTCGATAATCAACGGCACGGCGTAGTAGATCATGGCCGCCAGGAGTCCCACCAGGATCACGTTCAGGCGATAGACGAGCAGCTGGTGGGCCATGCTGGCGCCGGGCCGCACGAAGCGCGTGTAGACGTCGATCGTGAAGTTCGACGCCATCGTGTTGATGGTCGACGACAACGTCGACATGCTGGCGGCCAGGACGCTGACGACGATGAGGCTGCCCAGCTGGTCACCGGTGGCCCCGAACGCCATGGCCACGAAGGCATCCTCCGCGCGGACCTCGGACCCGTAGACAACCTCACTGATGATGCCGATGAGGGGCGGCACCATGTACCAGAGCGACGCGATCACGCCGCCATAGAGGAAGCCCTTCCGTGCGATCCCTGGGCTCGAGGCGGCGAAGGCACGTTGGAGGATCCCCTGGTAGCCGCATGTGACGGATACCCCGATCGCGATCCACCCGAGCACCTGCGACACCTCGGCGCGCCCGAACAGGTCGAACATCGCCGGGTCCGCGTTGGCCTGCAGACCGGCGACCCCTCCGACCTGAAGGAAGCCGGCCACGAGGAGGCCCACCGAGCCCAGAACGATCAGGACGAACTGGATGGCGTCGGTCACGAGCACGGCCCACATCCCCCCCAAGAAGACATAGACCAGCGTCACGCCGGACATCAGGACCAGCGACTCGACCAGAGACGTCTGCAGCACCGCACTCGTGACGATGGCGAAGGCGCCGATCGTCCCGGCCGTCACGCCCAGGTCGCGCACAACCACCAGCACCAACGCGGTGAGCCGGTGTGCCGGACCGAAGAAGCGCTCGAACAGCTCGGGAATCGTGATGATCCGCGTTGCCCACAGACGAGGGACGAGATAGCTCCCGACCCACAGCGTCGCGATGACGAACGACCCGCCGACCCAATAGGCCGACAGGCCGACGTCCTTGGCGATGGCCGTGATGCCGATGAGCGTGGTCCCGTTGATCCAGGTAGCGGCCACCGAGAAGGCGATCAGCCACGGACCGGAACGGCGGCCGGCCACCGCCATGTCCTCGATGCTCCTCACCCGCGTGCGGCCCCAGACGCCGACGCCGAGCATCAGGAGCAGGTAGCCGCCGATGAGTATCCAGGACGGCTCGAACTGTTCCACGGGCTATCCGCCGAGAGCGACGCCCCAGAGCCAGACGTACGCGAAACCGCCGAGCACGAGGAGCGCGAGCGTCAGCCAAGGATTGAGTCGAGGGAGCGGCACGTGGTCCATCGAGTCGAGCTCGTGGTCCGCATACCGACGCGGTCGAGGAAAGCTCGGAACGGTTCCGCCGGCGTGGTCCTCCATATGTTGTGTCCCCGCAGCCATCCTGCATCCCTGACTCGATTTGTCAAGACGCCCCAGCCTCAGACGCCCCAGCCTCCGCTGCTGCGGTAACATAGAGCTTCCGGCTGCGTCCCTCGGAGCCCCCCGCGCATGTCCAGACGGCCGCCCGTCCTGCATCCCCTTGTCGCCGAGTGGTTCACCCGGCGCTTCACGGCCGCGACCGAGGCTCAACGGCAGGCGTGGACCGCGATCCATGCCGGCCAGGACGTGCTCATCTCGGCCCCGACAGGCTCGGGCAAGACGCTGGCCGCCTTTCTGATCTGTCTCGACCGATTGGTCCGCCAGGCGTTGGACGGGTCACTCGACGACCGGATCGAGGTCGTCTACGTCTCGCCGCTCAAGGCCTTGAGCAACGACATCCACAAGAACCTCGAGGTGCCGCTCACCGAGATCGCCGCGCTGGCAGCGGAGACCGGCACCCTGCTACCGCCGCTTCGCTCCGGCGTGCGCACCGGCGACACGCCCGCGTGGGTACGCCAGCAGATGGTGCGCCGCCCTCCGCACATCCTGGTCACCACCCCGGAATCGCTCTTCATCCTCTTGACCGCGGACCGAAGCCGCCACGCCTTGCGGCAGGCACGGACCGTGATCGTCGACGAGATTCATGCCGTGGCCGACGACAAGCGCGGCGCACACCTCGCGCTGTCCCTCGCACGACTCGACGACCTGGTCGCGAAGGCGGGTGGAGCCCCCCTCCAGCGCATCGGGCTCTCGGCGACGGTCAGCCCAATCCAGGAGGTCGCACGCTTCCTGAGACCGATGCCAGCCGACGGCAGCCGTGCCGCAGTGCACATCATCGACAGCGGTCACCGTCGTGCGCTCGACCTGGCGGTCGAGGTGCCGAAGGACGAGCTCGGTGCCGTCGCGACGCACGAGATGTGGGACGAGATCTACGATCGGATGGCCGAGCTGATCCGCGCCCACCGCGCGACGCTGGTGTTCGTCAACACCCGGCGCCTGGCAGAGCGCGTGGCCCACCACCTCGGGGAACGCCTGGGCGCAGACGCGGTCCTGGCGCACCACGGCAGCCTGGCTCAGCGTCTGCGGCTGAAGGCCGAGCAGCGCCTGAAGTCCGGCGAGCTCCGCGCGGTGGTGGCCACCGCCTCGCTCGAGCTCGGGATCGACATCGGCTTCGTCGACCTTGTCTGCCAGGTCGGGTCGTCCCGCTCGATCGCCGTCGCGCTCCAGCGCGTGGGGCGAGCCGGCCACCACGTCGACCGACCAGGGCGTCGGGTGATCCCGAAGGGCCGATTGTTCGCAACGACACGCGACGATCTCGTCGAGTGTGCGGCGCTGGTTCACGCCATCCGGTCCGGCACGCTGGACCGCCTGGAGATCCCACCCTGGCCGATCGACATCCTCGCACAGCAGATCGTTGCCGCGGCGGCCTGCGAAAGCTGGCCGGAAGATGCGCTGTTCGACCTCGTCCGTGGCGCACACCCGTATCGAGAGCTCCCGCGGCCGGCGTTCGACGCCGCCGTCCAGATGCTGTCGGAGGGGATCACCACACGGCGGGGCCGTAGCGGCGCGCTCCTCCACCGCGATCGCGTGAACCGGATCGTTCGGGGTAGACGCGGTGCCCGGCTCGCCGCCCTCACGTCGGGTGGCGCAATCCCGGACAACGCCAGCTACCCCGTGGTGGCCGAGCCCGAGGGGACGAGGGTCGGCTCGGTCGACGAGGACTTCGCGGTCGAGAGCCTGGCCGGCGACGTGTTCCTCCTCGGGACGACCTCCTGGCGCATCCGGCGCGTGGAGGCTGGCCTCGTCCGCGTCGAGGACGCGCACGGTGCCGCGCCGTCGGTGCCGTTCTGGCGAGGAGAGGCCCCCGGGCGTACCCACGAGCTGTCGCGCAGCGTCTCCGACGTACGGCGTGAGGTCGCGACACGGATCGAGCATGCACCCGATGGCTCGGCGCTGGCGTTCGTCATGGACGACTGCGGCCTCGATCGCGCCGGCGCGGAGCAGGTCGTGGCCTACGTCGTGGCCGGCTCGGCTGCCCTCGAGGCGCTGCCGACGGCGACGACCGTCGTCGCAGAGCGCTTCTTCGACGAGAGCGGCGGGATGCAGCTGGTCCTCCACGCACCCTTCGGCGCCCGGATCAACCGGGCCTGGGGCCTGTCACTGCGCAAGCGCTTCTGTCGCACGTTCAACTTCGAGCTCCAAGCGGCCGCGACCGACAACGGCATCCTGATCTCGCTGAGCGATCAGCACAGCTTCCCGCTGGAGGTGATCTTCCGGTTCCTCACGGCCGACACCGTCACCGACGTACTGACGCAGGCTCAGCTGGACTCCCCGATGTTCACGGCACGCTGGCGCTGGAACGTCTCCCGTGCCCTGGCCGTCCTCCGGTTCGCCGGTGGGCGCAAGGTACCGCCACCGATCCAGCGCATGCGATCGGACGACCTGCTCGCCGCCGTCTTCCCCGATCAGGTCGCGTGCGCCGAGAACCTCGCAGGCGAGATCCGTATCCCCGAGCATCCGCTCGTGGACGAGACCATCCGCGACTGCCTGCACGAGGCCATGGACGTGGAGGGCCTGAAGACCGTCCTTCGGGGCATCGACGACGGAAAGATCCGGACCGTGGCGATCGACACCGCGGAGCCGTCACCGTTCTCCCACGAGATTCTGAACGCGAACCCCTACGCCTTCCTCGACGACGCCCCGCTCGAGGAACGCCGGGCGCGAGCGGTGCAGATGCGGCGTACGCTCGGGCCCGCCGACGAGATTGGCCTCCTCGACCCCGCGGCGATCGGGCAGGTGGCCGCGGACTCGTGGCCCATCGTCCGCGACGCCGACGAGCTGCACGACGCGCTGCTCACCCTGGTCGCGCTCCCCCCGGTCCTCGACTGGCAGGGTTTCTTCGATACGCTGGAGACCCACCAGCGCGCCACGACCTTGGTGGAGGGCACGACCCGACTCTGGGTGGCGGCCGAGCGCCTCGCGCTCGCGCGGCGCGCGTATCCCACCGCGCGGCTGGATCCCGACATCGTCGCGGTCGGCGACACCGAGGGGCCCGACGGCGAGGCCGCCGCCACCGAAGTCGTGCGGGGGTGGATGGAATGCTCGGCACCCGTGACCGCGGCGACGCTGGTCGAGCGCCTCGGCCTGCCGCCAGATCGGGTCGACGCGGCACTCGCCAGCCTCGAAGCCGAGGGTCAGATCCTCCGCGGACGCTTCACGCCACCGGACGCGAGCAATGTCCGCGTGGTCGAGTGGTGCAACCGCCGGCTCCTCGCCCGAATCCACCGCCTCACGCTCGGACGGCTGCGGCGGGAGATCGAGCCCGTCACGGCCGCCCAGCTCGTCGCGTACCTGTTTCGTTGGCAGCACGTGGCGCCTGGCACCCAGCTCCACGGAGCCGACGGGCTGCGGGCCATCATCGGCCAGCTCCAGGGCTATGAGATCTCCGCGGCTGCGTGGGAGCCCGACGTGCTCCGCCGGCGTGTCGCGGGCTTCGAGCCTCATCTCCTCGATGAGCTCTGCCTCTCGGGTGAGGTCGTGTGGGGCCGCCTGTCACGCCATCCGGCCTTCGATGAGCCTCCGGCCGGGGAAGCGCCCACGGATGGCCGAGCACGCCGTGGTCGCCGCGTTCGCCCAACGCGTGTGGCACCCGTGGCGCTGTGGCTGCGCGACGATGCGAGCTGGATCCTCCCGGGCGTCGCGAGCGGGGGCCCACGACCCACCACCCACGCCTCCCTCTCGCACGCCGGCGCGGCCGTGCTGGCTCAGTTGAAGAGACGCGGTGCATCGTTCCTGCCAGAGCTGGTGCGCGCAACCGGTCGCTTGACGAGCGAGGTGGAGGACGCTCTCTGGGAGCTCGTCGCGGCGGGGCTGGTCACGGCCGACGGCTTCGACAATCTGCGGGCGCTTGCCGACCCGAAGCGCCGGCGGGGTGAGGGACGGGGCCGGACCGGCCGTCCCCGTCACGCTGCGGGTCGGTGGGCGCTCCTGCGCCCCGATGGTCACGATGGCCCGGCTGGCCATGCCGACAACGACGCCCTCGAGAGCGAGGACATCGGCCGCGGTCGGGCTCGGGCCGCGCCCGAGCGCGTCGAGGCCTTCGCGCGTCAGCTGCTGCGGCGGTGGGGCGTGGTGTTTCGGGACCTCGTCGCGCGCGAGAGCCTGGCGCCGCCGTGGCGTGAGCTACTGGGCACCCTGCGACGACTAGAGGCGCGCGGAGAGATCAGGGGGGGGGCGCTTCGTCGCCGGCTTCGTCGGCGAGCAGTTCGCCCGGCCGGAGGCGATCGAGCTGCTGCGGGCGGTGCGCCGCGGGGGCTCGACGGGCAGCCCCTTGGTGGCGGCGGCTGCCGATCCCCTGAACCTCGTCGGTATCGTCACGCCGGGGCCACGCGTGGGTGCCTCGGCCGGCAGCGTGATCGACATCCTGACCGGCCGGCCGGAAGCCGCGCACCACCTTCGCCCGGCCGACCAGGATCAGCAACCGCATGTTCGGGTCCGGAGACCCGGCGCGCCGCGACACCCGCGCCTGCCGCGCACGGCAGCCTCGGCGCGATGACGAGCCGTCTGCAGGTGCACCGGGCGCCGGGCCATCGCCCGCCACCGCTGGACAAGCTCGAAAGGCTTGAAAGGGAGGTCAGATGCGTATGTCCATGACGCTCACCACGCTCGCGGTCCTCGCCTGTGGCACCGCACTCCTCGCGCAGGGTCGGGGCGCGTCCGTCGCCGCCGGCTCCCGCGCATTCGAGCTGCGGACCTACACGGCCGCGCCGGGTAAGACGGCGGCACTGCATGCGCGTTTCCGCGACCACACCAACGCTATCTTCGAGAAGCACGGGATGGGCGTGGTGGGCTACTGGATCCCCAGCGATCAGCCCGACGTGCTGGTCTACCTCCTGGCGCACGACAGCCGAGATGCCGCGACGGCCGCGTGGGACGCGTTCCGTGTGGATCCCGACTGGATCGCCGCCAAGGAGGCCTCCGAGGCACACGGCCCGTTGACGGCAAAGGTGGAGTCGGTCTTCATGTCGGCGACCGACTACTCGCCGATGCGATAACCGTCGCGGTCGCCCGACGATATGGACCTGCGCATCGGCGTCGACCTCGGCGGGACCAAGATCGAAGCCGCCGCCCTCGACGAGACAGGGCGCATCGTGCTCCGCGAGCGACGAGCGACCCCGCGCGACGACTACCGTGGCACGCTGCGCACCATCGGCGATCTGGTCACCCACCTGGAGACGACGCTAGGCGCAACGGCGCGTGTCGGCATCGGCATTCCCGGAACGATCTCGCCGGCGACGGGTCTCGTCAAGAACGCGAATTCCGTGTGGCTCATTGGTCGTCCGCTCGACCAGGATCTCTCGCGCCTGCTCGGACGGCCACTCCGCTTCGCCAACGACGCCAACTGCTTCGCGTTGTCCGAGGCCACGGACGGCGCGGCCGCCGGTGCCGATTCGGTCTTCGGGGTGATCGTAGGAACCGGCACGGGCGGCGGCCTCGTGATCAATGGCCACGTGGTCGTCGGCGCCAACGCGATCGGTGGCGAGTGGGGGCACAACCCGTTGCCCTGGCCGCGGGCGGGTGAGTGGCCCGGCCCGCCCTGCTACTGCGGACGAACCGGCTGCATCGAGACCTTCCTCTCCGGCCCGGCCCTGGTCCGCGCCCACGAGGCGGCGAGCGGCGAACGAGTGGAGACCGCAGAGATCGTGGGGCGCGCGGCCACGGGCGACGCGGTGGCCGAGGCGAGCCTCCGGCAGTACGAAGAGCGGATGGCCCGTGCGCTGGCGAGCATCATCAACGTCTTCGATCCCGAGATGATCGTGCTGGGCGGCGGCATGTCGAACCTGACCCGCCTCTACACACGTGTGCCGCGACTGTGGGGGGACTTCGTGTTCTCCGACCGGGTCGTGACGCGTCTCGTGCGTGCGACACATGGCGACTCGAGTGGGGTACGCGGTGCAGCGTGGCTCTGGGCACCTCCTGGCGCCGAGGTCGAGCGTGCGTAGCCCCACGCGGGCAGCCGCCACGCGGCAGTATCCCGCGTCCCTGGCGCGCGTCCATCGCCGGATCGTCGCGTGCGATGCCTGCCCGCGCCTCCGCGACTACTGCCGGCGGGTGGCGAGCGAGAAGAAGGCGGCGTACCGACAGGAGGCCTACTGGGGCAAGCCGGTTCCCGGGTTCGGCGACCCGCACGCCCGCCTGCTCGTCCTCGGGCTGGCGCCCGCGGCGCACGGCGCCAACCGCACTGGGCGGGTCTTCACGGGCGATGGCTCCGGCGATTTCCTAATGCGCGCGATGCACGCCCACGGCTTCGCCAGTCTCCCCACCGCTCGGCGCGCCGATGACGGGCTGGTGCTCACGGACGCCTACATCACGGCCACCGTCCGCTGCGCGCCGCCCGCCAACAAACCGGTGCCGGCCGAGATCGCCGAGTGCCGTCGCCATCTCGAAGCCGAGTTCCAGCAACTGCGTCGGGTCTGCGCGATCGTCGCGCTCGGACGAATCGCCTTCGACGCGGTGTGGAGGTTGCTCGACAGCCAGTGCGACGTCGTCCTCAAGCCACGGCCCGGCTTCGTCCACGGCCTGGTCGTGCGACCCGCCGGGGGACCGGTGGTGATCGCGTCCTACCATCCAAGCCGACAGAACACCAATACCGGCAGGCTGACCCCGGCGATGCTCTCGCGGGTCTTCGTGCATGCGAAGGCCCTGCTGAGATGACCGGGTGCGCCGCCCCTCATACGGCGCGGAACAGGTCGTAGAGGTCCTGCTTCAGCTCGATGCCAATCCCGGGCGACTGGGTGAGTGGAATCCTCCCGCCCGCGATCGTCTGACCGTCTGCGAAGCCGCCGAACGGCTGGAACACGCCCGGATAGGCCTCGTTGCCGTGGAGACCCAGCCCCGCCGCGAGGTGCAGCGCCATCTGATGCCCGCCGTGCGGGATACACCGTCGCGCGGACCACCCGTGCGCGTCGAGCATGTCGAGGGTCCGGAGGTACTCGACGGTGCCGTAGCTCAGCGCGGGATCGAACTGCAGGTAGTCGCGCGCGGCGTTCAGGCCGCCGTAGCGGACGAGGTTCAGCGCATCGGGCAACGAGAAGAGGTTCTCGCCGGTCGCGATCGGCGTCCTCGACGCTCGGACCACCTCAGCGTGGGTCTGATAGTCGAGGGGGTCACAGGGTTCCTCGTACCACTTGAGCGGATAGGCATCCAGCGCCTCGGCGTAGGCCAACGCCTGTGTCCGGTCGAAGCGACCGTTGGCGTCGACCGCCAGCTCCTGGCCGGGCGCGAGCAGGCCGAGCACGGCCTCGATACGCTCGAGATCCGCCGCGAGCGACGCGCCGCCGATCTTGATCTTGACGGTGTCGTACCCCAGGTCGAGATAGCGCCGCATCTCGTCGGTCAGCTGTTCCACGCCCTTGCCCGGGTAATAGTACCCACCCGCTGCGTAGACGTGCACGTCCGCCTCGAACCGGCCGCCGTGGAAGCGGTCCGCCAGCACCCGATACAGCGGGCGGCCTTCGATCTTCGCGACGGCATCCCACAGGGCCATGTCGAGCGCGCCGACCGCAACCGAGCGCTCGCCATGCCCTCCGGGCTTCTCGTTGGCCATCATCACGCGCCAGGCCTTGGCGGGATCGAGATTGCTCTCGGCGTCATCGACGAGCGCCTCGGGCGCCGCGGCCAGCAAGCGCGGAACCAGCCGATCGCGCAGGATCCCGCTCTGGGCATACCGGCCGTTCGAGTTGAACCCGTAGCCGACCACCGGCGTACCGTCGCGCGCCACGTCGGTGTGGAGCGCCACCGCCGACACCGTCATCTCGGAGAAGGCGATGTAGGCGTTGCGGATCTCGGAACGGATCGGTACGACGCGGTCGCGAATCGCGGTGATCCTCATGGCCTCCACACGGTGCCCAGCCGGTCGGAACCGACGCGCGCGCGCCGCAGCTGCAGGTGTCACATCATAGTCCCATCCCCGGCGGACGCGTGCCCGCCTGCGTCTGCAACCTTGGACACGCTGTGGCCAGAACATGACACCGGGCCACCCCGAGCCTCCGGTTTGCCCGTCGATCTAACGAATATCTCCGGCATACTTCTTGAAAGACCTGTTCCAGTGGTGGCGCCAGCTGCTAGGAGGAAGACCATGGGTACGACCTCGAAGCGACTTTCCATCGTGTGTGGTGCCGTTGCATTGGGGTGCTGGGGGGGACTGGCCGAGGCGAGCCCCTGGAGGGGGCCAAGCGGACCGGCCGCGGCCCTGGCTGGAGACATTGAATCGGGTCTCGAGACACCCGGGATCGACATCCGCGACGTCGTCCGGCCGGAGGCGGTCGAGCAACGGACGGGCCGCGCGGTTCCCAGGGGACGTGGCCGCCCGCCCGCCCACCGTCCACCCAGCCGGGGCAGGCGAGGCCACGGGTCTGTCGGGTACTACCCCTATCCTTACTACCCGTTCTACCCGTACGGCTACGGAGCCTATGGCTTCTGGGACCCGTTCTACTGGGGACACCCGCCAGGCTACGGAGGCCAGGGGTCCTACACCGGCGCCGTTCGACTGAAGATCAAGCCGCGCGAGGCCGAGGTGTTCGTGGACGGCTACTACGTCGGCGTAGTGGACGAGTTCGACGGTGCCTTCCAGAGGCTGCGGCTGGAGCCGGGGCCGAAGCGGATCGACATTCGCGCACCGGGCTTCGAGACCCTGACGTTCGAGGTTCGAATCACACCGGGTCGGACGATCACCTACGAAGCCGGCCTCGAAGCCGGTTCACCCGGACCGAGGCCCGGCCCAGCGGAGCCCCCGATGGCCGCGACCCCACCGCCCGGGTCCGCACCGGCGCGGCCGCCGTCCGAGCCCATCCCGGCGCCCCCACCCGCGGGAGCACCCGGCGAGCCACCCGACGTCGGCTATGGTGCGCCGGCCGTCCTCTACGGGGGCATCCGGCTGAAGGTCGAGCCACGCGACGCACAAGTGTTCGTGGACGGGTACTACGTCGGCAAGGTCGACGACTTCGACAGCGGTCGAGGGCTTCCGCTGGAGAGTGGGCCGCAGGAGATCGAGATGCGAATGGACGGGTATGAGCCCTTGCTGATCGAGGTGCGCATCCTACCCGACGAGACCATCACCTACGAGGGCGCCCTGGCACCCATCGCCGACCCACGCCGCTGACGTCTGGGCGACGCCCAAACGCGACCGGGCCGGCATCCGTGCGGGCCGACTCGTAGCAGGCCTGGCACACGGGCTCTCGAGGGACCCGCCCGCGGAGCGGCGGGTCCCACCCAGTATCAATAGCCCAGCGCGTACATCTCCCGACGTGGGTCCGCCGCGGCCATGAGGAAGCCCGTTTCGGGATCCCGGTAGGTGATGGTTCCGTCCCCCGCCTGATAGCTCCATCGCCCCCAGCTCTCCACCCGGTGTCCCAGTCGGTCGAGCGCGTCGAACGTCTCGCGCGGAATGCGTGACTCGAGATACAGCTGGCCTGGATTGCGATTGACCTCGTCGCCCGTCCCAGGGAAGTTGTAGCTGCCGAATCGGGGGTGGTCCATGGCCTGCTGGGGCGTCATCGACCACTCGACGACGTTGAGGAAGATCTGCAGCAGTGCCTGCGCCTGCATGTCGCCGCCGGCGAGGGACAGCCCCATGAAGGGTTTGCCGTCCTTCATGATGAGAAAGGGCGTGTTGGTGTTGCGCGGTCGCTTCCCCGGGGCCACGACGTTCGCTAGCGTCGGGTCCAGGTTGAACTGGCCACCCCGGTTCCCCAACCCGAAGCCCCACCCGGGAATCAACGGCGTCGTGAGGTGTCCATCGCTCTCCGTCATCGAGAACACGTTGCCCTGCCCGTCCATGACGTTCAACGAGGTGGTATCCCGCGCGTTGCGGTCCGACATCGTGTCGTCCGGGCGGGCTGCTAGCGTGGCCGGTGCCGCGAACTGGGTCGGCGACTCGAAGTGCTGGCGCTTCATCTGCTGGGGATCCCCCCACGGGGGCATGTCGTCGAACGCCCGACCCTCGTCGATGAGCGTGACGCGCTCCCGCGCGTAGGCCTTCGAATAGAGCGTCTCGGGGATGTCCACGAAGTCCGGGTCGCCGAGGTACTTGTGGCTGTCGGACATCGCGAGGTCGATCACCTGTGCGATCAGATGGATATACGCCGCCGTGTTGTAGCCCAGCGCCTGCAGATCGAACGCCTCGAGCATATGCAACATCAAGATCAGGCGTGGGCCCTGTGACCAGGCGTCGCACGTGTAGACGTCGTAGCCCCGGTAGGTCGTGTGGAGTGGCGCGTCCCAGCGGCTGGTGTAGCCGGCCATATCCGCGTAGGTCACCTGTCCATCCAGGTGTTCTCCGAAGAACCGATCGACCGCCTTGGCTGGCTCACCCTTGTAGAAGGCATCGCGCGCCGCCGCGATGCCTTCGGCGCGCGTGCCACCATCACCCAGCGCCCGTCGCTCCGCCGCCACCATGTAGCGGATCAGCTTGCCCAGATCTCGGTTGACCATGACGCTCCCCAGCGTCTGGCGACCGGCACCGTTCTGGAACCAGTACTCGGCGTTGTAGGGCCACCGTCCGATCGCCGACTGTTGCCGATCGATGGAGTACTTGACGCGGTGGTGCAGATGGTAGCCCTGCTCGGCGAGGTCGAGGGCATCGCGTGCCGCGTCCTCGAAGCTCATCGTGCCGTACCGAGCCAGGGCGGCCAGCCATACGTCCACGTCGGCGGGCAGGATCGCGGACCGGGCAGGCTCCTTCCCGTGGGCCCGATAGTTCTCCAGCGTGGCCGCGGCGGGCGCCGTGCCCGCACCGATGCGGGTGACGACCGCGTCTTCCTCGGCGCTGTACAGGATCAAGGGCGCCACGCCGGACCAGCCGGCGATGTCGAAGGTGGTGACCTTGAGGGCCATGGCAGCCGCCACGCCGGCGTCGAAGGCGTTGCCCCCGGCGCGCAGGACCTCGATCCCCGCCAACGTCGATCGGTAGTTGCCCGTCGAGACCACGCCGTGGGTCCCGAAGATGTCGGGCCGCATCGGTTCCACGTTCCCGTCGTCGTAGACGGTGACGTGGCTGTCGAACGGGGCGATAACGCGATGTGGCGCGCCCTTGTCTCGATCCGCTGACTGGCTAGCGGTTTGGCCCACGATCTCGCTGCCGCGTGCGGCAAGGATCGCGGCACCCACCACCGCAGCGGCCGCGACGATGCGCGTGCTTCGTTTGGTCTGCATGACGGGCTCTCCTAGTCGAGGTGACTCGTTCAAGATGCGATGGCTGAGGCCGATTCCCTGACGGAGCGACCTCGCCGGGTGAGTACCGACTCCGGTCGGCCCGGCGCAGATCGTTCGAGGAGGCATCGAGCCATGGCCAACCACGCCCCATCTCCGACCACTCGCCGCCGACCCGGACCCGCAGAGTCTGCCCGGCGAGATCCGTCGCGGTGCCCTCGGCGTAGCCCCCTAGCCCGGGGCTGTCCCCTGCTGAAACCGCGCCCCCTTGGGCGGCCCAGACCTTGAACGTCACC
>PVBE012409377.1_pt1 | contig 21259 bp, 15 predicted proteins | sample 1631181 | NCBI WGS metagenome assembly PVBE01 (sample SAMN08397723, study PRJNA350692) | Marine metagenome, whole genome shotgun sequencing project. | isolation source: water | place: Pacific Ocean | collected 2012-04 | reverse complement strand
ATTATTTATAAATCTAGAAAAAAATTATTATTTTTATTTTTTTTAACTTGCAAATAAAATGAATCGATCTAACTTATAACTCAACCAAAAAATGGGGGTGTAGCTCAACTGGTTAGAGTACCAGCCTGTCACGCTGGGTGTTGCGGGTTCGAGTCCCGTCACTCCCGCCATTTTTTTGGCTTTTTTTTTTTGCCTATAAATTATTACTTATATGAAATACTACGTTTATATTCTACTACGATTAATAAATTTTATCCCGGAATTTCAAAATTTTCAGAAAAGCGAAAAAGACAGCATAATAAAGGACAAACTTACTACACTTCCAAAACTAAAGATTGGGTTGAAGATTGAAAATTATAATAAATAGAAACAGAGAAATATTCTAAACTTATGTTTTTTCAAGCTTCTTCTTTATTGCTTTTAGAAGGAGTTTACTTAATTCTTTATCTCCAAACCTCCCTATCTTAATTGAAATTCCAGTTTCATTTACTCCTTTTATAGTAAGAGTAATATTAACTTCATCCCCGGTTGTTGTTTTCCCTGTGATTTTACACTCCTCACCTGTACCTGAGAACTTTGAACTGTAAGAGGCAATATGCAGTTCTCCCATTGCCTCTTTTGTTGCCGGTTCCACTTTATTAACAGGGTAATACAGTGTTCCATGTAAGCTGCTTAAGTACCAGACTGTACCAACAACTCCTAAAGCAATAAGACATCCGTTAAACAGCAGAGTGGAAGCTAATAAGCCATTTATAAAAAACAGTTTAACTAATTTATTTTTCCCCATTGATTAAATTTTTCTATTTTAATATGTAAGTATAAAATAATATGAAGCTTTTACTCTAATCAATTTTATAATCAAAAAATGGATATTACAATATTTTTAAACTGAATAAGATTTATTTCGGAAATTATGTATATTATTATTTATATTATCTTAATACCTTAATTTAAAGATGTTATAGTCATGAAAATAATTATAGCTCCAAATGCTTTTAAAGATTGCCTTTCTTCACCTGAAGTTGCTGATGCAATTGAATCAGGGATAAAAAAAATACTCCCTGACTCTGTAACAGAAAAAATACCTGTAGCAGACGGAGGAGACGGCCTGATAGACGTACTGCTTGACCCCCTAAATGGAAAAATTATTAATACTTGTGTAACAGGGCCCCGTTTCAAAAAAATTAATTCTGAATTTTTTTATTCTGAAAGTAAGCATATTGCTGTAATTGAAATGGCAAAGGCATCAGGCTTAGCTCTTCTTAAAAACAGTGAACGTGATGTGACTCAGACAACTTCTTTCGGGACTGGTGAGTTAATAAAAAAAGCTATTAAACTCGGAGCTGAACATATATACATCGGTATCGGAGGCAGCGCTACAAATGATGGTGGAATGGGACTGGCAAATGCCCTTGGAATCGAATTTTATGATAAAAACAGAAACAGACTTTCACCAATCGGAAATTCTCTTAACAGTATAGATTATATAGATTTTTCAAATCTTAACGGAAATGTAAAAAATATAAAAATTGATATTATCTGTGATGTTGACAATCCATTAATAGGACCTAACGGTGCAGCTCATATCTACGGTCCCCAGAAGGGTGCTACAAAGGATCAGATTGCATTTCTAGACAGAGGTTTAACCAACTTTGCAAATGTAATAAAGAAACAGAGGGATATAGATATTACAAAATTTCCAGGGGGTGGTGCCGCAGGCGGAATAGGCGGTGGTTTAGTAGGTATGTTTAATGCCAGTCTCAGACCAGGAATTGAAGTAGTTTTAGAGCTATTGAATTTCTCTGGTAGACTTCAAAATGCTAACTTGGTAATTACTGCAGAAGGTCAAATTGATAATCAAACTATTTATGGAAAAGCCCCTGCTGGTGTTGCAAAAATGGCAAAAAATAAAAATATACCCTGCATTGCCATTGCAGGAGGAGTGGGAGATAATGTTGACAACTTATATGACATAGGTATTAAATCAATCTTCTCCATATGTCCAGGCCCTGTAACATTAGATAGATCAATCAAAAACGGAGCCAAATATATTACTAATATAACTGAGCAGATTATCAGAACTTATATATTATAAAGCTTATTTAAATTTTGCAGATTTGTTTTTGATAATATTATTTATCTTTCTTCTCGTTTTATTTGCTGTAAAGATTCCAAAAAACATTAGAAGAAAACCGAGAATATATAATCCCAACTGTTTATGAATTAAGCAGTAAAATATTATTTGCGCAAACTTTGTAAATGTCTGTTTATCTATTTCACTTTTGGGAGTATACCATAAATCAGGACACAACAGCATTGATAAACCAATAATCACCATTAGTAAAGAAACTATATAACATTTTAATTTCTTACTGTCAGTTGCCATTATAGATATTCTCCTCAGAGATATTTTCAACTTCTCCTAATCTGATTATAATTGTATATGATTGATAAGTTTCAGACAATATTATAATTCAAAATAGCAAAAATATATCTTTATATGAACTCTGTGAGCTACTCATAACAAAAGCTGTTGATTTCGAAAGAGGTAATAGATTCAATAGTATTTTCCTCGCTCGTGGTTAGAATATATAAACAAAAATGCAGAGTTATTAATACTATATATAACTCTGCATACAATTTGATGTAATATTATATTATCTGATTTTTTAAGTCTCAGCTAATATTTTCTACTTCGTTAAAAAATTAATAATTACTGCTAATCTATGCTTTTGATAAAACATTTTTAATAGCTTCAACTACGTCATCAACATCAGCCTCGGTCATTCCAGGGAACAATGGTATAGAACACATTCTATCAGAATTCCACTCTGTATTTACCAATGAACCAGGTTCAACACGAATTGTTTCCAGGTAATATTTCTGAACATGAGCTGCAAGAAAATGTAACCCGGTGCCGATATTTAACTTTTTCAATTCCTCCATAAACTTATTTCTTGAAATTTTATCAGATACTACTCTGATGATAAACAAATTCCAGGCATGAACAAAATCATAATCAGGATCTTTCAATAGAGAAATGCCATCAATATTTTTTAATTTTGCTCTGTACATCATAGCTATTCTGGTGCGTTCTGCATTTAGCTCATTAATTTTAGCTAACTGCTTAACGCCTAAAACGGCTGAAATATCCGTCATATTATATTTAAATCCTGGCTCAACTACTTGAGCCTGCGGTGCTCTTCCCTGAGTTTTACGGTCAAATGCGTCTACTCCTAGACCATGAAATTTCAACCGTTTAATTTTTTCAATTAGTTCAGGATCATTGCTAGTGAACATGCCTCCTTCACCTGTTGTAATATTCTTAATCGGATGCAAGGAGTAAATAGCCGTATTCTGCCCCCCTCCTATATGTCTTCCTTTATAAAAAGTCCCCAAGGCATGCGCAGCATCTTCCACTACTGTAATATTATGCTTGTCGGCAAGCTCATTTATTGAATCTAAATCAGCAGATGAACCAGCATAATGAACAGGAATAATTAGTTTTGTTTTAGGCGTAATACATTTTCTAACGGTATCTGCAGTAATCATTAAAGTATCACGATCAATATCGGCAAATACAGGTGTTGCACCGGCTAATGTTATCATATTAATTGTAGAAACCCAGGTTAGCGAAGGTGTAATAATCTCATCTCCAGGGCCTATTTCAAGTGCTTTCATTAGTAAATGCATTCCTGCAGTAGCAGATGTCAACCCCACAGCATATTTAGCACCAGTATATTTGCAAAAATTATCTTCAAACTCTGCGCACCATGGTCCTGTTGTGATCCAGCTTGAAAGTAAAACATCATGTACAGCCTGTGCATCGTCTTCAGTAATAGCCGGTTTGCAGAACGGTAAAAAAGTATCTCTCATATTAATCACCTTAAATTAAATATAATAAACCGATTGATCTTAAAATTATTTATAAAAGTATGTAATTTAAATGCGTATTTCTATAATTACAAAACATATAGCACTTTTGTATATATAATCTTCCTGCTTGACTTCAGTGTAAATAAAATCATTTGCTAAATTATTATTATTCGAAACAGTTTAATTTAGACATTTTATATGATTGGACAATTAATTAAATAATTCTGAAGAATGATTTAAAAAGTATAGATGAAATTATCAATAAAATTTTAACTATGGTTATCGTGACAATAGATTCAGTAAAGGTGATAAAAATCATAAATACTGTCCTTTGGTATCCGACTGCCTGATAATTCTAAATTTATATGATAAAATAATCAACGACAAGAGTTATAAACTGTAATAATTTAAGAGGTTTTCATGGTAAACCTAACCCAGATTCCTGATGTTGGAACTAGCAGATTATATTTTAGAGGAGATACAATTCAATTTTTTCTTAAGCTTTCAAAAGCAGCAAAGGGCAAAGCATTTTTAAGGACAAATTTAGGCAGAGCTAAAACCAGAAGAAAAGAAATCGTTAAACACGTACATTCAAAACTTTCAATAAGCGGACAGGACTGGCATGATATTCCATTAATTAAAATTTCAGATACAGAGTATTCAATTTCTCTGTCACTGCTTGAGGTTGGACATTTTGGCGCTATGACTTTTATTTTATTAGATGGAGAACTTGAGCCAACCTGGCCAGGACACGACAATGTAAATATCAATGTTGAACCAGCTCAGTTCTGTTGTGCCAACAGTATATACTGTGCATTTACAAGACAGTTCGGTACAAATAAAAATTATCTTCATTCAAAACCTGTAGAAGGTTTAACAAATGAAGATATGAATAAGTTTGACCATGAAGGTTTTACAATAATACCACCTTCAGGAACTTTTAGAGATCTGATAAAAGAACTTGATTTTATAATAGGAGAGCTTAACTGCAGAATTATACACTTGCTTCCCGTTAATCCAACTCCTACTGTTTATGCCAGAATGGGGCGTTACGGAAGTCCGTATGCTTCTCTTGATTTTACGAATATTGATCCTTCTTTGGCAGAATTTGATAAAAAAGCTACTCCATTGGAGCAATTTGAAGAACTGGTTGATGAAATACATAGGAGAGATGCAAAAGTCATTATTGATGTAGCTATTAATCATACAGGCTGGGCAGCAAAGCTGCATGAAGAACACCCTGAATGGCTACTCAGAGAAGATGACGGAACTATTATTTCTCCAGGCGCATGGGGTGTAACCTGGGGTGATCTTACAGAACTTGATCATACACATCCCCATTTGTGGGAATACTTAGCCGATATGTTTTTGACCTGGACATCTAGAGGAGTAGATGGATTTAGATGCGACGCAGGTTATATGATCCCATTTGAAGCCTGGGAATATATTATTTCAAAAGTCAAATCACAGTACTGCAGCACAATTTTTTTGCTTGAAGGACTTGGTGGAGATCCTAAAATTACTGTTGATTTACTCAACAGAGCTAATATGAACTGGGCATATTCAGAGCTTTTTCAAAATTATTCAAAACCACAAATTGAATCTTATATCGCCACATCTCACAAAATAAGTCTTGAAGATGGGCTAATGGTTAATTATGCAGAAACACATGACAATGAAAGACTTGCATCAACTTCCATTGCTTATGCTAAAATGAGAACTAGTTTATGCGCACTGTTGTCAGATAACGGAAGCTTCGGGTTTACTAATGGGGTCGAATGGTATGCTCAGGAAAAAATTGATGTACATGAAGCAAGTGCATTAAACTGGGGAAGTAAAGTCAATCAGATAAAACATATTGCCAGGCTAAATACAATTCTCATTGCACATCAAAGTTTTTACCGAGGAGCTAAAATAAAGTTTTTAAATACGATAAATGAAAACATCTTAGCAATTCAGCGTTCAAATGAAAACAATCTTGAACAATTATTAATTCTAATTAATCTTGATTATAAAAAATCTACAGAGCTTGATTACAAATCACTTGATCTGTCTGATTACAGCAGAGAGCCAGTATATGACCTGATTTCTGATAAAAAAATAGCACTAAGCCCTACTACACATATATTAAAACTGTTTCCAGGCCAGGCTCTTTGCCTGTCACCTAAACTGTCTGATTTAGTATTAATACATGAAAATGAAATTAAAAATATCTTAAGACCTGATAAGATAGTCAGACAAAGAGCTAAGGCATGTGCCTTAAGCGTTTTATCATGGAAAAATGGAACAAATATTATTTCAGGTATTGATACTGAAAACATTGAAAAACGTCTTCTAGAGAACCCGTTTGATTTTATCAAAAATCTTTATCCTCCCAATACTCCAATACCTGTTATAAAATGGAAATGGCCTGTAGATTTAAAACGGAAAGTAATAGTTCCTTTCAATCATATTCTGATGGTAACATCTCCTTATAGATTCAGAATTTCGCTATTAAAAAATAAACAGGTAATAGTACATACAGATGGTTTAACCTGCTCAAATGGAGAATATTCTGTTCTAATTATCCCACCTAAAATGAATTTGGATGAACATAAGACATTGAACATTAAAATATCTGTTTTTACTTCTAATAAATGTCAGAAAAGTAAATCTGAACTATTATACTTGGCAAAAGATATTAATTATATTAAAACAAATTTTACTCATCCTGAAATCATTAACAATAACAGTGTTTTTCTAAACACCAACAAAAGAGGTGGCATGACCCATGCAAATGTAGCATGGGGAGAAATAAACAGTAAATATAATGCATTGTTAGCTGCGAATCTAGATCCAAAAGTGCCAGTTGATAGACATGTTATGTTTACCAGATGCAGAGCCTGGGTTCTTTATCAGGGGAGATCTACTGAATTAAAAATTAACAATTTAACCAGTTTTTATATTAATATTGACGGCGGCGGAACATGGAACTTTCATGTTCCTATTGGAAACGGTTTATATATAGATATAAGTATCAGTATATTAATGCATAATGGAGAAAATTTAATAAGAATAAGCATTCTGCGTCATAAAGCTGATGGTAAGGAAAGCTTTTTATCTGATTCAAAGGATATTCATTTAATATTAAGACCTGATATTGAAGATCGAAGTTTTCATGAAGAAACAAAATTAAATGACGATTTAAAAAAGCAATGGGAAGAATCCGTAGTAGGTTTTGAAAAAGGTTTTAATTTTTCTCCATCAAAAGATAGGACACTTTCACTCAGGAGCACAAAAGGAATTTTCGGTGTAGAATCTGAATATAAGTATTCAATTTACCATAAGATAGATGATGAAAGAGGCATGGACAGCACAGGTGACTTGTTTAGTCCAGGCTATTTTAATATTGATTTAATAGGTGGAGAGCATGCCGACATTACAGCTCTGGCAATCACTGACAATAAAAATGATATACATAACTATAAAAACAATATTAATTTAAAATGTTTACTTACACTCGCTGATTGCTCTATAGAAAAAGTTCTGTTAAAAAGTATAGAAGACTTCATCGTCAAAAGAGATAATCTAAAAACTGTAATTGCTGGATATCCGTGGTTCCTTGACTGGGGTAGAGATACTTTAATATGCGTAAGAGGCTTAATAACTGCCAATAAACTAAAAGATGTTAAAGATATTATTTTTCAATTTGCAAAGTACATTGAGAACGGTACTCTTCCAAATATCATACATGGTAAAACTGTAGGCAACAGAGATACATCTGATGCGCAATTATGGCTTTTCACGGCATGTAAAGATTATTGCCTGAAAGTGGGAAATAATAACATTTTAAAAGAAAAAGTTTATGGAAGTAAAACTCTTCTCGACTCTCTTATATTATTGGCAGAAGGATATATTGCCGGAACGCCTAACGGTATAAAAGTAGATAAAAAAAGTAAACTCGTCTTCAGTCCATCACATTTTACATGGATGGATACAAATTATCCTGCCGGCACACCGAGAACAGGATATCCTATAGAGATCCAGGCTTTATGGTTTTATTCCTTGCTCTTTCTCTCAGAAACAGATAATAATAATAAATGGAAAAGACTGGCGAATAAAGTGAAAAAATCAATTAAGGAGTATTTTATCTTTGATGAACTGGATGAAAACGGTTTTAAAACCGGTAGACGTTATCTGTCTGACTGTCTTCATTGCAGTAGATTTAAACCAGCCTCAGAATCAAAAGCTGATGATCATATCAGGCCTAATCAGTTATTTGCATTAACTTTAGATGTCATTGATGATTTAGAACTCGGAGCATCAATACTTGAAATATGTTATGAGTTAATAATACCCGGTGCAATAAGAAGCCTTGCTGACAGAAAAACTATATATAAAATGTCGATTACTGACAATGGAAAACTGCTTAATGATCCCGATAATCCATATTTTGGAGAATATACCGGAGTTGAGAATGTAACAAGAAAGCCGGCATATCATAATGGAACTGCTTGGACATGGCCTTTCCCATCATATTGCGAAGCATATATGAAAATTTATGGTCCTCAGGGAAAAGAGCACGCTATAAGTGTACTGTCTTCTTCAAGTCAGTTATTTGAATCAGGCTGTATAGAACATTTACCGGAAATACTTGACGGCAATTTCCCGCATAGAGAAAAAGGCTGTGATGCTCAGGCATGGGGAGTTACAGAGTTTTACAGAATTTGGAAGTTACTGCATCAATGACCTTTTGTTTAAATCTTTGAATTAGCTGTTAGTATATATATTATCGTAATTAAATTACTTTATATAGAGAATTAGCAGTTTTTTTTCAATTCAGCTATTAAATTTTCATTTAAATCCTTCATAATTGTTACTAAATAATTATCGTACACAATTATTACTTTTTAACCAGGATATTTTTTATGAAAAAACAGCTTTTTCTTATACTTACAGTTTTAACTATTCCTATCATTTCACCTTGCAGTCTTTATGCTAAAGATTATAGTTTTGACAGAATCATGGGAGATATTGTTAATTCAATATCTTTATCAAAACCTTCTATTACAAATATTCGCCTGACTGATAATGACGGCAATGATAGTAATATGCCTTTAGATGGTTTAAAAGAGTTCCCCTCTGACACCAAAACAATTTATATATATTTTAAGTATAATGATGTACCTGCTACCGATGATATTACTGCAATATGGTCTATTTGGTTTAATAATTCATGGAATGAATTAGGCAAAAAATTTCTAATTCCTCCTTTAGCTTCAGATGATGGAGCTTTTGCAATACCTGTTAACGATAGCGGATATTGGACTGTCGGAAAATATAAAATAGAAATACTTGCAAATAATGAACCTATAGGGACTACATTTTTCAATATTTTCAAAAGCAAATTTCAAAATAAATATAATGCTAAAAATAATAAAAATCTTGTGACAACAAAAAAATATACAGACACTAGGCTGGGCGTTGAAATATCATATCCATCCAACTGGATGCTGAGCGGAACAATGGGAAGCCTGGAACTTCTTGATGAAAAAGGACGCGAGAAAGTAACAATCAGAGAAACTTTTAGATCCAGCAGATAATAAATAGAAAATAATTATTTTTTTGTATATAAAAACATCTAACTTGAGGAGAATCTTTGTATGTTAATAAAAAGATTATTTTTTGCTATATTAACTGTTTTTCTCAGCAGCACTATTTTATCAGCCGGCGTAATTCCAGAAGCGGAAATTGACAGCATTTCAACAAAAAACCTGGATGCAATTGGCAAAAATTATACTTTGGAAATTATCTTCACTGTTAAAAAAGCAAATATTAAAAACTGGAAATTCGGTTTCTACATGCCTAGAAAATTCAGTCAGCTTTTAAATATTAAAAATGAGTTGAATCCGAATTTAAAAATGTCTATTTCAAACCTTTCTGATTCTAAAACAACGGAAGATCTTAAATATTTTTATAGCAAATCAGGTAGAAGCCTAAGTGCAGGTTATACAAGTGTATTTAAACCTTCTAAAACTTTTGAACTTAAAAAAGGAGAAAAATATATAATTACACTGGCAAACAGTAATCAGTGGTCACAAGGTAATTACAGCTCTCTTCCTCAAACTCTGTTTTTGTTATATTATTCATCCAATGCCAGTACCTGCAAACCTAAAGTCATAAATCTTTCATCAACACCTATAAATTACAAAATTGACGGATACGATCAAATCAAAATTTCAGAACAAATCAAAATCCGGCTGAACAACTATATTAAAAGATCTAATAATAATACAACTTTGGCTGATAACTATAGTATTGTGCCTACCCCTGTTTCAATAGAAAAAACTAACACTGGCTTTGATCTTAAGAAATTTAAATCAATTAATATTTACTCTGAATGCTCTAAAAAACTAACAAAAAGCACGATTAAACAACTTAAAACTGCTTTAAAGAGCGACTTGAAACTTAAATCAAGACATATGAAAGAAATGAAGAAGAATATTCAATCAGGTTTTATTTTAAAAAAACTTAATAATAATAACATTATCAAGAACAATCCTGAAGGGTATAGGCTGATAATTGATAATAATACAGCTACAATAGAATCTTTTAATTCTGCTGGTTTCTTTTATGGATATCAGACTTTGCGCAATTTATGGAATACTACAAACGGTAAACTGCCCGGACTTACAATAACAGACTATCCGCGTTTTAAATATCGTGGCGTATTGATTGATGTATCAAGACATTTTCATAGTATAAAAACACTTAAAAGACTAATTAATGTCATGGCTTCTCAAAAATTGAACTCACTTCATATTCACTTCGCTGACGATGAAGGATGGAGATTAGAATTACCAGGCATGAATTTTTTAAAAAATGGTTCATTCAGAGGTATGGCAAAAGATTCATATCTCACACCTGCTATGATGATTCAGGCGAATCTTGATATTACAAACTATAATGAATTTTTACCATCCTCTACTCTTATAAAGCCTGAATATGCCCAACCTCAGACTTTATATAAAGGAATATATAAAAAATCCGAAATCAAAAAGCTTATTAAATATGCGAATGAAAGAGAAATAACCATCATACCGGAAATAGATCTTCCCGGTCATGCAAGAGCTTTAGTTTATTCAAAACCTAAAGTCTTCATAAACAATGATGATAAAAGCAAATATGTAAGTGAACAAGGATATTTTGATGATGTAATACCTGTATGCCTCTATACTGCAAGTAATAAACAAGGAAAAATATTTACAAAAACTATGGATAAAATTATCCGCACCACAGCAAAGCTTTTTAACAAACAGACAACATTGTATCATACTCCTAATGAAGTCAGTGTAGGAGGCGATGAAGTATCGGCTCAGGCATGGACAAATGATTTATCTGCTGTAGGTGTATGGAAAGATAAATCAGCTTTAAGCAAGTCAATCTACTTCTTTAATCTGTTAAAGAAAAACAATCCAGTTGTTCTTTCAGGATGGCAACAGTTTGTACAGTATGATAATGGAGATATAAACAAGACAGAAGCAACTCCTGCAAAAGATACTGCTCATGTCTTGGTATGGAATCCTTCAAAAGACGGTATAGCACAGGCTCAGACACTGGCCAATAATGATTATCCAACAGTATTGGCTTTTGCAGATAATACTTATTTTGATTTAACATATTCGCCTGATATTTGGGAGCCTGGTTACTACTGGGCCGGTAAATACCTTGATACAAACTCTGCATTAGTTTCTTCAGCAAACGCATCAAAAGTCCTAAAAGGTTTATCAGAAGATAAACAAAAAAATATACTAGGGGTTGAAGGGACACTATGGAGTGAGAATATCCCTACAGAGAGGCATCTGTTTTATATGGCTCTACCTAAAATGACCGGATTGGCTGAGTCAGCATGGTCAGCAGAAAATATAACGGTAGACAAAGATTTTAAGGTCAACTGGACAAGCCTGACCAAAAGACTGGGTAAAAACAACAAAGGTTTTTTAGGATATTTAAACAAGGTTTACGGTATTGAATATCGCGGTTACCCAAATGGCATTTCAAAAGAACTGTAATATAGTTTAAATAAGGTTTTATAAAAAGTGCTATTATGTTCAAATAGCACTTTTTATCCAGCTCTGAGAATTTATGGTATAATTTTTAGATTTTCCAATATCCCTATTATCAATATAATTACAGCAATACAGGCAACAACGACAAGAGAGTATTTGCCTCCGAAAACTTTATAACCATCTGATATTTTTCTTTTATACCTTCCACTCCAAACCATTATAACCGGCAGTAAAACCAGAAGCATAATCACAACTATTCCCGCATATGATAAAGCAACAATAAAAATTTGAGGATAAAAAATTACTATTGCTAGGGGAGGTATAAATGTGAGAGCGCAAATTTTAATTTTACCTTTTCTGTTTTTTTTAATTTGAAACCCATCTGCAATAAAATCAGAAAGAGCCAAAGAAACACCTAAAAATGAAGTCAGCATACAGACAGCAGCAAAAACATTTCCCACATCTGTAATTGAGTTTAAATATAAAGTATCCTTCAGACTTGCAACTAAACCGCTTCCGGCATTTCCAGTTTGCAAAATATGAATGAGTCCATTATTACCAGTTCTAGGCAATGCTCCCATAATCACAAAATTCCACAAAATATAACAAATTAAAGGAATTAGTGTACCGCAGAAAATTATTCTTCTTACTACTTTGACATTGCCGTTAAAATAATCTAACAAACTTGGTATTACTATTGCAAACCCAAAGGAGGTTACTGCTACAGTTACTGCTGACAAAATATAGCGAAAATTTCCGGATAGTAAGTTTGGTATTTTAATATGCGGAAATATTAAAAAGATAAGAACAAAAAAAGCCGTAAATTTAATTATCATTAAAAACCTATTAACTATATCTAAATCTCTTATGCCTTTATATACAACAAAGCCCAATACTAAGACAAATAATACTGCTGTAACTGACTGCCCGGCCGGAGTATCTAATTTAGCAGAAAAAGAATGAAAGATATCGCTTCCTCCAGCAATATACGCGCAGAGTAATGAATAGCATAAAAGCAGATATAAAAACCAGGCAGCAATTTCTCCTTTTTTCCCGAGAGTTGATTTGGCAATTGAAATCAAATTTGCCCCGGGAGGCAGCCATTGAGTAACTTCAAGTATAAAAAAAGCTCCGAATGACATGACAATCCAGCTACCGATTAATACAATAATAGAGTATAGAAAACCTGTTGTAGATGTACTTACAGGCAGGGCAAGCAGACCGGCTCCGATACAGGTACCTATTACAATTAATATTCCTCCAATAAATTTAAGCATATCTATATATCCTAAGGGTATTTTAGGTTAAAATTGTTTAAGAAAATAGGCAATACATACTATTGTATTTACATTCAAATGTATAAAAGTATTACCAGTCAGTTATATTATCATAATATACAGTATTGCTTTCTATTACGATGTCTACAATACTCTCTAATATATAAAAAATTAAATAAAGTGTAATTTATGATTATAAAACGCTTAAAAGAAGATCATACTTTTTTATTTATAATATTACTAACTGTTGCAATGGCAATAGGGTTCCAAGGTTGGAGAACATTAATTAATAATTTTGCAGTTGATAATGTAGGTATAGGTGGTTTCTGGATAGGGATAATGCAGTCAGTAAGAGAAATCCCAGGTTTTTTATCCATGCTGGTAATTTTCTTAACTATAATTTTAAGCGAATATAAAATTATTTCACTGTCGGCAATTGTATTAGGGATAGGTGTGGCTATGACAGGTTTTTGGCCGACCCATACCGGTCTTATAATTACAACATTGATCATGTCTGTGGGGTTTCACTATTTTGAAACGACAAGGCAGTCGCTTGTTTTACAAAATTTCGACAAAGCAGATACACCTTCGATACTTGGGGGGCTTAACAGTTTATCAGCGGCGACTAATATTATTGTTGGTATAGCTATTCTAATTGCCGCCAGTTACTTAAGCATGAAAATCATGTTTTTTATAATTGGTGTAATAGTAATAATACTTGCCGGATTTTCTCTAAAATGTAAAGCCCAAAATAATGCGTCACATATGCAGCACAAAAAGATGATATTTAAAAGAAAATACTGGTTATTTTATGTCCTTAATTTTCTTGCTGGCGCCAGAAGGCAGATATTTGTTGTGTTCGCTGTTTTTCTTCTTGTAAAACATTATAAATTTTCAGTTGAGTTAATCACCATTTTATTTATCATCAATAATGTCGTAAATATCTATGCGGCTCCATTCATAGGTAAAAGAATTAAGATAAACGGTGAAAGAAAAGTATTAGTATTAGGATATATACTGCTGCTTTTAATTTTTATTTCATACGCAGTATTTGATAATCCATGGATTGCAAGCGGTCTATATATTTTAGATAATATACTGTTCAATATAAACATTGGAGTAAGAACTTATTTTCAAAAAAATGCAGATAAAGCTGATATTGCTCCTTCAATGGCAGTTGGTTTTACCATCAATCATATCTGTGCCATATTCTTCCCGTTTTTAGGAGGAATACTTTGGATGTACGATTACACAATCCCTTTCTACATGGGAGCTGGAATCGCAGTTCTATCCATAGTTTTTGCGTGTATGATAAAGGAATATAAACCTAACATACCATCAAGTAATAAATAAAATAATATTTTATAAGTGAGTTGAGATGAATATAATTTTTGTATGTACAGGCAATATCTGCCGAAGCCCAATGGCTGAAGGTTATTTTAAACATTTGTGTAAATTAAATAGTCGTAATAATATTTTAATTCAGTCTGCCGGAATTAATGCTGCAAGCGGAATGCCTCCTTCTTTAGCGGCCGTGAAAGTAATGTCAGATTTTGATATTGATATAAACTCACACAGTAGTCAGACCCTATCTATAATTTTAATAAACTGGGCAGATATCATAATCGTTATGTCAAAAGCACACAAAAATTCTATTAAAATGTTATTTCCAGAATATGAGTGTTCACGAATATTTCTTTTAAATGAATTTAACAATCTACATGAAGATATTTACGATCCATATGGGGGAAATTTGGATATTTATCAAAAGTGCTTTCAAAATATGAAAAAACCACTGGATAATTTGATAAAACATATTGATAAATTGAAATATAAATAAATATTAAATACAGTGTAAATATATTGTATAAGTTTGTTGATCTTTTAATATAAAATAAGGAAAAACACTATGAAAAAAATCGAAGATTGGTTCGGTAAAAACAATGAAGTACTAATTGCTACTGACCATGCCGGCCTGGAGATGAAGGATTTTATTGTTAAAGAGTTGAAAAATTCCGGTATTAAAATAGTTGACCTAGGACCTACTTCACTAGATCCAAAGGATGATTACTCTGACTATGCATCAAAACTTGCTCATCTTATTTCTATCGGTAAAGCATCATGTGGTATTTTGATTTGCAGAAGCGGAGCTGGAATGGCAATTAATGCTAACAGATTTAATTATGTAAGAGCTGTTTCAGCATTTAACGAAACGTCTGCAATACATAGTAGAGAACATAATGCATCTAATGTATTAGTTCTTCCTGCAGAATTTATTGATATTGAAAAAGCATTAAAAATTACTAAAGTTTGGTTAAATACTCCATTCAGCTATGAAGAACGTCATATCAGAAGGCTTGAAAAGATTGAAGAAAATTCATATGATGAGATAGCAACAATAAGAACTACTGATCCTGAATTGGCTGAATATCTTGACGAAGAAGAAGAAAGACAAACTGATGGACTTGAATTGATAGCTTCTGAAAACTTTTGCAGCAGAGCTGTTCAAGCTGCACAAGGTAGCATTCTTACAAATAAATATGCTGAAGGTTATCCTGGAAAACGTTATTACAGCGGTTGCCAGATAGTAGATAAAGTTGAACAGGCTGCAATTGATAGAGCTTGCGAACTTTTTGGAGCTGAAGCTGCCAATGTTCAACCACATTCAGGTAGTCAGGCAAATATGGCCGCCTATTTTGCATTAGTTCAACCTGGAGACACAGTTTTGGCAATGAGCCTTGACCATGGTGGTCATTTAACACATGGTCATCCATTAAACTTCAGCGGAATGCTTTACAACATAGTTCCTTATGGTGTTTCTAAAGAAACAGAAACAATTGACTATGATGAATTAGAAAGAATAGCTCTTGAATGCAAACCTAAAATGCTACTTGCAGGTGCAAGTGCATATCCAAGAATTATTGATTTCAAGAGATTACGCGAAATTGCTGATAAAGTTGATGCAAAACTGTTTGTAGATATGGCTCATATTGCCGGTTTAGTTGCTGCAGGATTACATCCAAGTCCAGTTCCTTACTGTGACATTGTTACAACTACAACACATAAATCTTTAAGAGGCCCAAGAGGTGGATTAATTTTATGTAAAAAAGAACATTTGAAAGCAGTTAATTCAAAAGTATTTCCTGGACTTCAGGGCGGTCCTTTGATGCACATTATTGCTGCAAAAGCAGTATGCTTTCACGAAGCTTTACAGGATAATTTTAAAACATATCAGACACAAGTTGTTAAAAACGCAAAACAGCTTGCACAGGATTTAGCTGATGTTGGTTTCAGGATTGTATCTGGAGGAACAGATAATCACTTAATGCTTGTTGACTTAAGACCTAAAAATATTACTGGTAAAGCTGCCGGTATTGCTTTGGAAAAAGCTGGTATTACTGTTAACAAAAATATGATCCCGTTTGATCCTGCAAAACCATTTATAACAAGTGGTATCAGAATTGGTACACCTGCTGTTACAGCACGTGGTTTGAAAGAAAATGATATGCATCATATTGCTAAATGGATAGATAGAGCTGTAACTCATAAAGATAATGAAGAAGAATTAAGTAAAATTTCAAAAGAAGTTAAAGCATTTATCGATGTACATCCAATGCCTGGTTTCTAATTAGCATATTGTTTATTGCTAATAAAAAATATTGAAATCAATTTTAAGCCGACTTATATTTAAGTCGGCTTTTTTAATGTGTTAATAACTTAAATTTTGGATATTATGAACAGTAAAATATATGATACAGTAATTATAGGTGCAGGGCCAGCAGGTTTGGCTGCAGCTATTACCATGGCAAAACATAATTATTCCGTTCTTCTAATAGATAAGAAAGAATTTCCAAGAGATAAAATATGCGGAGATGGGTTAACAGGAGACACCCTAAGAGTTTTAAAGAATTTTAACCTGCTGGATAAAATTGAAAAACATGGGTTCATATCTGAAAAAATCGAATTATACACAAACAAAGACACTAAGTTCACTCTAAATAATAGAGTAATTACTTTAAGAAGATTAAATTTTGATAAAATTTTGTACGATGAAGCTAATCGCCTGGGAATTGAATTTATAACTGGAAAATATAATGGCATAACAACAGAGCATAAAGACTACACAGAGTTGGAAATAAGTGATTCGAAATCTAAAAAAACAAAATTTATTTCAGCCAGATATATAATTGTTTCTACAGGTTGTCAAAGTGATAATGGAATACCACATATATTTACTGACAAAATAAATAAACCTGACCTTATAGCCTATAGAGGGTATTATAAAGTTAATTGGCCAATATCAAATTTAAAAGTTTATTTTAGTGAAGAAATTGATCCTGGATATATATGGTTATTTCCTATGGGGAATAATATTTTTAACATTGGGTGCGGAGGAAAAATAAACAAAGAGAGAGCCATGAAATTCAAGCATTGCTTAAAAGATTTTATAAATCGTACAAATGCAAAATACTTTGTTCATGGAGAATGGATTAATCCACCTCAAGGAGCATTCTTAAGAACAAATCTTTGCAATATAAATGCGTTCAAAAAAAGTAAAAATATTATACTTGCAGGCGAGAGTTTAGGATCAACTTATCCATTTACCGGAGAAGGAATCGGAAAGGCTCTTGATTCTGGAATTATTGCAGGCGAAACATGCCTTCATGGATTAATCTCATCTGATCCGAGCTATAACCTATCTAAAGAATACATAAGACACATAAAAAAAAGATTAAGAAAATTTTATTACCCTTATCGCGGAGCATATTTTGCATTAACCAAAACGCCTTTAAAAAAATATTTATTTAAGAAAATCTGCCGCAGCCCGAGAACTGTCAACTTTATATCTAAAATTCTTGATGAAAAAATAAACCCTATGCAGATTTTTCATCCTAAAAGAGTACTGGACTTTATTTTAAAGTAAAGATAAAATTGACTTAAGAATTTACTTTATTTTTTCTGAATTTATCGGTAATAAGCAGGCTTAATTCAAATAAAATTATTGACGGAACAGCCATGGCTACCTGACTTATAATATCTGGTGGAGTCAACACAGCAGACATAATTAAAATTATAACAACAATCAATGGTCTGGATTTCTTAACTGTCTGTATATTGACTAATCCGGAAACTGTAAGCACAAAAACAAAAATAGGCAGCTGAAATACCAAACCAAATCCAAAAATCAGTATCATTGCCAGGCTGATAAAACTGTTTACACTGATCATTGGACGAATTTGAGCTGTCTCCATTAATACAGCAAACCTCATCACTGCAGGAAATACTAGAAAAAGTCCGATACTTCCCCCAAATAAAAACAGCAGACTGCTTGCTGTAGAAAATAATTTTATAATTTTCTTTTCTCTGTGCAGCAGTGCCGGAGTAATAAAACTCCATATCTGATAAGCTACAAACGGAAAAGATATAATTATTGAGACAAATAAGGCAATTTTAATGCGGGTAAAGAGTAGCTCTAATGGCTGAATGTAAATGAGAGAGTTTAAACTGGAATAAGATATACTTTTTAGAAAATCAATAATATGTACAGAGTAGTAATATCCAAAAGGAAATATTATTATTAAAGCTATCGCAATTTTTATAAAGGCAGACCTTAATTCATCAAGATGCTCTAAAAAAGGAATATTATTAGACATTGTTTTAAACAATTGCTCTTTATGAGCAGTTTATTATCAGTTATTTTTTTAATGTAAATTATCTATTTAATCATTTATAATTAAAAAAATCTTTATTTATCCTGTTCGTCATCATTTTCAACAGGTTCAGCTTCTTTAGTGTAATTCATAATTTCATTTTTACTCTTTTTGAATTCATTGGCTGCCTTACCTAAAGATCTGGCTATTTCAGGTAATCTTTTAGCTCCGAACAACAATAGAATTACTGCAAAAATTAAAATTAGTTCCCATCCTCCTATTCCAAACATTTTCCTTTCTCCTTTATTTATTTTCTACTGATCCAAAGTTTATTAATATTATTATTTTAAACTTTTTTTGTTTTATTGTAATAGCATATATTATTCTTTATACTAAATTATGCATTTTCATTATAAGTAATAAATACTAAAAAATTAGCATTTATGCTTAATTTAAAAGACAGAGGAAATATCAGTACACATCTCATGGCTTTTAATATATAATCAATGACTTAACTACTTAAAACTTAAATTTTTAAATTGATTTTGCATAAAACTATATAAATTATGAACTCTAAAAGAACTACATTTCTAAGCTCATTCGGTGCAGGACTGGAATATTTTGATTTTATTATTTATGCTATGCTTGCAGGCTATATAAGCCAGCTTTTTTTTCCTGATGCTGATAAATATGTTTCATTAATTGAAACATTCGGAGTATTTGCTATTGGTTATTTTGTAAGACCTGTAGGCGGTGTTATTTTTGGAATGATTGGAGATAAATATGGACGTAAAATAACATTTGTAATTGTTATGTTGCTTATGTCTATAGCTACTGCCTCTATGGGGTTTTTACCAACATACTCTTCAATCGGTGTTTATGCTGCTCTAATGTTTATGCTGCTCAGAATTGTACAGGGGATTTCTTTTGGAGCTGAGCTCCCATGCGCTTTAACATTTATCACCGAACATGCTGGTAAAAGATATCGATCTGTTCACTGTGGTATACTTATTTCATTTGTAACCTTGGGAATAATAATGGGAACTTTTACAATTTATCTGCTTTCTGCATACCTTTCAGATAAAGAGATGCTTGCTTACGGTTGGAGAATCCCTTTTTTTATAGGAGGCGGTCTTGCCATTATAACTTTTTTCATTAGATTTTTTACTAAAGAAACTCCTCTTTATAAAGATCAGACAGATAAACCTAATAATGCTCTTTGGCTGCTGCTGACAGAATACCAGAAGCAAATCTCAATAGGCATTGGCATTATGCTGCTTCCCAGCGTATTAGTTATGTTTGTGATGTGCATGCCTTCTTATTTTGTATCGGCTTACGGCTACGATGTAAAAAATATTTATTATGCCATAACTGTCGGATATATTTGGTCAGCTATTTCTCTCCCTGTATTCAGTTTTATATCTGATTTAATAACAAGAAAAGCTTTGTTAATTTTTTCCTGTTTAGCATTTATCGTTTCAGGAATATATCTGTTTAGAATGCTGGAAGACAATACATTTTATAATCTGATAGCATTTATGGTACTTTATCAAACTTTTATCTCTGCAATGGCGGCATGTTTCTACCCAATGCTAGCAGAAAGCTTTCCTACTAAAGTAAGATATACAGGTGTAGCATTCTGCTACAATGTTACATATGCAGTAGCAGCTCTCACTCCTATATTGGTTAACTTTGTATATAATCTAAACAGTGAATCAAAATATGTTTCAATTATATTAGTCTTAATCGCAGTTGTTACGCTGATAAGTGCAGGAGTCAGTGAAGACTGCACTGGAGAAGATTTAACCTAATAATTGTCAATGATAAATGGTTAATTATTAATTTAACATTGATAATTTATAATTAACCATTAATAATTTTTACTATAGTATTTATCACTTCTTTAATATTCATATTACTGCTATCTATCAAAACTGCATCTTTTGCTTGTTTTAAAGGTGCTACTTTCCTTTGAGAATCTCTTCTGTCTCGTTCTGCAATTTCATTAGCAACAGTCGCGACGGTAGAATCAGGAGGGTTTTCATCATCCTGTTTTAATCTTCTTAAAGCTCTGACCTCAGGAGAAGCAGTAAGATAAAATTTATATTTTGCATCGGGAAACACATTTGTTCCTATATCCCTGCCCTCCATCACAATTAAACCAAATTTGGCAAATTGCCTTTGCTCTTCAACCAGCCAGTCACGTATAACTCTGCTTTCAGCTATTTTACTGGCACCATTTGATGCCTCATTTGACCTGATCTCTTTTGGGTCGGCTGGCTTATCGTTTATTGTTAAAATCATTTTATTATCATCAGATAAAATATAAGATACAGATAAATTTTGTGTAAGCTGTAAAAGCTCTTCTTCTGATACATTATTCAAATCAATATGGTTCTTTATTGCT
>PVBE012775866.1_pt1 | contig 21263 bp, 15 predicted proteins | sample 1631181 | NCBI WGS metagenome assembly PVBE01 (sample SAMN08397723, study PRJNA350692) | Marine metagenome, whole genome shotgun sequencing project. | isolation source: water | place: Pacific Ocean | collected 2012-04 | reverse complement strand
TTAAAGTTATTGATAATGCTGGTAAAGTTGTTATAGAGATCAGTGAAGGAACTCAATCAGCTGGTGCACATGCAATCAACTTAAATGCTGATGTTTTTGCTAAAGGTATATATCACTATACTCTTTCAACTGAAAAAGGTTCTTTAACAAAAACTATGGTAGTTACTGAATAATTATCAATTCCTTTTTTACTTAAAAAGGCGGCTTTTAGCCGCCTTTTTTTTATGCCTAAAATTAGGGAAAAATGATTTTTTGTTTTAATCATTTGATTTCATTAAATTTGTAATCCTTAAAAAAACAACTAATCAATAAAATATAATTTCATGAAAAAGATTTTACTCGGAATTTTCCTATCAATCTTCTCTTTTACTTGCTTTAGTCAGGTAATTTTCTACGTAGAAGAACCTGCTGCAATTAGTAATAATTATAGCTTTACTTACACTGACCCAGGTGGAGGATGGTCTCTCACTCCAGACCTTATAGATCCTCTTAACGCTGTACAGGATACTCTTATGCTGGCTGATGACGGAACTGCAGATGACAGCTTAGCTTGTAATCCATTAACAAACGATTTAACTGGTAAAATAGCTGTTTGCTACAGAGGAGTTTGCCAATTCGGCTTAAAAGCTAAAAAAGCTCAGGATGCAGGTGCTGTGGCTTTAATTATAATCAATCACTCACCTGGAACTATTGGAATGGCTCCTGGTGACAGTGGCGCTCTCGTTACCATTCCTGTTGTAATGGTATCAGATGCTGACGGTGCATTAATAAGAGCTCAAATGAATGCAGGTGAAGATGTTGTTGCATTTATAGGAAACAAAGTTGGATATTATGCTGATGACCTTGGATTCTTCGGTGATGACATTAATCGTCCTAAAGCATTTTCTAATCCTTTAGCTATGTCTTCAGATAATACAGAATATGATGTTCAGCCTGGAGCTTGGGTTCATAATTATGGAACCAACACACAACTAGGTGTTGCTGTAAATGCACAAATCTCTTTAGGCGGCACTGTTCTTTATGATCAAACTTCATCCACTTCTGACATAGCATTTGGGGACAGCGCTTTCTTTTCATTGCCTGTTTTCTCTCAAACCTCTTATTCAGAAGGTTATTATGAACTAGCATATTCAATTGTAACCACAGCTGCAGATGAATTTATGGGCGATAATATGATTAGTCAAAATTTCATGCTTAGTGATTCATTATATTCAATGACTAATTTAGACAGCACTACAAACACTCCAGCAAATGGCCCTTTCTACAGACCTAATGCTGCTGTTGGTAGTTACACAGCTTGTATTCACTTTATGGATGCTAACGCAAGTAGAATGGCTGCAATGGGTGTAACTTTTGCTGCAAGCACTACTGACCCTGCTACTCTAGACGGTGAATATATTAGTGTTTATGGATATGAATGGGCTGATCAATTTACAGATATATATGATGCTGCTTTAACTGGCATCAACACTATAAATCTAATTGGAGTTGGAGAATACACTTATTCTTCTGACCTTCAAAATGAAAACATCTACGTTCCTTTTGATGATCCAATGGAACTAAATGACAATACTAGATACTTATTTTGTGTAAATACTTATAGCACAGAGGTCTATATTGGATTTGACAATGCTATTGATTACACTCAAAACTGGGAAACTGTATATATGCAACCTATATCTCCTATAGAGGATAATGGAACATGGTACATTGGTGGTTTTGGAAGAGATGTTGTTCCTGGACTCTCAGTTTTGCTTGATCCAAATATAAGTGTTGAAGAAAATGAGGATATCAGCATAACACCTTATCCAAATCCAGCCAATAATATGGTTAATATTCCACTAAATGGAATAAGTGGATATGCAAATCTTAAAATTTATGATCTTACTGGGAAATTAATCTCAGATCAAACTGTAAATACATTAAATGGTAATTTACAAGTTAATGTAAATGAAATTCCTAATGGAAATTATTTATTCAATATTACATTTGAAAATGGGAAATCCAGTAAATTCAATGTAGTTATTACAAAATAATAACATATCACTTTTTCAAAAAAGCCACCAATAATTATTGGTGGCTTTTTTTGTATCACCTAAAATCTATTTTATCATGAAAACGTTATTAATATTTTCTTTACTTATTCCTATTGGATTTAATGCGCAAAAATCTTCACAATCACATGGCCAGTCAATTCCATGTAATAAAACATGGCATACATCTACCCCTTCAAAAGGAACTACTATTTTTTCCGAAGATTTTGCTAATGGAATTGATACTGCAACCTGGACCAACACTACAGTTTCTGGACCAGTTGACTGGAAGTACACCACAGTAGGTCATACCGGAAGTTATCCAACTGCTGCATTACAATCAACAACCTCATCCAACGGGTGGATAATTGTAGATTCAGACGCTGACAATTATAGTGGCGGAAGTGCTGAAGAATCAAAATTGACAAGTCCTATTATTGACTGCAGTGGTTTTTCAAATGTAAAACTTGAATTTCAACAAATGTTCAGAAGATGGCAATCAGATATTACTACAGTAAGGATAACTACAGATGGGGGAGCCAACTACACAGACTTCATCCTAAATTCATCTATTACTCAACAAGGAACAGACAATCCAGATTATGTAAATATTGACATCTCATCTGCCATAACAGGTGACCCAACAAATGTTCAATTTGAATTTTGGTGGCAAGGTGCATGGGATTACGGTTGGCAAATTGATGATGTGGCAGTTAAAGAAATTGATCCGAATGATATTATTGTAAAACGCGCTTCATTCGATGCTGATATTGAATACTATCAAATTCCAGAAAATCATGTTCAGTCACAGGATTTTCATGCCTTTGTAAGTAATATTGGTTATTTAGACCAAACAAATGTACAATTAGCTGTTAACATTAATCATGCAGGGTCTTCTGTTTTTTCTGGATCATCAAATACAATTTCAACTTTAGCTGTAGGAGCTGAAGACTCATTATCTATATCAGCTAGCTATACACCATCTACAGCAGGAACATATGATGTGACATTTAATGCAACTCAAACTGAGACAGATAATGTTATAGCTAACAATACAGTATCATTGTCATATAATGTAACTGATTCAATTTATGCAATTGACAACAACTCTTATGGTGGTCAATGGTGGAATCAAAATACGCTAGGCACAGGTTCTGATCCTTTTGAAATAGGAGCCTTATTTGAAATAATAAATAATGATAAAACTCAAAGCGTATCAGTATTCGTTGGTGATAGCTCAGATATAGGAGTGGTTTTTGAAATGTATATATACGAGTATGACCCTTCTACTGGAGTATCAACTTTCTTAAATCAAACAGAATCTTATTCAGCAACAACATCAGATCTTGGTAACTGGGTCACATTACCTTGGTTTGGCTATTCTGACCTTAATGCTGGAACATATTACTTGGTATCTGCTTTACATTACGGAGGAGGAGATCGTTTATTTATTGGATATGGAACCAATACTTCAATAAGCGGATCTACATTAAGCAATGATGGAGCTGGTGGTGGATGGCTGAATCAACCAAGGGTCCCAATGGTCAGATTAAATGTAAATAATACAATTGGGATTGAAGAAAACACAAATGAGCTATTATATTTAAGCCCAAACCCAACTCATGATCAGCTTTATATTAATACTGAATTATTATTTGACTTTGACTATTCTATATATGACATTCATGGTAAAATAATATTGTCAGGGAAATCAAATAGTGAAAATCCAATTAACGTCAGTAAATTTAAAAAAGGAACTTATTTTATCAAAATAACTTATAATGACCTATCTACAACTAAGAAATTTATTGTAAAGTAAATTAGTCTACTTGTAAAAAAAGGGAGAAAACCTCCCTTTTTTACCTATCCAATTTTTTCCTTAAATTGTCTTAGGAACTTTGAAACATAAACAAATTCATTAACTTCTTTTACGTCTGTACTTAAAATCGATTCTTTATCTCCAGTCCAATAATTTTTTCCTTGATATATAAACATGATGTTTTCACCAATCTCTAGTACAGAATTCATGTCATGAGTAATAACTACAGTAGTCATATTATATTCATCTGTAATTTCCTTAATCAATTCATCAATTACGATAGCTGTAACTGGATCTAATCCTGAATTTGGCTCATCACAAAATAAATATTTAGGATTCATTGAAATAGCTCGAGCAATAGCAACTCTCTTCTGCATCCCACCACTAATTTCAGCTGGAAACAACTTATTCTTGTTCAAAATATTAACTCTATTTAAACAAAAATTTACCCTGTCACCAATCTCAGATTTAGACATACTAGAAAAAATCTTTAATGGAAAAGCAACATTTTCTTCTACAGTTAAAGAATCAAATAGCGCACCTGCCTGAAATAACATTCCTAGTTCTTTTCTGATTTTTTTCTTTTCTTTCATCTTTAAAGATGAAAAGACCCTGCCATCATATGATATTTCCCCTTCATCTGGATCTAGTAGCCCAACTATACATTTAGTAAGCACTGTTTTCCCCGATCCACTTTCGCCAATAATCAAATTTGTCTTTCCCTTATGAAAAGTAAAAGAAACATCATCCAGCACTTTAACCCCATGAAAAGTTTTAGATATGTTTTTAATCTCAATCATCTTAATAGTAATTGAGTTAATAAAAGATTTGTCAATAAAATAAAAATACTACTATACACTACAGCTTTTGTACTGTTTTTCCCTACCTCTAATGCCCCTCCTTTTGTATAGTAACCAAAATAACTTGATATACTTGAAATAATGAATGCAAAAAATACTGTTTTTATTAATGCATATCTTATATGGTCATAGTTCTCATAAGAAAAAGATCTAATTCCTTCAATAAATTGTTCAGGCGGAATTAAACCTGTACCATAAGAAGCAAGCCAACCGCCAATAAATCCAAACACCATACTAAAAATAATAATAACAGGAAAAATAAACATAGAACCGACAATTTTAGGACCTATTAAAAACCCTCTAGAGTTGATTCCCATTATTTCCAAAGCATCAATTTGCTCAGTCACCCTCATCGTCCCCAATTCAGATGCAATATTTGACCCTACCTTACCAGCAAGAATTAAAGAAATAATTGTTGGTGAAAATTCTAGTATAATTGAATGCTTAACAGTAAATCCAACTGTATAATCGGGTATCCAAGCAGAATCAATAGCCGTAGCTGTTTGTATTACAATTACTGCTCCCATAAATGCAGACATAAGCACAACAATGAATATAGACTTAACTCCAAGTTGAATAACTTCTTCAATAAATCTACTCCAGTATGCTGAGATCCGTTCTGGTTTAGAGAACATAGCAGCAATCATTAACGTATACCTTCCAATATGATAAAACATCTTATATTAATATGATATAGGAACGAAAATAGTTAATATAATTTGGGAATTAGCATGAGTATTGGCTAATTTTAAACAGAATGCCATGAATAGATTTAAAACACATACACAAAAAACAGTAATTGTCATTGTCTTTATTTCTTTATCAATGACAACAAATTCCTGTTCTCTATTTCGTAAAAAAAACAAATGTGACACCTGTCCGACATGGAGTAACGATAATATCGAAACAAGAGTTGAATTTTCATAGGTTTATTCCAACCTTTACTTATAAAAAGAATATTTTTGAACAATAGTAAAAAAGTTCAACATGAAAGACAATTACTTAATCATAATGGCTGGAGGAGTCGGATCAAGATTCTGGCCCATGAGCAAATCTTCCTTTCCTAAACAATTTCATGATGTTCTAGGAAATGGACAAACATTACTACAGTTAACAGCTAATAGATTTAACAAAATATGTCCTAAAGAAAATATCTATATAGTAACTAACAAGAACTACAAATCCATTATTGAGCAACAGCTACCCTATGTAAGTGCTTCACAAATTCTCCTCGAACCATGCATGAGAAACACAGCTCCCTGCATTGCTTATGCAGCATATAAAATTCACTCTAAAAATCCCAATGCCAAATTAATCATTGCACCAAGCGATCATCTAATTAATAAAAAGAAAGCATTTGAAAAAACAATCAACACAGCACTTGAGCAGACTGACAACGGAGAATATTTAATAACAATTGGAATTAAACCTCATCGTCCTGATACTGGTTATGGGTAAATACAATTTGAAGAAGGGTTTGAAGGAATAGACAAATCAATAAAAAAAATAAAAACCTTTACTGAAAAGCCACCAAAGGAAAAAGCAATTGAATTCATTAATTCTGGTGATTTTTATTGGAATTCAGGAATGTTTATATGGAATGTCAAGAGTATTATCCAATCATTTAAAAAGTATTTACCAGAAATACACAGCTCTTTCAATAATGTAACAAACATGTATTACAAAGATGAAGAGTCAGACATAATAAATGAAATCTATAATAAATGTGAGAGTGTCTCAATCGATGTAGGTATTATGGAAAAAGCTGAAAACTCACTTGTTGTTCTTGCTGATCTTGGATGGAGTGATCTAGGAACTTGGGGCTCTTTATATGAACAAATTGAAAAAGACGCTAATAATAATGCTGTTATTGGAGATAAAATTATCAGCTATCATTCTTCCAATAACATTATAATGGCTCCTAAGGATAAATTAATAGTTACTCATGGACTAAATGATTTTATAGTGGTTGAAAATGAAAACATGTTGTTGATCTGCAAGAAAGAAGATGAACAAAATATTAAAACAATTGTTAAAGATATTGGTGAAAAATATGGCAATAAGCACGTCTAACCTTTGCACTTAATATATGCGTTTTAAATTACCTTAAAACATCTTTTCTTTCTGCATCTAATCGTAATAGAACAAAAATTAGTATTGAAAAAGTGAGCAATGATGAGCCACCCTTACTAAAAAAAGGCAAAGGTATCCCTATTACTGGAGCTAAGCCAAGTACCATCCCTATATTGATGATAAAATGAAAAAACAAAATACTTGAAACGCAATAGCCAAAAATTCTTGTGAATTTACTTCTTTGTCTTTCTGAAATTATAATGATCCTTACCAAAATTGCCAAGTATAAAATAATAAAAACCAATGACCCTAAAAAACCCCATTCTTCAGCCAGACTACAAAAAATGAAATCTGTACTTTGCTCAGGGACATGATTATATTTATCATTGCTTAATGTTCCGTTCATATATCCCTTTCCTGTAAATTCGCCAGACCCTATAGCAGACAAAGCTTGCCACATATTATATCCATCCCCCAGCCTATCTTCCTTAATGCCAAACATAACTTTAAACCTTGTACGGTGCCTATCTTTAAAAACATCATCATACACAAAATTTATACCCACGTTAATAAGGACACCTATAACTAATGAAATAATAACTGCTTTATATCTGGACCACCTATACCTAGGCATAACAAATAATTTAATGATGGTAAAAACTAAAATTCCTAGAATTATTAAAACCCCTGAAAAAACATAGTTTCCTGAAATGTTAAATCCTAAAATTGTACTATAAGTATCAGAAGCTTTTAAAAAAATAGCTATAACAATGACGATAGCAGCAAATAACCCAAATAGTAAAATATTTCCAGATAACCCTTCTCTATACATTACAAAAACAAATGCAATAAATACAAGCATTGTTCCAGGGTCAGGCTGCAAAGTGATTAAAAAACATGGCAACCCTAATAAAACAAACACCCTAATTTTTGTTGTAAAATCTTGAATTTTGACATTGACACTGCTCAAATATTTAGCCAGCACTAAAGAGCATGAAAGCTTAGCTAATTCAGAGGGCTGAATAGACATTCCTCCAATTTGAAACCAAGATCTAGCTCCTTTAATAGGCTCCATAAACAAAACCCCAATTAACAAAAGAAGTATTATTATATAAAAAAAGTAAGCTGTGTTTTTAATAAATTGACTTTCAAGCATAATAACAAAGCCACAGCAAACCAATGAGATGAACACCCAAATAATCTGATGCCCATAAACAGAAGAGAAATCAAAAAGATCTAAACCATCACCTTTATTACTACTAGAAATAATAGTAATTACTCCAAAAATCAATAATAAAGCATACAACCCTAATAAATACTTATCTATTGTTCTCCATATTGGTTTCTGTCTGGCCATCAGCTAAAAAGTAAAATCACTGTTTTTATTTAAAATAACTGCTTTTTCAATCTTTTCTTTTTTTATTGTCCCAACTTCTCCAAGCTTCCTTTTTAAATAATATTCAATCAACACACTGGCAATAGGTGCAGCCCAAGTTCCTCCCCAATTACCATATTCAACATAAACTGCAATAGCAATCTTAGGATCTTCTTTGGGAGCAAATGCTATAAAGACTGAATGGTCATTAAAGTTTTTATTTTCAACAGTGCCTGTTTTACCACAAACAGAAACACCTTCAACCTGAGCTCCTTTCCCTGTTCCGTCTAATACGACTTGCTCCATAGCATCTATTACTGGGGTGAAATATTTAGAAGCTACATTGGTTAATTTTTTAGCATAAAAATCTGAGTTGCTATTTTCCACATTACCTATTGACTTCACTAAATGAGGAGTTATATAAAATCCTTTATTGGCAATAATAGCAGCTAGATTTGCCATCTGAAGAGGTGAAACTCCTATTTCTCCTTCTCCAATACTATTAGAGTATATTGTACTAAAAGCCCATCTTTTTTTACCATATCCATTTTTTCCTCCTCCTCTATCAATCTTATTATCGTAAAAATCTACATCTGGGACTCTTCCAGATTTAACACCTGGAATATCGGTGTCTAGTTTTACTCCTAAACCAAAACTATTTACATCTTTCTTCCATTGTTCTAAGCCAATTCTACTATCAATAAATATATTTTTATTTATGCCTTTAAGAATAAGGCGCTTATAAACCTGATAAAAATAAGGATTACAGCTATGCTTAATTGCAATTCCAATATTTAATGGAGGCTCATGAGAATGACATCCAATAATAGCTTTATTACAAACAAAAGAAGAATTATACCTAATTACCTCATGCTGCATAGCAATCAAAGCTTGAACTAATTTAAAAATTGATCCAGGTCGATAGCTGGCGTTATATACTGGTCTATTTAATAGTGGCTTTAATGAATCATTCCTGCTTAAGTCCCTATAATTTGCACTAAATTCCTTTCCTGACAACAAAGAAGGATCATATGAAGGTGACGAAACCATAGATAATATCTCACCGGATTTTGGCTCTATAGCAACAATACAACCTATTTTATTCTTCATTAATTTTTCCCCTAAAACCTGAAGTTCTAGGTCAATTGTCGTCTGTAAATTATAACCAGGATATGCATATTCCTTGTCAATTTCTTCCTTTATATTTCCAGCATAATCTTGCAAATAATAAACCTTTCCCCTGCTGCCTCTCAATTCGTTTTCATAGATTTTCTCTAAGCCTGTTATACCTATATAATCATTTTTTTTATACGGGTTTTTAAGGTTTACAATTGTATCATATTGTTCTTTACTTATTTTTCTAATATAACCAAGAAGGTGTGCAGCTGAATGAGAAGGGTATCCTCTTTGTGAAGTCCTTATAGCCTTAAAACCTTTAAATCTTTTTAAATTTGTTGAGATTCTTGCATATTCTTCTTTAGGCATTGCTTCTATAAAAATTGACGGCTTATAATCAACATTATAACCTTTAGATGCATTGTCTATCTTTTCAAATAACTCCTCCTTTGTTAACTTAAATAAATTACAGATTTCTAACGTGTCTGTTTTGCCAATTTCTTTTGGCGTAATCATTATATCATAAACCTGTTCAGCGCTTACTAGCAGCTTTCCATTTCTATCATAAATTAATCCTCTAGGTGGATAAATATTCTTCTCAGAATACGTTATCTCTTTAGCTCTATTTCTCCACTTATCATTGATGACCTGTAGAAAAAACAATCTGAATATAAAAACCACACCTATCAGGAGCATGATCAATATAATAACCCATCTTCTATTTTGAAATGGATCCATAGCTATCTCTTTCTCAAAGTTAAATACTGAAAAAGCACAACAAATGCTAATGCTATAATAGTGTTAATTATAGATCTTAAAAAAAATATATGCAATTGATTAAAATGGAAATCCTCAAGTAGGTAAAACCAAAGGTGGTGTATCATTAACATAATGCTTGCATAAATAAGAAATCTACTAAACCCTATATTTATGATATTTAGGTCCTTTTTAATGTCAAAACCATCCCTTGGAGATATCATTGCTAAAACAAATTTCCTTAAATATGCTACCGCTACTAAAGAAGAAATATTTAAACCAATTGTATTTCTAAAAACATCAATAAAAAATCCCATTACAAAAGCACTAATCAATAAATATTTAAAATCAAACCCAGGATATATTATAATGATTACCAATCCATATACAATTGGAGAAAAGTAATAATTAAAAGCACCTAGGTCTATTTGATCTACTATAAAGATCTGGACCAGTAGAAGTATAAAAAACAATATTCCCTTTTTAACTACTTCAATCATCACTAGCTTGATTAATGTTTAATATTTCATGCTGATGCTTATTCTTAACTATATAAGCAGTATTTAAAGCTGAAAAGTCTTCAGCTAATTTGATGTAAATCTTTTGAAATTGGGATGAAGGAATTATTTCTGTTTTTATAACTTTTCCGACTAAAATTCCAGCCGGAAAAATTCCAGCAGCACCACTTGTCTCAAAAATATCTCCATCTTTTACTTCAACATAGTCAGGGACATCTTCTACCATAGCTGTCAACCAGTCATTTTCTTCATTCCATATTATCATACCAAAGCTTTTAGACCTTTTGTGTCTTATTGCTAATTGAAATTTAGAATTTATTATGGGTAAAACAGAAGCATAATTATAGCTTGTTTGTATAACAATACCTATAACTCCTTTAGTTCCAATCACCCCTAAATTAGGTTGTAAACGATCTTTTTCACCTTTGTTGATTACAATGAAATTTTCTCTTTGTTTAAATTGAGTACTTATCACCTTTAGGGGATTAATATCATATTGTTGATCTTCAATTAGGTCACGGTATTTAGACAGTGGAATATTATCTATTTTAGAATTAAATAATTTCTTTTTTAATTGGGAATTTTCCTCAATAAGTTCCTTGTTAATCTCCTCTAAATTGAAATATTCTAAAATCCCAGCATTTGTATTATACACAGTTCCTACTATATAATTACTTGCATTTAAATAAACAGAATGATGAAAAGAATTCCTCCAGCTAAACAATAAAAAAAGAGATATTATCTGAAACAAAAGAAACAATAGTAGATTACTATACTTTTGAATTAAACGGACAATATTTCGCATAAAACTTTCTGAATATAATTATTAGAGGTTAAGCTTTAATTAAAAACTGGAATTTATCAATATTCTTTAAAGCAATACCTGTTCCCCTAGCAACCGCTCTTAAAGGATCTTCAGCAATATGAACTGGCAGTTTTGTTTTTTTAGAAATTCTTTTATCTAACCCCCTTAACATTGAACCCCCTCCGGCTAAATATATTCCAGTTTTATAAATATCAGCTGAAAGCTCTGGCGGAGTCATTTCTAATGCGCTTAATATAGCTTCTTCAATTTTTGAAATTGACTTATCTAAAGAATGGGAGATCTCCTGATAGGTTACATAAATCTCTTTAGGTATACCTGTCATTAAATCTCTACCTCTTACTGCATAATCCTCAGGCGGATTGTCAATATTTGGAATAGCAGCACCAACCTGTATTTTAATTTGTTCTGCCGTTCTTTCACCAATAAGAATATTATGTTGTCTTCTCATGTATTCTTCAATATCTGACGTGAAGTCATCACCGGCAACTCTAATGGATTTATCACAAACAATTCCACCCAGTGCAATTACTGCAATTTCTGAAGTGCCGCCTCCAATGTCAATCACCATGTTTCCCATGGGCTCCTCAACATCAACACCAATACCTATAGCAGCAGCCATAGGCTCATGTATTAGATAAACCTCTTTACCTCCTGCATGTTCAGCAGAATCTTGAACCGCTCTTTTTTCAACTTCAGTTATTCCAGAAGGGATACAAATGACCATTCTCATTGAGGGCTGAATAATTCTACTTCCAGCTTTCATCATTTTAATCATTCCTCTGATCATATGTTCAGCAGCTTGAAAATCTGCGATTACACCATCTTTTAACGGTCTAATAGTCTTAATATTCTCATGGGTTTTCCCATGCATTTGCTGAGCAGTCCTTCCTATGGCAATAATTTTACCTGTTGACCTATCCTGCGCTACGATCGATGGTTCATCCACCACAACCTTATCATTATAAATAATAAGCGTATTTGCTGTCCCTAGATCAATTGCAATTTCTTGAGTAAAAACATTGAAAAGTCCCATAATTATTAATACTTATTTTAATGTTTAAAATGTCTATTTCCTGTAAACACCATAGACATTTGATTATTATCACAAAAATCAATTGACAGCTGATCCTTTATAGACCCCCCAGGTTGTATTACCGCAGAAATACCTTCATTTGAAGCTATTTCAACACAATCAGGGAAGGGAAAAAAAGCATCAGAAGCCATAACAGCACCACTAAGATCAAAATTAAATGATTTCGCTTTATGAATGGCTTGATTTAAAGCGTCTACTCTAGATGTTTGTCCAGTTCCACTAGCCAATAATTGGCCATTCTTAGCCAAAACAATAGTATTTGATTTTGTATGCTTAACTAATTTATTTGCAAAAACTAAATCTTTATTTTCTGAATCACTTGGCTTTTTAATAGTTGCCAGCTTAAAGTCAGACTCATTATCTGTTATAAGATCTCTATCCTGAACAATAACTCCATTAAGGCAGGTTCTTAATATCTTCCCTGATAAATTAACTGCTTTTCTTTTCAATAAGATCCTGTTTTTTTTGCTTTTCAAAACATCTAGCGCATTTCCATCATAATCTTCAGATATAACCACTTCACAAAACAATGTGTTGATTAATTCTGCTGTAGCTAAATCAATTGGTTTATTTGAAATAAGAATTCCACCAAAAGCTGAGACAGGATCACCTGCTAAAGCAGCTGAATAGGCTTCTTGTAAAGTTTCTCTAGTTGCCAGTCCACATGCATTGTTGTGTTTTAAAATAGCAAAAGTGGGTTCTTCTTCTGAAAACTCATTCATTAGATTAACAGCAGCATCAACATCTAATAAATTATTATAAGACAATTCCTTTCCATGAATCTGATCAAACATTTGATCTATATCTCCATAGAACACCCCTTTTTGGTGAGGATTCTCTCCATATCTTAATGTTTTAGAATTTTGCAAAGAAACCTTTAAGCTATCCTCATTATTTGAAAAATATCCATATATATTAGCATCATAATGTGATGACACATCAAATGCATTTGTAGCATAATTTCGTCTATCTTCAATTGAAGATTCTCCATTTTTTTCTTCCAACAAACTTAAAAATGAACCGTAATCATTTTTAGACGATACAATTAAAACATCTTTATAATTTTTAGCTGCTGCTCTAATTAAAGAGATACCACCTATATCTATTTTCTCAATAATATCTTGATGACTAGCTCCAGAGTTCACTGTATCTTCAAAAGGATAAAGGTCTACAATCACCAAATCAATCTCCGGTATTTTATATTCTTCAAGTTGAGCAACATCACCATCTAGCTCTCTTCTACTTAAAATTCCTCCAAAAACTTTAGGATGTAAAGTCTTTACTCTTCCTCCTAAAATGGAAGGGTAGCTAGTCAAAGATTCTACGGCATGAACATTAATGCCTAAATTCTCTAAAAAAACTTGTGTTCCTCCTGTTGAATATATCTGAACTCCTAATTCATTTAGCTTATTAGCTATTTTATCCAAACCGTCTTTAGAAAAAACGGATATCAATGCACTTTTAATTTTTCTATTCTGAGTCATTCCAAAAAACTATTCCTTGAGTTTAAACAACAATTTTACTAACTATATTTCGAAGGCTTTAATGATAATTCAAGTTTGTTAATAACTAGCTATAAATTGTTTAAAATTACCTAGGTATTCAACCCTTTTTAGCTCTTTTTCTTTTGTAAAGCCTAATACCAATCATCAATAAAGCAGCAAAAGAAAAGAATCCAATAATGCCATAAAAAAGATCTAGGGTGTTTTTCATTACAATAATAAACACAATAGAGACCAATAATAATGTCGCCACTTCATTCCAAATCCTAAGCTTATTGGAAGAATATTTTATAATATTCTTCTTTTGTTGTAAAAAGATAAAATGACATAGAACATGATACCCTACTAATAAAAAAACAAAAGTTAGCTTAATGTGCATATAGCCAACATTTAAAAGCTCAGGATTTATAAAAATCATTGATAACCCAAAGGTTAGCGTTAAGATCATAGCTGGCCATGATATAATATACCATAATCTTCTCTGCATAATCAAATACTGCTTTTTCAACACCTTTGAATCATGCTCCGCCTCATTTTCTGATTCAATAAAATAAATAAAAAGCCTCACCATATAAAACAATCCAGCAAACCAACTAACCATAAAAATTATATGTAGTGCTTTAGATATATTAAATAGGTCCATTTATCTTAATATTTTTGTATTTCAAAAGTACACGATTATTCAATAAAATTTATCTAATAAAACTAATTTTCAAATATCAATATTCAATTGTATATTCGCACCCTTAATTTTAGGGAAAATGGCATTAATTGGAAAAATCAGAAACAGATCAGGACTTATAGTAACATTTGTAGGCCTTGGTTTGTTGTTATTTATTATACCTGTTGACAAAATATGGCAACAATTCATGGGCTTTGAACAATCTGGAATAGGAAAATTCAATGGAGAGGACATGCTTTCATATGAACCAAGAAATAATCCTGAAGGATGGAAGTATAATAATTATTATGAATATCAAATAAGTAATAACAGCAACATTGGTACTGCTGAAAAACCTGAAATGGCCTCCTTGCATTTTAGCACTGAAGATCTCATCGCACAAAATGTTTGGGAAAATATGATAATGGATAGTATCTTCTCACTAGAATACAACATATTAGGAATTGGTGTTTCTAAAGAAGAATTAAATACAGGTATTTTAAGCCCAAATAAGCCAATAAAATCATCGTTGTACTACCAGTCATTAGATGAGAACGGAAATTTTAACTTAGAAAATTACAGCTCAATAAGGAATAATATTTTATCAAATTTAAATGACCCTAATGCTAAAAAAGGATTAGCTGGTTATGAAAAGTCATTAAAAGATTCAAGAAAGAGATTTAAATACCTGTCTATGATAAAATGGGGTGCAATTAGCACCTATCAAGAAGCAAAACGATCTTATTCTGAAGAAAACACAAAAGCTACCATTAAATATCTCTTTAAAAGTTATGATGAAATTAATGACTCTTTAGGTAATTATAACTCTTCTGATCTAAAAAATTATTTTAACACCCAAGGTAGTAAAGAAAAAAAATGGAAACAAGATCAAGAAGTAAGGTCATTTGATTATGTGGTTTTGAGAGTTGATCCTTCTGAAGATGACAAAGAAAAGGCACTTTCTTCTTTAGCATCATTAAAAGAAGAATTTTCAAAAGAAACAGAGGACTCCATGTTTGTTAACAAACATTCATATGACTTTGAAGCTATCTATCGTCATCCATATAACAATCAAAACCTTATAACTGATAGGTCAAGAGGTGGTGAATATTCAAAGACATCATATAAGTCAGGTAGGTTTTCTATGGAAATAGACCAACAAATAAATTCAGCTAATCAAGGTGATGTAATAGGTCCTTTCATTTCTCCTGAAAATCAAAATTTTGCTTTACTAGTAAAAGTTCACAAATCTGGAAAACAAGAAGAAGCAAAATTTAGACAAATTTTTATTAAAAGTACAGCTGAAAATATTGAAAAAAAGAAATTAGCAGACAGCCTTTATAATGCTGTAAAAAGAGATACAAGTAAATATGCTTCTTTAGTAGAGAAATACTCAATGGATAACAGCACAAAAGCTTCAAGAGGTATAAAAAACTGGCTTCCTTCACAAGAGCTAATTGAATATAATGATAACACAACTGCCAATGTAAAACATATCCTTATTAAATCTAGTAAAACTGATACTTCAACCAATCAACCTATTTTTTACGAAGACAGCTTAAAGTTCAATAAAGCTGACAGTATAATGAAAATTATTAAAAATGATAATTCTGTTTTTAATGAGATGGCAATAGCTCATTCAGATGCAGTAGGTCATGTAGATGATAAAAGCATTGAAGCTGCTAATAGCTATATAGTAAAAAAGGATATTCTACTTTCTTTTAAAAAAGGAGGAAATCCTTTCACAAAAGGAGAACAACAATCAGAATTTGATAATTTCAGCTTTAATCGGCCTGCTGGATCTATTGGAATTGTAAAAACCCCTTATGGATATCACATCATTGAAGTTCTAGAAAAAAATAACCCTGTTAAGGACTTTTGTTTTAATAACCCTGAAGGGGAAATAGCTGTAATTCAATCTATAAAGGGATATCACATCATTGAAGTTTTAGGAAGAAGAAAAGGCGACTTTAAAAACCTAGCTATTATCAATAAAAAACTAGAACCCTCTGAAAAAACTCGTAAAGAATTTTTTGCAAAAAATGCTGAAGAATTTCAAAAAAATGCACTTGAAACTTCTTTTGAAGTAGCTGCTGAAAATAAAGGATTAGAAGTTAAATCTGCTAAAAACTTGAAACTTTCATATCCAGAATTTAACAAAAGTAATGGCCAAATGATTCATTATGGTGCGTATGGCCCTATGGATCTTAACAGAAATAATGAAATTATGGAATGGGCTTTCAATAGCAGTAAAGTTAATTCTATTAAAGAGCCAGTATTAATTAATTCTATTGAACAATACAACAATCATAATGTAGAATTTAAAAATACTTATGTTGTAGCAGTATTGACAGAAGTAATCCATGAAGATAACATGACATTTAACAACATAAAACCATTTATTCAATCAGAAGTTAAAAATAAAAACAAAGCTAAATCCCTAAGTGTATCTCTAAAAGGAGTTAATTCTTTAGAAGAGGCTTCAAAATTATTAAATGTGACTGTAACACCAGACATTACTACTGCTTATTCTTCATATACTATTAATAAAGACCCAAATTATCAATACATCCCTGAACCAAAAGTTATGGCAACAATTTTCAGTATGGAAGATGGAGAAACATCAGCTTTAATAGAGGGAAAATCAGGAGTGTATATGATTGAATTGATTTCTAAAGAAGATCCTACATATCCAAATGAGCCTGAAGAGAAAAAGAATTTATTACTCACAAAATCTTCTTCAAACACTGAAAACTTAAGATCAATAATAGACCAACAACTTCAAGATGCTCTTTATAAAGCGTATGGTGTTAAGGATTATCGTCTTAAACAAAAAATAGCACCAAGACAGGAAAATCCTTAATTAGGGCATTTTTAATCTGTCAAGGCTTCTATATTGTATTGCTTCAGCTACATGCTCAGCTTTAATTTTTTCTGATTGCTCCATATCTGCAATAGTTCTTGAAACTTTTCTAATTCTTGTATATGACCGTGCAGACAACCTTAATTTATCAACTGCTCTTTTTAACATTATAATACCCTGTTCATCTATTTCGCAAAATTCATTCATTAATTTATCTGTAAGCTGAGCATTGCAATAAACTCCATAAATACCTGAATACCTTTTGTTTTGTATACCCCTTGCTTTTACAACTCTTTTTTTAATCTCAGTGCTACTTTCAGCTGCTATTTTTAATGATAATTTCTCAAAAGGAACCGGAAGTACTTCAATCTGCAAATCGACCCTATCCATTAAAGGACCACTTAATTTATCCAAATATCTTTTAACAGTATAGGCTGAATCTGCATGCTGATTATGAGGATTATAAAAATCACCACTTGGGCTAGGATTCATTGCTGCAACCAGCATGAAACTTGCAGGATAAACAACACTTTTCATGGCTCTTGAAACCGTCACCTCTCTATCTTCTAATGGTTGTCTTAAAACTTCTAACACATTTCTTTTAAATTCAGGTAACTCATCCAGAAATAACACTCCATTATGCGCTAATGATATTTCGCCAGGTTTTGGATTACTCCCTCCTCCGACAAGTGCAACATTTGATACAGTATGATGTGGGTTTCTAAAAGGTCGTTTATTAATCAAACTTGATCCTCCCTTTATTAATCCTGAAACAGAATATATTTTTGTTGTTTCCATTGCTTCTTCCACCGTTAAAGGGGGCAGAATTGTTGGAATTCTTTTTGCAAGCATTGATTTGCCAGACCCTGGAGGGCCAATTAAAACAATATTATGCCCACCTGTTGCAGCTATTTCTAGCCCTCTTTTGACATTTTCCTGTCCTTTAACATCAGCAAAATCAAAAGCTGTAATACAATCTGTTTCTATAATTTGACTATTAAAGGTTGGCTTTATTAATGTCTGATCATTAAAGTGGTCTATCACTTCTTTTATATTATGAGCACCATATACTTCAAGCTCACTAACTAACGCAGCCTCTTTTGCATTTTTTTCTGGTAATATTATTCCCTTAAATCCTCTTTTTTTAGCATAGCTAGCAATAGATAAAACTCCTTTTATTGGTCGCAATTCGCCATCTAAAGCCAATTCTCCCATTATAATATAATCTGATATTTTTTTAAAATTGCAAATTTGACCTGTTGTTGCCATAATACCCATAGCTATGGTAAGATCATAAGCAGTCCCTTGTTTTTTAATATCTGCTGGAGCTAAATTAATTGTAATCTCTTTTACAGGAATCTTAAACCCATTGTTTTTTAATGCTGCTGCTATCCTCTGGTGGCTTTCTTTAACTGCATTACCTGGCAATCCAACCATATAAATTTTTGCACCTCTACTTACATTTACTTCAACAGTTATTAATTGAGCAGTTATTCCATTAACAGCTGAGCCATACACTTTTATCATCATAACATTAATTTTATGCTAAAAAATAAAAATGCCACATAATTTAATTACGTTCTAAATCAGAAAATCCATAAATATCATCACAAAACAATGATCAAATAAAACCTTTATTAAATTTTTTAGTATTAAGGATAAACAATAAAAGCAAACAACCTATTATTATTGTTTTCGTCTAGTTTTCAGTAACCAAGAATTAAAATGATAAAAAACTACATAATATTTCTATTAATAGTCTTCTTTAATACGGGAAGTTTTTTTTCTCAAAGCTTAACTTTAGTTGCTTCTAATCCTGTTGGTGATGAAAATATATTACACACATTAAAAATATCTACAAGCACCTCATCTATAGTGAATTACAGCGATAATGACTTGAATTCTAGCCCTTTAAATAAAGAGGTTGAGAAATTTATGTCTTTTGCAAAAAATAAAAAAGGACTACAAAGAATAACTTTTGACCCTGCTACAAATACTTTTTCTATTCTGTCTGATACGGAGTTCAATATAGAATCTCTGATTCATCCAAATAACTCTACATTAAAGCCACTTGAATAATTTAAAAAAATATCTTTATTTACTACTCTTTTTAGCTTTAGGGTCAGCTTCCTATTCTCAATGTGGAATTGTTAATACAAATTATAATGCCAATAATGGACAGGACGGTATCATGTTTGATATTTATGCAGTAAATGGAGTTGAGATTACTAATTTTTCTATGGATATGGATGTTGGCGTTCATGATGTAGAAATTTACACTAAAACAGGTACCCATGTTGGTTTTGAAACCAATCCAGGAGCTTGGACATTAGTAGGAACAGCAAATGGAATAACAGTAGCAGGTATTGGTTATGGCACAGTAATCCCACTTACTATTAGTGTTACCATTCCGGGTTGTGAAACAGTAGGGTTTTATGTAACCACCACCGGCTCTTCTTTTAGCGGTTCAAATTATACAAATGGGACTGCAGTTGGTAATATATGGGCTGCTGATGCAAACATTCAAATATTGGAAGGGACAGGCAAAGACTATCCTTTCAACTCAAGCTACACCCCTAGAAGCCCAAACATAGACGTTACATATAATTGTGTTAATGTTTCTACCTGTTGCCCTCCTCCAACGATGACTTTTACCTCAACTTCATGTGCTGGAGTTTGTGATGGAACTGCAACTGCTACTATTGGAGCTACAGGATCACCTCCCTACAATTACTTATGGGATGTAGCTGCTGGATCTCAAATTACTCAAACAGCTACTGGACTTTGTGCTGGAACATATGATGTTTCTGTTACAGATAATAATGGATGTACCTCTTTTGGAACAGTAATAGTAACTGATGGATCAACTCCTTCTGATGCTACAATAACCCCTGTAACTCCATTATGTGAAAACAATGCAGCTATTACTCTTTCTGCTATTGATCCAGGAGGAACCTGGTCTGGAAATGGAATTACCGATCCAGTTCTAGGTACTTTTGACCCATCAATTGCTATGGCTGGGACTCATACTATTACCTATACCATTACTGGAGCATGTGGAGATACTGATACTGAAGATATTATTGTATTTGCTAATCCAATAGTAAATGCTGGCTTAGATCAATCTGTATGTGATGGATTTCAAGTTACCCTTAATGGGGCTGGAGCAACAAGCTATTTGTGGGATAACGGCATAACAGACGGCACTCCTTTCACTCCATCAATTGGAGCTACAACTTATACTGTAATAGGATCTGATGCTAATGGCTGTACAAGTTCAGATCAGGTAATTGTTACAGCATTTTCATTACCTAATATCAGTGCTGGGCCTGATCAAACTGTTTGTGGTGGTTTAAATATTACCCTTTCAGGATCAGGTGGGAATTCCTATATATGGGATAATGGAGTAATAGATGGAATTAGTTTTCCTGCAACAACGTCAACTATTTACACCGTTACTGGAACTGATATAAATGGCTGTACAGGTACTGACATGGTAAGCATAACTGTCTCTACCCCTTCATATGTTGACAATGTAGTGCAATCAACTTGTGGTAATTCTGATGGAGAAATTTTATTGTCTGCAAGTAATGGAATCGCACCTTATCAATACTCAATTGATGGTGGAATTACTTTTCAATCATCTGGTAATTTCATAGGATTATTAGCAGGAGCATATAGTATTGTTGTTATGGACAATGTAGGGTGTCAAGCGATTGGAACAGTAAACATTACAGATATTGGAGGGCCAATAATTAATTCTAGTGT